>OASD01000415.1_pt1 | contig 17258 bp, 9 predicted proteins | sample 1475531 | NCBI WGS metagenome assembly OASD01 (sample SAMEA3360668, study PRJEB22359) | human gut metagenome | biome: ENVO:urban biome; feature: ENVO:human-associated habitat; material: ENVO:feces | place: Bangladesh | collected 2011
ACCCTGCAAGCGAATTTACAAGAGAAGAACTCGCAGTAATGCTTGAAAAAATTATTATCTGGGTTGAAAAACATTAGAGAAATTAAGGAACCGGTTATAACCGGTTCCTTTTTTATTTGTGGTGATTTTTGCGATAAAGTTTTGAGACTTTATAATTTTTTGTGCGTAGAACGTAACGGCTGGCATACGTTGTGACGTAAGGAACAACGATGTCCTGCCGCCAAGATGGAAAATTTGTGGGAGAAATTTAGAAAATACATAATGATAGATGGGGTTGAATATGAAATTGGGGGTTTTGGTTCTATATTTTATAAGTACACCGTTGTTGATGTAAATACATATTACATGTACACAAAAATGGGCGGCACCCTTCCCGCGTTCAAATACGAAATCGAAGATTTCTTTTTCACGCGGTTGGGCACAGGAAGGACTTCACAGTCTGGTATGATACATCTAAAGTGGACAGTCTAATTAATTAAAAACCAAAAAAGGAGAAGAAATGGGTAAAATTAAATTTGACTTAGAAACAAAAATCAAAGCTTGTAAAGAATACGAAAAAGGAAAAAAATCATTCGTAGAAATTGGAAAAGAAATAAACGCAGGAAAAACAACAGTAACTGAATGGTATGAAAAATACAGAAAAAAAGGTCCGAACTCTCTAAAATACAGAACTTCAAAAAGAAGCTTTTCAAAAGAATTCAAAATGAACATAATTGAAGAATACCTCACAGGAAACTACACCTACCAACAACTTGGACACAAATACGACCTATCTCACTCAACTGTAAGTAAATGGGTTAACATGTGGTATAATGGAATTGAACTCAAAGACACAAAACAAAAAAGAGAGGATAATTCCATGAAAGCAAACCAAAAAACCTACCGGGAAAGAATTGAAATAGTAAAATGGGTCTTAAATAACAACAAAAACTACAAAAAAGCCGCAGAAATATACAACCTAAACTACGCACTAATATACAAATGGACACAAACCTTCTTAAAAGAAGGAGAAGAAGGCTTAAAATACAAAAAAGAGGACCAAAATTTAAAACAGAAATAGATACAACGAAACTCACAGACACAGAAAAACTAAAATATGAACTGGAAAAAGAAAAAGAAATTAGAAAAAGACTTGAACTGGAGCTTGAAATACTTAAAAAAAAAGAAGCTGTGGAAAAAGAACTCTACACTCAAAACTACGTCAAGAAGCTGAATACATTACTGTCGACATCTTCAAAGAAAAAGGATACCCTGTAACAACCATCTGTGAAATACTAAACATCTCAAGAAGCAGCTACTACAAATACAAAAAAAGAGAAAAACCTGAAAAAGAAAAACAAGACGAACTACTAAGCACACTAATAACTGAATACCACAAAACATATGACGGAATCCTGGGATACAGAAGAATGACCATGTTCATAAACAAACTAAACCATAAAAACTACTCAGAAAAGTACATCTACAGACTAATGAAGCTCCTAGGAATAAAAGCAAGAATTAGAAGAAAAAAAGTAAACAGAAAAAGACTAAAACCATTCTACACAAGAGAAAACATCCTAAAAAGAGAATTTAATGCAGAAAAACCAAATGAAAAATGGCTTATAGACATAACAGAATTTAGAATACCGGGAGAGAATAAAAAACTCTTCCTAAGTGCAATACTTGATCTATACGACAACAGCATCGTAGAATTTGAACTATCCTACAGAAGCAATGTAGATATTGTATTTAAAATGTTTGACAGAGCCATAGAAAAATACCCGGATGCAAAACCAATATTCCACAGCGACAGAGGCGCACAATACACATCAAAAGCCTTTAAAAGGAAGGTAGAAGAGCAAGGGATGACCCAAAGCATGTCAAGGGTAGGTAAATGTATAGATAACGGACCAATGGAAGGTTTCTTCGGCATATTAAAGACGGAGATGTTTTATGGTAAAGAGTTTAATTCTTTGGAAGAATTAAAGGAAAAAATTGTGAATTTTATTGAGTTTTACAATAATGACAGATTACAAAAAAATTTAAACTGCATGGCTCCGTTAGAGTACAGAAAACATGCAGTTGATTAATAGGTTTTTAATTAATTATTGTGTCTACTTGACAAGGGGCAGTTCAGTCCGTCCCGCTACGGCGTCATTTAAATTTTCATACATAATAATTCGCAAATAGACCGCAGATATATAATCAGTTTGCGATGATAATTTGATGAGAATTGCTTCGATGAAATATTTTAGGAGTGAGGCGTACTGGCAAGTACGTCGCAGCGACTAAAACACGAAATCAACCGTTTATCGCAAATTAGCGCGCAAACAAAAAAGGCGCAATAAACGCCTTTCTCTATTTCCCTTATTTATTTGTGTTCGGTGTGTTAATCGATTTGTTTTCAAGCATTTCAACGGCGTCTTTAAAGACTTCACTCACTGTCGGGTGGGCATAGATCATGTCGGTCAAGTCTTCGACAGAGAGATCGTTTGTCATTGCGATGTTTGCAAAGTGAATCATAAAGTCTGCTTCGGCGCCCAAGATGTGGCATCCCAAGATTTTCTTTTTGTCCGGGGTTGCGATAATTTTTACGAATCCTTCAGTTTCCGATGCGGAAAGCGCTTTTCCGTTCGATTGGTAGAGGAATTTTGACTTGATAAATTCCACTCCTTCTTCCGTGAGTTCTTCTTCGGTTTTACCGATCATTGCAACTTCAGGAGTTGTGTAGAGAACTGACGGAACTAGGTCCAAACGAATTTTCGTTTTTACGTCGGAGAATTTTTCAACGAGCCAGATGCCTTGAGCTGACGCAAGGTGGGCGAGTTGTGTGTTGCCGTAGATGACGTCGCCGATTGCATAGATGTTTTCGACATTTGTCATAAGATTTTCGTCGACAACGAGTCCGCCTTTTTCAGTTTCAAGACCTGCCGCTTCGGTGTTTAGACCGTCTGTGTTGCAAGATCTTCCGAGTGCAACGAGTACATATTCGGCGGTGTATTCTTTTTCTTTATCTTTTCCGGTCATTTTTGTCGTGACTTTCAAGAGGTCGCCATCTTGTTCGATTTTTTGTGCACGTTGTTTTACTTCAAATTTGAGTGTGTCGGATTTCAAAACGCTTTTTAGTCTCTTTTGAACTTCGCCGTCGGAAACTTTGAAAACGTTGTTTCCGATAACGGTTACTTCGGTTCCGAAGATGCTGTAGATTGAAGCAAATTCAAGTCCGATAACACCGGTTCCGATGACGATCATAGATTTCGGTATTTCTTTAAGGTTTAAAAGGTCCGTCGAGCTTAAAACATTCGGCAGATCTTTTCCCGGAAGAGGATTCATATCCTTTGAGCCGGTTGCAACAATGCATTTGTCGAATGTGAGTTCTTCTTCGCCGCCGTCATTTTTCTTCACAACAACGGTTTTATTGTCTCTAAAAGATGCAAAGCCTTGGATGTATGTGAGATTCGGATAGCCTTTGAAAAGAAAGTCGATGCCGTCTTGAAGCGACTTTACAACTTTTTTCTTTCTTTCGTATATGGTTTCTTCGTTTAATTTGTAGCCTTCGACTTTGATGCCGAATTCTTCACTTCTTTTAATATCTTTATATAAACTTGCAATTTTCACGAGCGTTTTTGTCGGAATGCATCCAATGTTCAAGCATGTTCCGCCAAGTTCGCCTTTTTCAACAAGTGTAACGTCGTGGCCCAATTGTGCTGCGCGTATTGCGGTTTCGTATCCGCCGGGACCGGCGCCTATAATTAACAGTTTCATGTAAAAACCTCCTTTAACATTCTTATTATATTATAACAACAAAACGCCGTTCATTCAATAGGAGCGAAACTCAAAGGCGGAGAGTTTCAGTATAGAATATTTTTTTAAAGTATTTATATATCTCAATTCAGTTTTTATAGAATTATTTTTATTCAATTTAAATTTCAATTGATTTGACAGTTGATATGTTTATAAATATATATATATAAAATTGTTATATTAAAAAATTTTGAATATAACAAAATGTTTGCATAAAAAAATATTTAAAAAATATTTTTATAGTTTTTATATTAAAACTATAAATTCATATTAAGAGTTTTGATGTTTATAGATATTATTAATTTATTTAATAAATAAAAGCTATATAATTAATAACATATTAAAAAATCAAAATTTAAATAAGTAATATAGAATTTGTAAATTAAATTAAAAAAATTAATCAGTATTTTCTATTGGATATTGATAAATCGTTGTGATATACTTGAGTTGTAAGCTAATTAAAGGAGGTATAATATGAATTCATATGAAAGAGCAAGAGAATTCGCAAAAAAATATGTGGATCCTATTGCAACAAAAATTGATGAAGAAGCAAAATTTCCTAAGGAAATATTTGACAAACTAGGAGAAGAAGGATTTTTTAAGTTGATGATCCCAAAGGAAATGGGAGGAGAAGGCGGCACAATCAAAGATCACTCACAAGTTTGCCAAGGATTAGCTGAAAGCTGTGCAACAGTAGGTCTTTGCTACATGATGCACAATGTTGCACTCATGTGTATTATGGGAAGAGGTTCCGAAGAGTTAAAGAAAAAAATTGTAGGCGAAGTTATAAATGAAAGAAAATTCTGTGCACTCGCATACAGTGAACTTGGAACAGGAACACACTTCTACAAACCTGAACTTAATATAAAACACCTTGACGGCGAAGCTGTTATCAGCGGTAAAAAGTCAATGGTTACATCTGCAGAATATGCAAGCTACTATTTGGTTTTGGCTCCTTCAAAGAAGGAAGGCGAAATCGACAACTGGGTAGTTCCACTCGGAAGCGAAGGCTTGAAATTCGAAATGGAAAATTGGCACGGTATGGGAATGAGAGGAAATGCTTCATGCCCAATGGAATTAAATGAAGTTCATCTCGATGAATTATACAAAATCGGCGAATGGGGAAGCGGACTCGACCAAGTATTCTCAATCGTTGCACCGTTCTTTATTCTCGGTCTTGCAAGTGTTTACTCAGGACTTGGACGTGCAATTTCAAGAGCTGCAAACGAACACGCAACTGCAAGAAAGTATCCTGACGGATCGAGCCTTGCAAACATCGAAACAGTTCAAATTCACCTCGCAAACATTTACAACCGTGTAAATGCAGCAGCAGCACTCACAGCTCACGCAGCTGAAAAAGCTGTAAGAGGCGATGCAGACGCAGTTGTTGACATCATTGCAGCAAGAATCGCAGCAAGTGAAGCGGCAATCGAAACTTCAATCGACGCAATGAGAGTTGGCGGCGGAAAAGCATACAACAAATCAGGTCCGCTCGAAAGACTTATGAGAGACGCATATGCAAGCCAAATCATGGCACCGTCAGTTGACGTTTTGACCATCTGGCTCGGCAAACTCATCACAGACCAACCGATTCCATAGGTGATAATATGACAGATAAAATTAGAGTTGGTGCAGTTATATACGATCCGAAAGTTACAATTATTTGGGATATGATTCACAAGTTCTTTATTGAACGCGGAATGGACGTTGAAGGTGTTTATTTCAAAGATTATGATTTGCAAGTTGATGCAGTTGTAAACGGCGACATCGACATCGCATGGAACAGTCCGCTCGCATGGCTTCAAACTCAAATAAGAACAAAAGGCGAAAGCGAAAATGGTCCGATGAGAGATACCGACCAAGACAGAAAGACAATTTGTCTTGTAAGAAAGGGCGGAGACATCAAATCTTTTGAAGATTTAAAAGGCAAGAAAATCGGTTTCGGCGCTTTTGACAGTCCTCAAGCAAGATTAATTCCAATTTACTATTTAAAGACAAAGGGTCTTGAATATGGAAAGGATTATGAAGAAGTCAGATTTGACAAGGGAGTCGGTCTAAACGGCGACCACGTCGGAGGCGAACTCGATGCTGTTAAAGCACTCGAAAACGGAGACGTTGACTGCGCATTCACAATCGACTTAAACTACAACGCATGGACAAACGACGGAACGATTGACAAAAATCAATTGGAAGTTTTGGGCGAAACACCACACTTCGACCACTGTATTTTCTCAGCAAGAATCGGATTCCCAAGCGAAGATTTTGAAGCTTGGTCAAAAATTCTTTTCACAATGGACTACAACGATCCTGAACATAAGAAAATTATGGACATGGAAGGACTCAAAGAATGGGTTCCGGGTCGCACAACAGGTTTCGAACAAATAACAAATGCGGAAAAGTATTTAGACTTTTTCGGGAAATATCGTGACTAAATCGTTTTCAACCTCACTTATTGGAAGTATGCCAAGAAACGATGAGATTTTAAGAGCCCTTAGGAAAAGATCCAAGGGCTCTATAAGTGAGGCGGAGTTTTTAAATATCATCGACGGCGAAGAAGATGAAGTTGTAAAACTTCAAGAAAAACACAATATCACATATATTTCATCGGGTGAACTCTCGCGCGACAACTATGTTTCATTTATCGCAACCAAACTCGCCGGCGTCAGAATGATGTCTATGGCTGAAATGCTCGATTATGTTGAAGACAAAAAAGCATTCGAAGAAATTTTGTCAATTTTGGACGTCCCTGCAATAAGCATAAAGAATGCGATTTGCGAAGGAAAGATTTCAAGAAGGACAAATATTGTTTGCGATGAATTAAAGAGACTCAAAAAAAGAACGAACGGCAAAGTGAAAATCACTCTTCCGGGACCATATCTTGTGACGCGTTCAATGTGGCTTCCTGAGCTTTCGAAAAAAGGATATAACTCGAAAGAGGAACTTGGCGAAGACGTCATAAAAATTTATGCGGAAGAAATCAAAGAACTTCAAGAAATCGGGGTGGACATCATTCAATTCGACGAACCGGTTTTGACGGAAGTTGTTTTCACCGAAGGAAAACCGCGCACATTTATGTGTGCAGCGCTGTCTGAAAAGAAAGACCCGACCCAGGAACTCGAATTTGCTACGCATCTTATAAAATCGTGTATGGCAAAAATCGACAGAACAAAATCGATGAGAGCGCTCCACGTCTGTCGTGGAAACTGGTCGAAGGACGAATCGATTCTTCTTTCGGGACCGTATACACCACTAATAAAACTTTTTGAAAACATCGACACCGATGCTTTGATGCTTGAATTTTCAACGAAAAGAGCGGGAGAGCTTTCGAGTCTTTTCGAATCGAAAAAGATAAGAGAAGAAATTATTTTGGGACTTGGTGTGATAAACCCGAGAACAGATGTTATTGAAAAGCACGAAGACATGATCGAAAGAGCTGAAGAAGCGCTTCGATACACATCAAAGGAAAGACTTTTCTTAAATCCGGACTGCGGATTTGCGACATTCTCAAACAGACCTGTAAGCACTCTTGATGTAATCGACAAAAAACTGACCGAGCTCGAAACGGCGGTAAAATATTTGGAAGAAAAATATGAGTGATCTAGGAACATTTGACAGCTCGAAAGAGTCCGAAATTTTCGACTTTACAATGCGAACCACTTCGAACGATTTGAGAAGAGTGAACACATACGGTGACGCCAGTTTTATTTCGACAGACCAGGAGCTTCCGTACGACAACGAAAAAGACGAGCTCTCAAGCGTTGAGATTTTTGTTGCGGGAATTATGGAATCGATGATTCTTACGATTATTCGCGAAGCGAAAATTGCTCGAGCGGAACTCGACGAGATCGAGGGAAGAGCAAGCGTTCGCGTGACAAACCCACTTCGCACTTTGAAAGTTGTGGGAATAGAGGAATCGCCTATAATAGAAAAGATAAAAATTAAAATTTATTACTACATCGACGACTTCACACATGAAGAAGGCGAGAAATTTATGAGAAAAGCAATTGAAAATGATCCTGTCTATCAAGGAGTGAAAAAGGGATTTAAGATAGATGTGGAGTTTTTATTTCAACTATAGATAGGGAAGCATTTGCGCGCTAATTTGCGATAAACGGTTGATCTCGTGTTTTCGTCGTTGCGACGTACTTGCCAGTACGCCTCACTCCAAAAACACTCAATCTAACCGTTTCTCATCAAATTATCATCGCAAATTATGTTGTTTATATAGGAACCGGAAACTCCGGTTCTTTTTTTGTTTGTGAGGTAATTTGCGGTCTATTTTGCAAATGGTTTTTGTATAAAATTGAAAACACCGCCGTAGCGGGACGGCATACGTTACGACGTAAGGAGTAACGATGTCCTCCCGCCCATTTTTGTACATATTGAATATGTGTTTACACCAACAACGTTGTGTATATAAAATATCAAAACCATAACCTTAAACAAATTTTTACATCAATTATAATTTTGCGTTTTACAAAATTCATTCCACCCATTTTCCCTCTTTGCGGCGATACACCTTTTTGCGCGTTCGGTAACGAAATCAGAGATTCCTGTTCGATGGATAAAAAAACTGGTCGCCGCTACCTACGGCGTGTGCACAGTTATACATCTATACTCGCATGCCGTCCAAAAAACGCGTAATCAAAAATATCCTCGCAAAATGGCGCAAATTTAAAATCTACATATTATACTAATATAAGAAAAATTAATAGGGAGCGAGAACTCTATTCATAATTCGAATAGAGAATGTTTCGGTGCATTTAAAAAATGTTTGGGGGTATAATAATATTGGATGAAAAATCCGAGATAATATAAGGAGGAAATTATGAGTTATATTGACGAAAGAGCAGAAAATGGAGAAATGAACAAAGAACTTGTAAAATCAGCACCGGAAATAATGAAAGCATTTGGAGATCTTCACGCTGAATATACAAAAGAAAGCGCAACTACACTTGTTGAAAAAGAAATGGTTGCACTCGGCATCTCCATCACAATAAAATGCATCCCATGCATGCTCGCACACATCACAAGCTTCAAAAAAGCCGGCGGCACAAGAGAACAACTTGTTGACGTAATAAAAACATGTATTTTAATGAACGGCGGACCGGGAACGGCATATGGAGCGAAGGCGCTAAAGATGTTTGACGAATTGGAATAAGAAGGATGGGAACTGGCGATTGCCGGTTCTTTTTATTTGCGGTCTATTTTGCGACCTGCTTGCAAACTTCAATTATTTGATTGCTCGGAGTGCACTTGAGCACACCTGCGCAATCAAAAATTGAGTTTACGGCGCATCTCATCAAAATATCCTCGCAAATTCTTGGGTAGTATTTGCGGGCCTTTTCGCGATAAAGTTATGAGAACGTATGATGTTGCAAACGCAGGACGTAGCGGGATGGCACTGTGTGTCCTCCCGCAAAAAGTCTCTCCTAAAATATTTCATCTAAGCGTTTCTCATCGAAAATTCCTCGCAAATTATGTTGTATATATAGGAACCGGGAACTCCGGTTCTTTTTTTGTTTGCGTTCTATTTTGCGATAAACGGTTGATTTCGTGTTTTCGTCGTTGCACATATTTTGCAATATGCCTCACTCCAAAAACACTTCATCTAACCGTTTCTCATCAAAATATCCTCGCGAATTGCTTCGTTTATATGGGAATCGGTGGCACCGGTTTTCTTTTTTATTGTTATATATAAATGCATATTCTCTTTGTTCGTTTCCAAGAACGTAACGGCGGGTTACATCCCGCCGCCCATTTTTGTGTACATTGAATATGTGTTTACACCAACAACGTTGTATTTATAAAATATATAAACAAAAATCTAAAACCATTTATAAATATATCTTCGCTCTGTATGTCCTCCAGTCCATAACGGTGGGTACTGTGTGTCCCTTCGCAAGTAATATATCTATATTTTACATCCAATATTTCATTTTGATTTTCGTTTTACAAAGTTTTCAAGATTCAATTAGTTTTAAGTTTAAAGTAAAACTTCTAACTATTTTTTTATATGATTATTTTAAAATCTTTTACAAAGGTGTTGATTTTAACATCTGATTTATGTTACAATATGGTTACGAAGCGATTAAGAGATTGGTCGCTGAAATGGGGAAATTTTTTTACGTAACTTATTTTATCACACTAAATTAAAACAATACTGAAATTAAAATTTATTTTCCCCAAAATTTTTAGGAGGTTTTTTATGAGTAAGAAATTTATTTCAATTCTGCTCTCGGTTATGATGGTTCTAAGCGTCTTTAGCGGCTTTGGAACTATTGTGAGAGCGGAAGAAAGGAATGAGTACATTATCAACGTTGACGTTGAAAAGCTCGCTCCAGGATTTGAAAAAGCGTACACAACACAAAACTATGATTTGGCGCTTAAACTTTCAGACGAAGCTCTCGATAGATTCGAAGAAGTTTTAAAGACTGAGCTTCCGAATGTTGAAGTTTTTGACAGAATAGAGCTTTTGGTTCCTGCACTCGTTGCAAAGATGAATGCAGAAGAACTTGAAAGAGCAAAGAGTTTGCCAAATGTATTAGAAGTATTTGAAAACTATATTATAAACGAATCTGATATCACTCGTTCAAATATGGCTGTTTTCCAAGACAGAGGCGGTTTGGACGAATCTATCAGTATGGTAAATTCAAATGATTTAATTGGAAATGATGACATTTTCCAACAAAAGTACGACGGTAGGGGAAGAGTTCTCGCTATTATCGATAGTAATATGGACCCTACTCACAGTGCTTTTTATTTGTCACCGGGCGTTAGACCGAGACTTGCAAAGCTTGACATCAACAATTTCTTGAACGGCGGAAAGCTTTCGGTAAAGGACAACTCTGCTGACAAAAAGTTATATGAAGATATTTATCGCTCCGAAAAGATTCCTTTCGGATGGAACTATAATACAAACAATAAAGATTTGAATCCGGAAAAAGAAAAGGCTGCTCACGGTCAACACGTAAGCGGTACTGTTGCCGGAAATAAATTCAATATCAGCGGAAAAACATGGAGAGGTGTTGCTCCTGAAGCACAACTTCTCATGATGAATGTTATGAGACAAGGCTCAACTTCTTCAAACATCTACATCAGAGCAATGCAAGACGCAATTGTTATGGGTGCAGATGCTGTTAATATGAGTTTGGGCTCAACAAAGGGTCTTCCGGGTCAAGCAGACGGTCTTGTAGGAAAGGCTATAAACAACGGTTATGCTGCAGACACAAACTTTGTTATCGCAGCAGGTAACGAAGGGGAATACCAAGGAAAGTTAAACATCGACAATCCTGATTTTGGTACTATGGCAGCTCCTGGTATTGCTACAAACGCAATCACAGTTGCATCACTCGAAAACAAGACTATGTATGTTCCTTTGATTACTTTTGAAGGTCAAAAATATATTTTCCAAACAGGCGGCGAACTCAGATTTGAACCTAAGGATTACGAATTTGTAGACTGCGGTCTCGGTAAAAAGGAAGAGTTGGAAGGAAAAGATTTAACAGGAAAAGTTGCACTCATGAAAAGAGGCGGCATAACTTTCAGCGAAAAAGTTTTAAATGCACAAGCAGCAAATGCAGCAGGCGCAATTATTTACAACAATGTTGAAGGTCAACTTTACATGAGCGTTTCGGGAAACAGTATCCCTGCAATCTCAATCGAACTTGCAACAGCTGAAAAAATGCTCGCAAGCAGCACAAGAACTGTTAATATCAAGATGGATCCGCAAGAAACGGAAAACCCGCAATTCGGAGAACTCAGTTCCTTCACAAACTGGGGTCTTTCAGTCGGCGGTTATATGAAACCGGACATCACGGCACCTGGCGGACATATTTATTCAACTGAAACAATGGGCGACACATTCGGCGACATGAGCGGTACTTCAATGGCTACACCTCACGTAACAGGCGGTGTAGGTATTATTCGTGACCGTTTGGACGATATGATGTTTGCAGGAGAAGTTCACAAGGCTGCTCTTACAAAGACAATTCTTATGAACTCTGCAATTCCTCACGTCGACCCTAAGACAAAAGCAACAACATCTCCACGTCGTCAAGGCGCAGGTGTTATGAATCTTAAAAAAGCAACGGAACTTGATTTTACAGCCGTTGACAAAGATACAAAAATCGCATCGAAATTTGTCGGAAATGTTGATGACACGATTACTTTAAATCTTCTCGTTCACAACTATTCCGGAGAAATGAAGGAACTCACACCGTCAGTTCAAGCTACAATCGAAGCAAGAGACGGAAAGACTCTTCTATTAAGACCGGACGAACTTTTCTCACAAACTTACGAAGACAAGAAGTTCACAGTTCCTGCACAAACAGAACAAGAATTTTCAATCACATTCCCGATTGAACACTTGGAAAAAGTCGAACCATTTACAAACGGTGCTTTCGTTGAAGGATTCATTCACTTAAGAGACCAAAACGGTATGGAAATTTCTTTCCCGTTCGTTTCATTCAAGGGAAGCTACGACAATATTCCATCAATTGAAAAACCGGTTTATGATTTCGATTTCACAACTGAAAAACCGATGTATTGGAATTTGAAGACAAAAAATCACGATTGGTTTAAATATTCAACACATATCGAAACAAACTATGGAACATTCAAAGATGAAAAGGGCAAGACCTACAACAATGTTGTAATCGTAGGTATTAAAAACTTTGCAGATATCGACGAAAACAAAAACACGGATGCTGAACCGGCTCCGGAATTTGAACCTATTGTTCTTTCTCCGAATGCCGACAACTACCAAGACGTTTTAAGCATCAACATGGTTATGGTTAGAACTGCTTCTGTAAAGGCTTCTATCCTCGATTCACAAGGAAAGTCAACAGACTATCAAATCGGTTTGAAATACACAAATATTTCAACTGACCCGGACAACGACAAAAACAGAGAACAATATCTCGGTTTCACATCTCCCGGCGCAGTTCCTCTAAAGGATTTCGAAGACGGAGAATACACTTTAAGACTTACAGCTGCCGCTATAAAGGCTCCAAAGGAAAGCTATCCTGAAACATACAGAGATATCAAGTTCACAATCGATACAGTAGCTCCGCAATTTGAAAATGCTTTCTATGACGAAGCTACAAGAACTCTCACATTTGACATCAAAGAAGATGGTTCAGGTGTAAGAGAATTCAAAGTAACTGCAGATGAAAAGGCTATTGACTTCACAAGAGAAGGAAACAAAGTTACACTTGTAATTCCTGAAGGCAAAGAACTTTCAGATGTAAATATTTACGCAATCGACAACGGACACAATATCAAAGAAGCAACAGCAGAAATGCTTGTTTTCAAAGATATGTTCGGAAAACTCGAAGTTGAAGTAAAACAATCAGGCACAGAAGCTTTAAATCTTGAATACAAAGTTGTTGACGAAGAAGGTAAGGAAGTTAAAAATACTGAAAACCTCAAGTTTGGAAAATACAAACTCATCGTTACAAACTATTCAAACAAATTCGAACTTAAAGGCGAAAGCGAAATTCCGTTTGAAATTTCAAAGGAAAACAAAGAACACAAAATCGTTCTTGAATTCACAGAAATTCCTACAGGAAGAATCACGATTAAAGTCGCATCAAAAGACAATCTTGAATGGGCAGACTTCACACTTCTTGCAAAGAATGTAAAGACAGGAAAGATTTTCGACTTCGTTCAAGACGAAGGAATCTATGACAAATACTTTGACGCAGATCTTCCGTACGGCGACTATGAATTCTATGCAGAATTTAAACCTGGAAAAGACGACTACACTATAACATTCAGCGACGATATGCCGTTTACAGTAAACAGCTCAACAAACTATTCAACTGTTACAGCAAATATCAAGAGAAGCGGTTTCTACAAAGTTCATGTAACAACTGAAGGAACTGAAGCTCAAATAAAATATCTTGCAAAGGATACAAAGAACGGTTCAATCGTTGGACTCGACGAACTTGCTGAAGGCACATGGATGATATTCCCTGAAAATATGCCGGAAGGAATGTTTGTTGAAAAACCTTATGAATATGTGACATTGACACAAGAAAAGCCGGAAGCAAATGTAACATTCACATTTGAAGAAATCGGCGACAAAAAGTTCACATTCACAATTAAAGACAACTACGAAAATTCTGATTACTATATCTGTGACTTCTACAAATGGGTTGGAAGAAACGGAGAAGTTTACGACTACACAGAAGGTATGGAACTCACACCGGGAACATACTATGTTGAAGCTGTAGCTGACAAAGAAAGATACGGAGAAACAACACTCACAGTCGACAGCCAAAGCTATGCTCAAACATCCAGAACATTCAGATCTACAACAGACCCTGTTGAAGTTGAATTCAATTGGACAAAATATTCTGATTCAGACAAGACAAGCGAAGGTGCAATCTTTGTTAACGACGACAATCTTCCTGCAGAATTGAAAAAATCTTCATATGAATATATTCTAACCGGAACAAAGGGCGAACCTATCAAGAAGACTTTCATTAAGACAGGATTCAGCACATGGTTTGTAAATCTTCCGTACGACTACTACAAGGCGGAATTTACAGGACTTCCTGAAGGATATACAGTTGATACAAAAGAATTTATTGTAAACAGCAAAGAATACCAAGTTGAATTTGTAATCATTCCGGAAGGAGAAGCTGAAGAAAAAGTTCCTGTAGACGTTAAATTTATGAAAGACGGCGCTGAAGTTACAGATGTAACATTTATGCTCGATGACCAAGAATTTACAAGCGGAACAATTGAAGTTGCACCGGGAACATATGATGTTGAAATAGTTGAACCGGAAGGACTTGTACCGACAGCAGAATTTGAAACAGTTACAATTGACAAAGACACAAAGAATTTGACAATTGAACTTGAAGAAGGAAAAGCTGCTCCACAAGGAGAAGGAACTCTTAAGTTTGAAGTTTATGAGTCAGACGGAACAAAAGAAACTAAGCTAAACACATTCATGATGGCTTATGCAAATAGCGAAATTCTCATGAACAATGAAGAAAAAGCTCTTCCATATGGAAAATACGACGTTAAACTTTCCTCAACATGGAATATGCAAGGCAAATATGACGAAGCAAAGTCAAAGATAAGCGATACAGTAACTTTGAGCGATGCAAACAAAAATGCAGTTGTTAAATTTGTTGTCGTATTAAAGAATGCAACACCGGGACCGGATCCGCAAAATCCTACAAAGGGTAAGGCAAGTTGGGACATCAACTACACAGGCACAAGAACAAATCTGAAATTCTTTGAACAAGTTAAACTCTACAAAGTTGTAGACGGAAAAGATGAAGAAGTAAAATTAAGCTTCGAACAAGAATACAAACACGGAGCAATCGAACTTGAATACGGCACATACGCTTATGTATTAAAAGACCTATCGGATTACTTGAAAGTTAATGTAAAGAACAAGAGAATTGAATTTACACTTGACAAAGAAAATCCGACATACAATGCAGTATTTGAAATCGAAGACAAGAAGGAAGTCCAAATAGTTGAAGTTAGAATCCCTAAGGATGCAAACGAAAGCTTGAAAGACTACACAATCACAGTTTTCGACATGAACGGAAACGAAGTTGAAGGCGTAAAGATGACTGAAAAGGGCTTTGAATTCCCTGCAGTTTCAGGCGTTGACTACGAACTCAGACTTGAAGGCACAAAATATGCATACTATCCAAACATCATCAATGCATATCCAAGCCAAACATTCTCAAAATATATCAACATTGTTGCACCGCTCATTTTAAAGGTAAATTCACTCGCAAGTGAAACTGAAATTGAAGCCGACTACGCAGTTTACGCTAAGACAAACTACGGAGTGACATATGTAACTGACCTCAAGAAAGTTCCATATATCTCAAACGGCAACCAACTTTACCAAGTAAAATTCCTCGGATGCGAACAAGGATACAAACTAAAAGACGAAGAAATCAAAGAATTCACAGTAACTGAATACGCAAAACAAGAACTCACATTCAACTTCGAACGTGACGAAAGTGTTGAAGTAATCAACAAAGAAGAACTAAAGAAACTCGTCGCTGAATATGACGAAATCAAAAACTCAGAAAGCTACAAAAATGCTGATGAAAACTTGAAGAAAGCATATGACGACGCAATTCTTGAAGCAAAAGCTGAACTTCAAAAATCAGTAACGACACAAGTTGCAATTGACAAACTTGTCGAAAAAGTTATTGAAGCTAGAGATGCTGTCATCGGAAGCAAAGTTGAAGTTGTTAAAGAAGAACTCAAAAAACTTCTTGACGAATCTGAAAAAATCAAAAATTCCGACAGATACAACTACGACAATGAAGAAGACAAAAAAGCATACGACGAAGCAATTGAAAACGGTCAAAAAGTTTACGAAGATGAAAATGCGCTTGAAAAAGATGTTGTAAAAGCAATCGCTGACATCAAAGCTGCTCTAAAGAATCTCGACGGAATCCACGAAGCAGATAAAGCTGAACTCAAAGAACTTTTGGATCAATATAACGAAGTTCGTCATTCAGACAAATTCATCTATGCAACTGAACAAGAAAGAGATGAATACGAAACTGCAATCGTTGACGGAACAAATATCTTCAACAAGAGAGAAGCAACTCAAGAAGAAGTTGACAATGCGGTAGAAGAAATCAAGAGAACTTACGAAAACTTAAGTGGTGTTGTAACGCCGACTGAAAAATCAGCAAAGCCGGAAGTTGAAAAGGCATATGTAAATGATAAATATATCAGAGGAACAGGAACTCCGGGTGCCACTGTATACTACAAGGTAATTGGTGAAGCTACATCTCTAGAAAAAGAAGAACTACAAGATTTAATTGAAGCTCAAAAGATTGGCGAAGATGGAAAATTCTCAATTGATGTTGTTCAAATTCATAAAGGCGATAAAATATATGTTTACCAAAAAGAAGAAGGTAAATCAATAAGTGAAGCTGTTGAAGTTGAAATAATGCCTATTGATAAAACAGAACTTGAAGAACTTGTAAACAAAGCAAAAGAACTTTTGGATTCTAAGAAATTCAAATCAGCAGATGAAAATCTTCAAAATGAATTTAATGACGTTTTGAAAGAAGCTATCGAAGCTCTTGAAGATGAAAATATGACTATTGAAGATTTGAAACAAAAATCTGATCAATTGAAAGAAGAGATTGAAAAGATTGAAGGTGTTGAAATTAAAGAATTTGAAGTAACATTCGATCCGGATAACAAAGATGAAAAATTGGTAAAAACAGTAGAAATTGGAGATAAGGTTACAAAACCTGAAAATCCTAATAAAGAAGGTTACACATTCGAAGGATGGTTCAACGGTGACGAAGAATTTGATTTCGAAACGGAAATAACTGAAGACATTACACTTACTGCAAGATGGAAGAAGATTGAAGTTCCGACACCGGACCCTGATCCAACACCGGACCCAACTCCGGACGAACCAATCATTCCTGACTATCCGGTAATTCCTGATAGACCTA
>OASD01000426.1_pt1 | contig 16890 bp, 17 predicted proteins | sample 1475531 | NCBI WGS metagenome assembly OASD01 (sample SAMEA3360668, study PRJEB22359) | human gut metagenome | biome: ENVO:urban biome; feature: ENVO:human-associated habitat; material: ENVO:feces | place: Bangladesh | collected 2011
CCTATAACATTGAGACGGAAATCAACAACTTCCGTACGCAGTTGAGAAACCAGAATCTGGACGATGTGGATAACCATCTCTACACCTACGGCGTAGGCACCCTGTATATGGATATCATCCAGGAGTGCGAGAAGCTCGGCGATTACGTGGTAAACGTAGCCGAGGCACGTATGGGAACGAGAGCATCGGCATAATCGGCATTTCGATATATTACAAAAAAGCCAAAAGGCGATAAAAGCAAAAGAGGAGACATCGGTTGATGCCTCCTCTTTCAGCTTTTGTACTTTGATAATCTCTTTCAGTTTTTATACTTTGATTATCTCTGGCTTTCTTTCTACCTGTATGGTAGAATTCTTTTTATTTCTCCAGTATTTCAGTCAGTTCCTTCATGCCGGCAGAAGCCCCTTTCATGATGTGCTCAATCTTGTAGTATCCATTGGTGTTCACGGCACCAGGGTCTATCAGATAGATAGGGATATGAGGCTTGGTGTATGAAATCAGGCCTGCGGCAGGATACACATTGAGCGAAGTGCCGATGATGACGAAGATGTCGGCTTGCTGCACCGCTTCGGCAGCAGGTTCTATCATCGGAACGCTCTCGCCGAAGAAGACGATGAACGGGCGCAGCAAACTGCCATCGCCAGCCTTGGTGCCAGGTTCCACCTCGCAGTCATCCTCTGGCAATTCCTTCACGTAGCGATAGTCGTAAGGGTCGCGTGAAGAGCATACCTTAGAGAGTTCTCCATGCAGATGGATCACGTTCTTGGAGCCCGCCTTCTCGTGCAGGTTATCCACGTTCTGCGTAATTACCGTCACGTCGAAATCCTTCTCCAGTTCCTTGATAAGCAGATGTCCCTCGTTGGGTTGAGCGGCATAGAGCTTATGGCGCAACATATTGTAGAAGTTAGTCACTAGGGTAGGGTCAGCCTCCCATCCCTCATGGGTTGCTATCTGTTCCACAGGATAGTTTTCCCACAATCCATCATTGCCACGGAAAGTTTTGAAACCGCTCTCCACAGACATACCAGCACCGGTTAAAAATACGAGTTTCTTCATCTTATCACGTTTTATTTATTCATATTTTCTTAATCTTCTTATTAAGAATGCACAAATTTACACTTTTTTCTTTAAATATCATCGTTATCAGCGAGAAAAATGTTATCTTTGCACTCGTTTTAAGGACAATAAGTACAAAATAAAGAATATTAATATAAAGTTATAAGATAAATTTATGGATAAAGTAAGTTATGCTTTAGGCATTGGCATCGGTCGCCAGTTGGCTTCTATGGGTGCAGAGAGTTTGAACATTGATGATTTTGCACAGGCTGTAAAGGATGCGATTGCCGGTAAGCTCCAGCTTGACGAGCAGGAGGCTCAGGAGTTGGTACAGAACTTCTTCGCAGAGCAGGAGGCTAAGGCTCAGGCTGCCGCTGCCGAGAAGGGTAAGGTTGCCAAGGAGGCTGGTGAGAAGTTCCTTGCCGAGAACGGCAAGAAGGATGGTGTCATCACTACTAAGAGCGGTTTGCAGTATCAGATTTTGCGCGAGGGTAACGGTAAGGCTCCTAAGGCTACCGACCAGGTGGAGTGCCACTACGAGGGTACACTCATCGACGGCACTAAGTTTGATAGCTCATACGACCGTGGTCAGACAGCAACCTTCCCATTGAACCAGGTAATCGCTGGTTGGACAGAGGGTCTTCAGTTGATGACCGAGGGTGCGAAGTATCGTTTCTTCATCCCTTATCAGTTGGGTTACGGCGAGCGTGGTGCAGGTGCATCTATCCCTCCATTCTCAGCATTGATTTTCGATGTAGAGCTCGTTGCCGTGAAGTAATTCTCACGGATGAGACGTATATAATATAGACGCATATATAAGAGAACAAAGAATATAAACATAACAGAAAAGATGAAAAAGTTATTTTTCGGAGCCCTCGTGGCTTGTGTTGCCGCTACATTCGTAGCATGTGGCAATTCTACTCCAAAGGCAGACCTCAAGAACGATGTTGATACAATGAGCTATGCTATGGGTATGTCTCAGACTCAGGGTCTGAAGGAGTTTATGGTAGAGCGCATGGGCGTGGATACCGCTTACATGGATGATTTTATCAAGGGTCTTAACGACGGTGCCAACGCTGGTGACGACAAGAAGAAGGCTGCTTACTACGCAGGTATCCAGATTGGTCAGCAGATCTCTAACCAGATGGTAAAGGGTATCAACCACGAGGTATTCGGTGACGACTCAACCAAGACTATCTCTTTGAAGAACTTCATGGCAGGTTTCATCACCGGAACTACTGGCAAGAAGGGCTTGATGACCGTAGAGCAGGCTGCTCAGGTGGCTCAGGCTAAGATGATGGCCATCAAGGCTAAGAACATGGAGAAGGAATATGGTCCTAACAAGGCGGCTGGTGAGAAGTTCCTCGCTGCCAACAAGAAGAAGCCAGGAGTGGTAACTCTTCCTTCAGGTGTTCAGTACAAGGTAATCAAGGAGGGTAACGGCCCTATGCCAAAGGATACTTCTATGGTTAAGGTTAACTACGAGGGTAAGACAATCGACGGCAAGGTATTCGATTCTTCTTTCAAGCGTGGTCAGGCCGTAGATCTCCGTGCTAACCAGGTTATCAAGGGTTGGACTGAGGCTTTGGTTCACATGCCAGCAGGTTCTGTTTGGGAGGTTTACATTCCTCAGCAGTTGGCTTACGGTGAGCGCGAGCAGGGTCAGATCAAGCCATTCTCTGTATTGATCTTCAAGATTGAGTTGATCTCTGTAGGTGGCAAGTAATTTTTGTGGGAACTCATTTTTTGAGTAGAGGACTTATAAGAAATGAAGAAATATTTAATGACAGCACTCGTCCTCGTGGCGAGTGCTTCTTTGTTTACAGCTAGTGCTGCAAGCAAGAAGAAGGTTAAGAAGGCGGCTACTCTTGTTGAGTTGAAATCATCAGCCGATTCTTTGAGTTATGTAGCTGGTATGAATGCCACTCGTGGTCTGATTCCTTATATCCAGCAGAGTTTTCAGGTAGATACTGCCTATATGGAGAATTTCCTTCGTGGTTACAAGGATGCGCTTGCCATGGGAATCAATCCTAAGACCGTAGCTTATTCTGCAGGTATGGAGGTTGCCAAACTGGTAGAGAAGCGCGTATATCCTGGCACAAAGGAAGAGTTGAAGAGTACAGGCGATTCTATCAGCCATGCTATGTTCCAGAATGGTTTTATCGCAGCTTTGGCTAATGATACAACATTCTTTACCTCTAAGGCTGCTGCCGATTTCCAGAAGGAAGCTTTGGCTGGTGCCGGCGAGAAGTTCCTTGCTGCTAATGCCAAGAAACCTGGTGTAAAGGTGTTGCCTAGCGGTTTGCAGTATAAGGTGATTACCGAAGGTCATGGCGAGGTGCCTAAGGCTAGCGATGAGGTAGAAGTTATCTACGAGGGTCGTCTGATTGATGGTACCGTTTTTGATGCTACATCCAAGCATGGTGGCAGCAAGACTGACAAGTTCCGTGCCAACGGATTGATCAAGGGTTGGACCGAGGCGCTTACTCTGATGCCTGTGGGCAGTAAGTGGCAGGTTTACATTCCTTACGAGTTGGCTTACGGCGAGCGTCAGGCTGGTCAGATTCCTCCATACTCTACTTTGGTGTTCGATCTTGAGCTGGTTAGCATCGTAAAGCCAGAGGTAAAGGCTGAGCCTGCTGGCGAGTTGAAGGAAAATGTAGCCGTAGGAGCAGAGAAGAAGGTGGCAAAAACTTCAGCTAAGTCTGTTGCTAAGAAAGCTGGCTCTAAGAAGAGAAAGTAATGGTCTTTTAGAAGAGAAAAACTGATTTTTTGGTTAAAATCAGTATAAAAAACAACAAAATGCACGGATATTGCAAAATATTCGTGCATTTTGTTGTCTGTTTCGATAGTTTTTATTAATTTTGCTATCTGGTATAGAAATACCTTAAAATAGCAAACATAATAATAGAAAAAGAAATGGAAAAAATAGACAATCTTGACAGAAAGATTCTCGGCATCCTTTCAAAGAATGCCCGTATTCCTTTTAAGGACGTAGCCGCTGAATGCGGAGTTTCTCGTGCAGCCATCCATCAGCGTGTACAGCACTTGATGGAGGATGGTTTCATCACAGGTAGCGGTTTCGATGTAAACCCTAAGAGCCTGGGTTATTCCACCTGTACATACGTGGGACTTAACCTGGAACGTGGTAATATGTATAAGAAGGTGGTAGAAAGACTGCAGAATATTCCTGAGATTGTGGAGTGCCACTTCACAACCGGTTCTTACACCATGCTTCTCAAACTGTATGCCCGCGACAACGAGCAGCTCATGGACCTGCTCAACAACAAGCTCCAGGCTATCCCAGGCGTAGTTTCTACCGAAACTCTCATCTCGCTTGAGCAGAGTATCAAGCGCGAGGTGCCTGTTCTTTTGGAGGAAGAGTAATTTTTTTGTATTTAGAAATAAACAAATGGAAACATTTGACTTGGAGTCGCATCTCAAGGGTGCGTACTCTTCTTTTCCCGAAGCGAAGCGTCAGCCCCTGATTGGCATCTCTGCCAACTATGAAGGCATTGATGCTACGCTTCGCGACCGTTATTACAAGCAGGTGATTGCGGCGGGCGGAACGCCTGTCATCATCCCCCCTGTTGCCGACAGCTCAGTCATCGTCAATACCCTGGAGCATCTGGATGGTCTCATCCTCACCGGTGGCGGCGACCATAACCCGCTGTGGATGGGCGAAGAGCCTTCGCCTCGTCTTCACAACATCAACCAGGAGCGTGATGCGGCAGAACTGATGCTCACCCGTCTGGCGTTCAACCGTCAGATTCCGATGCTCGGCATTTGCCGCGGCATCCAGACCTTGGCCATTGCCCTGGGCGGAAAGGTGTATCAGGACATCAAGCAGCAGGTGAAGCACAGTCAGGATGCCGACCGTTCGGAACCTACCCACAGTGTTGAAATCAAGAAAGATTCCACCTTATATAATATATATGAGGCTGAGAAGATTTTCGTCAACTCGTTCCACCATCAGGCGGTGAGCGAGCCGGGCAAGCACATGCGCATCATCGCCAAATCTACCGATGGCATCATCGAGGCGATAGAGAGCAGCGAGTATAAGCAGATTCTCGGTGTACAGTGGCATCCGGAATGGCTCGGCGAGGATGGCGGAAAGCTTTTCCTGTGGCTTGTAAACCAGGCGAATAATTTCTATGCAGCCAAGCAGTTGCATAAGCGCATCCTTACCCTCGATACCCATTGCGATACGCCGATGTTCTTCCCGCAGGGCATCAAGTTCGACCATCGTGATTCCCGCATCCTTGTGGATTTGCATAAGATGACCGACGGCCATCAGGATGCCACCACCATGGTGGCCTATCTGCCGCAGCCTAAGATAGGCGAGAGCTTCAGCAGCAAGGTGGATTTCGATGTGCAGGGACCGGCGCAGTATGCCGACCTCATCTTCGACAAGATAGAGGAGATAGTGAGCAAGAACAGCCAGTATCTCAGCATCGCCCGCACGCCTACCGATCTCTACAGCGATAAGCGAAAGGGCAGAAAGAGCATCATGCTGGGCATAGAAAATGGTCTTGCCTTGGAGCACGACCTGAGCAACGTGAAGCATTTTGCCCAGCGCGGCATTGTCTATATCACCCTCTGTCACAATGGCGACAACGACATCTGCGACAGTGCCCGTGGCTGCAACACCCACAATGGCGTGAGCAGTTTCGGAGCCAAGGTGATTCAGGAGATGAACCGCCATGGCATCATGGTAGATTTGAGTCATGCCGGAGAGAAGAGCTTCTACGATGCGCTCGAAATCAGTCAGACCCCTATTGTGTGCAGCCATAGCAGCAGCCGTGCGCTCTGCGATGTTCCCCGCAACCTGACGGATGACCAGATGCGTGCCCTGGCGGCTCGTGGCGGTGTGGCGCATACCACGCTCTACCACGGATTCCTGCGCAAGGAGGGAGGGGCAGACATCATGGATGCCATCGCCCACCTGGAGCATGCCATCGACGTGATGGGCATCGACCACGTAGGTCTCGGTACCGATTTCGATGGAGATGGAGGCATCCGCGGACTTGCCGACTCTTCTGAACTCATCAACTTCACCCTCCAGCTGCTGCGCCGCAAGTACAGCGAGCAGGACATCGCCAAGATTTGGGGAGGCAACTGGCTCAGAGTGATGACGCAGGTGCAGAACTTTGGAAAGTGAAGAACGAAGAGTGAAGAATTTGATAGTTATTAAGTAATCATAAAGTTCAAAGTTCAAATCTGAAAGTTCAAAGTAAATACGATGACGAAGAAAATGAAGATAATTTTGGGCTTGGTGGTGGCTGCCGGAGTGGTGGCTGGTACCATCAGCTATAAGAATGCGAACAGTTCGAGTTCGCCTGAGGTTCAGGAGGTAGAGGAAGCCGAGAAGCTGAATCCCGTAGGTCCTGCCTTCAATGCCGATTCGGCACTGGCTTATTGCCAGGTGCAATGCGATTTCGGTCCTCGTGTGATGAACAGCGAGGCGCACGATAAGTGTGGCGAATGGATTGTGAGCAAATTCAAGCAGTTTGGATGCGAGGTGGAGACCCAGAAGGCCGACCTGAAGGGCTATGATGGCACGATATTGAAGAATACCAATATCATCGCCCACTATAATCCGAAGGCGCAGACCCGCATCCTGCTCTGTGCCCATTGGGACAGTCGTCCTTGGGCTGATAACGACCCCGACAGTACCAATTGGCGCAAGCCTGTGCTGGCTGCCAACGATGGTGCCAGCGGTGTGGCCGTGATGCTTGAGCTTGCCCGCCAGTTGCAGGCAGACAAGAAGTTGAATCCGAATATCGGAGTAGATTTCGTATGTTTCGATACGGAAGACTGGGGTACGCCTCAGTGGGCTGATGTGCAGGATGATGGCGACAGTTGGGCGCTGGGTGCGCAGTATTGGAGTGAGAACAAGCCGGATAGTTACAATCCTCGTTACGGCATTCTTCTCGATATGGTAGGCGGTCAGGGTGCCAAGTTCTACCGCGAGGGCATGTCGATGCAGTATGCCGGTGGCATTGTGAAGAAGGTTTGGGCTGCAGCCCGCCAGGCTGGTTACGGCAGCTATTTCCCTAAGAGTGATGGCGGTATGATTACCGACGACCACATCCCTGTGAACCAGAAGGCGAAGATTCCAACCATCGATGTGATAGCGTATTACCCAGATTGCCAGCAGAGCAGTTTCGGTCCTACCTGGCATACGGTAATCGATGACATGGCTCATTTGGATAAGAATGTATTGAAGGCAGTGGGTCAGACCATGATCCAGGTGCTTTATACGGAGGAATAAAAATTCAAATACTTGTTAGTTATTGAAAGATTCCTTATTTTGCGAAATCTATTGCACACTACACGAATGTGCTGTAAATGATTGATTATAAAGTGATTATGTGAGTGTAATGTGGGTTCCGACACTACACGAATACTACACCACACTAAACGAGTGTAGTATGGTGTAGTGTCTGTGTAGTGTGAAGACTGATATTGCACGGATACAAATCGTTGATAATTAATGAAATACATAGATTTTGTGTAGTGTGTAATAGTTTTCGGTATTTCTGTGTATGCGTACGATACGCAGATTTCGAGAGGCTTGCTGCGAAGGGAAGTGCAGGCGATAGCAAAGTGGAGTTCCGCTCATTTTGTAAAGTGCCTAGGCATGGCAGTTAACTGCCGTAGTAAGGACAGAAAGTTGCCCCTACTAGGGCAATTTCGTGCCTTTCGGAGGCACAAAGCGGGATGATATTCATTTGCTTGCCTGTCAAGCCCCATTTGTGTTTCCTGAAAGTCTCCCACACGCCTTTTTAGAACGTGTTGGGGATAAGCTATCTTTTTTCTTAGGAATAACTTCTTTTTCTTCTCAAAATTTTGTTAGGTTGTGTACTAAAACGTATATTTTTTCTATGTATCTAAAAAATATTCAAAAAAAGCAACATGATTTTCCGATAATTTCATTATCTTTGCAGCCGATACCATTCTCTTATGTACTGTTTCAAGGTATTATGGGATGCTTTTATAGCGTTTCCGTTATCAAGATGAGTAATTATGAGACTTCGTATCACGACATAATATAGAGCGTTTACTTGGCGCTTTGTTCTTGACTGATTGAAACTTCGCAAACTTCAAGGATTGTCATGGGCAATGCAACGGTAGATGCCCTCGGGATGTGTTTTAGCCACATCCCTTTACTGGTATGGCTTATTGCGTCTTGGCGATGAGTCTTATATCCGTATAGGGAAAAGTGTACACATATCGGCGTGGGCTTCGACGTTGCTCGTTCAACAATCCTGGGCAATGCGAAGGCCTCAATCAGTGGGACGAGTAACGAGGAGATCCCACGCTTTCCGTTTAATTTATGCTTGTTTCTATGGGATTTAAGAAGTGAGCAAGAAAGAATTAATTATGTGTACATTAGAACAAGCAAAAAAACATTTACAGGATGTCATCGTCCAACAAGTTGATGCAACTGTGTGTCCATTGGATGATGCTAAGATTCATGCAGCAATTGTTGATTATATGGTTGATGTTATTTCGGAAGGTGGCGATGATTTAGCTAAAGTAAAGTGTGTTAAAGAGTTGGCTAAACTATTTGAAGAGAAGTTAGGCGGGGAAGACTTAGCTTCTTTGAACACTCGTATTGATTCAGTCTATGATACTGTGAGAGCTATTTGCTATCTTGCAGATAAAGGTAATGGTCCTTTAGGGTGGGGTGATTTGAATAAGTAGAACTATTAAATTTTGAGTATTATGAAATTATTTACATTGAAATACCTTTTTTTAACAACAGTATTTATGTTGTTTGGTTGTTTATCAATTCAAGCTTCTGATGATGATTTGATTACAGAGCAAATCACCATCAAGTTGGATAAGGCCGGTACTCTACCCAATAAGATTGAAAGTAGTAAAAAATATAAAATTACTAATCTGAAGATTGTTGGTGAGATAAATGGCACGGATTTACGAATGATTCGTGAGATGGCTGGACTTGATTATGAAGCTAATATAACTGAAGGAAAGCTATCTGTGTTAGATTTGTCTGAGACAAAGATAGTAGTAGGAGGGGATTATTATTATAATTCTTCTAAGGGTGGTATTTATACTTCTAATGATGAAATAGGTGATTTCGCCTTTTGGAATTGTAGTGGTTTAACTAGTTTAACTCTCCCCTCAGGTATTACACAAATCGGCGAATCTGCCTTTTCGGGCTGTAGTAGTTTAACTAGTTTAGCCCTTCCTTCGGGTATAACCAAGATAGGCGTATCCGCCTTCAATGGCTGTAGCGGTTTAACTAGTTTAACTCTCCCTAGTGGTATTACCAAGATAGAAGGAGGCACCTTCGGTAGTTGTAGAAGTTTAACTAATTTAGTTCTACCTTCAGGAATTACCGAGATAGGAAATTATGCCTTCAGTAACTGTAACGGTTTAACTAGTTTAACTCTTCTTTCGGGGATTACCAAGATAGGCGATAACGCCTTCTCTGGTTGTAGAGGTTTAACTAGTTTGTCCCTTCCTTCTAGTATTACAGAGCTAGGTGATGGTGCCTTCAAGGATTGTAGTGGCTTAACTAGTTTAACCCTCCCTGCTGGTATTACCAAGATAGGTACTGGAACCTTCTGGAATTGTAGTGGTTTAACTAGTTTAACTCTTCCTGCTAACCTTATCGAGATAGGTAGAAACTCCTTTATGAATTGCAGTGGTTTAACAAGTTTAGCCCTCCCTGCAGGTATTACCAAGATTGGATGTTATGCTTTCTTAGATTGTTCTTCATTGACGTCTCTTGAGATTCCTAGCAGTGTTAAAACTATTGGGGAAGGTGCTTTGGGGAGATGTTTTAGTCTTTCGAATATTGTTTGTCTTCCAATAGTTGCCCCTTCAATTTTCCCTGACGAAAATTTATCCAATAGTAATCCAATAATTTGCGAAAAAGAACTTAAAGCAAAAATAACATTGATAGTTCCTTTGGAAGCTTCTGGATACATGACTGGAGAATGGAGCTTATTTAAAAAGCCAGAGGAAATTCGTTTAACAGATACTCAATGCAGTATTGCAAATCAGGGTTACTGTCCTATTGGTAAATTTTCATATTCGCGCACCCAGATGAAATCTGGTAGCTATGCAACTTTCTGTTTGCCATTTGATACCAATTTAAGCGAGGTGTCAGATAAGTTTGAGGCTGTTTATATTCCAAATCAGACCGCACTTTTGAATCCTGATGGCAAGTTGATTCTATTGTTGCAAAAGTATGATAAAAATGCGAGTCTTGCAGCAGGGCAAGCTGTTGTTGTAAAATTGAAGAGTGGTGTAACTGATGTAGCATTCTCTAACAATAAGTTGATGATGGTAGAGTCGGATGTTATGCAAAATTCTGAACCAACATCTTTACACGTTTTTGATTGGAATGGAAATTCGGGAGCACTTCTTGAAAATACGGACGTAAAAGTAAGCTTTGGTGGTACTTTGACAAGCATGACTGGAAAGGGCAGCGAATATGAAACCTTCAACAGTAACGGATCATTTGGACCAACAAAAAGCGGAGTGGTAAAAGCCTTCCGTGCATACGTTTTAAAAGAAAATGCAGCAGCAAATAGTAGGATAAAGAGTATTGCTTTCGGTTTAGGGGACGATAGTGAAACTACTGGCGTGAAAATGATATCTATTCCTGTAGAGAACAAACAAGGTGATGATGTCTATACCATCGATGGTCGCCTCATTAATAATACGGGTGACATAGAGGGATTGCCAAGTGGTATTTATATCAAGAATCATCAGAAAATTTATGTAAAGTAAGATTTATAAAAGACAATTAAAATGGAAAAGAAAGAGTATGTAAAACCAAATGTAGAAGTTCTCTTGTTAGAGAGCGAGTGTACAATTCTTGCAGGTTCTGATTCTTTAGGAACAGAGACCGATAGTGGCGATAATGCTGCAAGAGAAAATCCATCTGGCAGCTTTTGGCCTTCTCGTACTAGCTTGTTTGATGAGGATTAAGCTTAAGGTAAACTAAAAACAATAAAGGGTGTTTCTTTCGGGGAGCACCCTTTTTGTTTGGCTACAATATTTCTGTTTGGACAGCAAGTATTCTGGCAGCTTTTGTACTTTGATAGACAAAATAGGCTCATAAAGTGAAATAAAAATTAAAATACTTGTTAGTTATTGAAAGATTCCTTATTTTTGTGGAAACTATTGAAGAAGGAGGTGAAAATGAAGATTAAGAGAATTTGGTTTGCAGATAACTGTATATACGGTGAGAACGAGGAAGGCAAAGTGTTGTGGCAATCTTTGCTTTATTATAAGCGATTGCTGAATGCAACACCAGAGCAACGTGCCAACTACGAAATGGATGACGAGGGTATCTATTGGGAGGATTTGGACGAAGATGTTTCTTTTGAAAGTTTTGAATATGAAAACCCTGAACCGAAGGGAATCTCTCAGATAAAAAGATAAAGGGTATATCATAAGTTTTTGCAAATGGGGTGAAAACCCCTGCAACAACTTATGATATACCCTTCGTATTTATATCTGTCCCGATTCTACCTGTCTCACCACTCTTTCCGACAGTCTATCCACTCCGTTCGGATCGTACTTCTTGTTGAGGCAGGCACCGAAGAGGGCGGCGAAGGTCTGGTAGAAGCCGGTACTGATAGGACCCAGGAAGGCTTGGATAAGATGATAGGAAGAAGAGTTGCTGAATTCACGAGAGATAAGAAATAATCAAAATTGATAAAAGAAATACGTTTAAAAATTTGGAAGTTACATAAAATCGTTGTAACTTTGTGCGCATATTAAAAATTATAGCTGTCATGAGAATTAACAAGATAGATATTATAAACTTCAAAGGATTCCAGCATGAAATGAGGGAATTCAAGTCGAATCTTACAGTGGTTATTGGTAACAATACCGCAGGTAAGACTACTTTGCTCAAGGCTTTACAGGTAGGATTGGGAGCCTATTTGCAATGCTTGGGCAAGCTACCTAGTGCAGCACAATATCGTCGCAACTTCAGTATTCATGACCGCTTTATGGCTTTTGATCCTGAGGAAAAAGATTATGTACCAAACAATGAGCGCACCAGGATTTCAATAGAAGCAGATTACTACGTCACTGAGTCCATAGAAAATGATGTGCCCAAATTTATTCCTACTTCTATTGCATGGTCACGTGAGTTTACTGGCAGCACAACAACTCATAGCAAATCGTGTGCAGGGGAACTGATGACTGTTGTTTCGGAAATGGAATCCAAAAGATATGAGCATCATGATGGCTCTGTATATCCGTTAGTATTATCTTTCGGAGCAAAAAGAACCAGTGATGCCCAAATGAAAATTACCCGAAAGATAAAGGAAAGAGCATCTAGAGTAGAGAAAGCGTATAAGTTTGCCCTCCATGATAAAGTGGACTTTGATGGAGCTATGGAATGGTTGGCCCGTTACGATAAAAACATCAGGGATGGAAAGGAATTTGAGGGAACTCGCGATGCTTTCTTCGAAGCACTACAAACTGCCATTCCAGCATTGTCGGAAATCGATTTTGATCATAATGAGATAGAAGCAGTGGTATCGGTAACAGGACATACTCCATCACGTCATCATTTCTCTTACATGAGCGATGGACTTCAGTCTATGATCAATATTGTGGCTGAAATTGCTCATCGTTGCATCGAATTAAATGGTTGTTTGGGACGGAATGCCGTTAAAAAGACACCTGGTATTGTGATGATAGATGAGATTGACCTATATCTACATCCTCATTGGCAAAAGCATGTCCTGCAGGATTTGACCCAAGCGTTCCCTATGATTCAGTTCATCGTATCTACCCATAGCCCATTTATCGTTCAGAGTCTCCAGAAGGATCAGCTCATCAGCTTCGATAACAATGTAATGACAGAAGGAGAACCTTACCGTGAATCATTGGAGGATATTACCGCTGAACGGATGGGGTTGGAACAGAATATCAGAAGCAAAAGATTCCAGGAGATGCAGGAAATTGCAAAAAAATACTTCAAGTCGATACAAAACGGAGAAGAGGACAAGAAATTATTAGAGAAGCTAAGAGAGATTGAAGCTACCTTCAGCGATAATCCTGCCTATCTTGCTTTGTTACAATCAGAATATAATACGAAAGGAGATTAGCCGATGAGACCAGTAGAAAAAAAGAATGTTGGCGAAACTGTCTCTTATGTAAATTCCTGTAATCAAACAGTAACAGAGACTATACAAGAAAACTATTCCCCCTATAATAAAGCCAAGATGCCATTATTGGGTAATCTTGGCTGGTACTGTTCTTATTGCGAAGGTACCCGATTGCCAGATGAACTCGCAGTGGAACATATAGAACCCAAGGGAGCAAATGGAGAAAATACAGCATGGGAGAACTTTTTAGTATCTTGTGGTATCTGTAATTCCATAAAAGGTTATCCGGAGATTCATGAAGAAGATTATCATTGGCCACATACAGATAATACTTTTAGAGACTTCATCTACACTGCAGGTGGAGCAGTTTTACTGAATCCTAATTTAGATGAAGACGAAAAGAACAAAGCCAAGAAACTATTTGATTTAGTGAAACTTGGAGCATACCCAGGTACTGGTATAGAACCGACTTCTAGAGATTTCCGTTGGAAGAAGCGCCTGGAAACATGGGATTTGGCAGAACGCTTACGAAATAAGTACAATGCAGGAACAGCAGATGTTGATGAAATTATTAGTATGGCTAAGAAACTAGGATATTGGTCAGTTTGGTTTACTGTGTTTAAGGGATACGATGAGGTTAGGAGACGTTTGATCTGTGATTTTTCAGGCACATGTACCTTCTGTTTTGATGCAGATAATCATTATGAGCCGATTAAGAGAAACAGATAGACATATGTATACTCACACGCCTAAGCGGAATGGGAGAGAAGATGCAAACATGGCTACTACGCCGTCTTTCGGCGGCGTGTAGTCATACATTTCTTTTTATATCTGTCCTGATTCTACCTGTCTAACTACTCTTTCCGTCAGTCTATCCACTCCGTTCGGATCGTACTTCTTGTTGAGGCTGGCACCGAAGAGGGCGGCGAAGGCCTGGTAGAAGCCGGCACGGATAGGACCCAGGAAGGCTTGGATAAGATGATAGGAAGAAGAGTTGCATTCACGATACACCAGCTTGATGCAGAGCTTGCCCTGTGCATAGGTTAGCTTTTTCATTCTTGGTGTGTATCGCTGCTTGATGTCCTTCTCCACCAGTTTCATGTGGGCATCCTTCGCCTTCTTGTTAGGAAGGGTCTCCAGATAGTCGCCCGTCTCGATGATGATCTTTCTCACCTCCTTGGCTATCGGCAACACCTTCTTGATGTTATACACCAGTCGGTTGTAGGCCATCCTTTCCTTGGCGTTTTTGAATACAGGCTGTGGATAAACATACACGTTGTTCACCTGCACGTATTGAATGCTGTCTTTATCCAGCAGCACCTTTCCCACCTTCACCATCGGTTCGAAGGTAGGAGTATCCATATCCACCTCCCTGTCTTCAGGGTTATCGCCATCGGTTTGCGCCATTGTCTGCAGGCTGATGCAGAAGAGCATCGCTAGCAGGAATAATATTTTCTGTTTCATGAAATCCATCTTAATTATCCATTTGTCTTATATATAATAAGGTGTAAGCCCCTCTATCTTGCTAATCACGCCGCAAAATTACAGATTATTTCTCATTTAGAGAAAGATTCTTTCCTTTTTCTTGCTCATTTTCAGAAAATCATTGTAACTTTGAGGAAATTTAATAATCGTTTGCCTATAGATGAAACATTGGCAGCCCATAACCCAATTCTTGTTGAAACTGTTTCTGGTAGGCAGTTCCCTGCTATTCCATGCCTTTTCGGTAAGTGCCCAGTCGTGGCAGCAGCTACTTTCTGAACTTTCGGAAACCGAGGATTTCGAGCATACTTCCTGGGAGGATTACGAGGAAGATCTGGAGGAATGGGCGCAGCATCCGATAAACCTGAATGCGGCTACCCGCGAGGAGATGGAGCGTTTGCCCTTCCTTACCCCTTCACAGGTGGAAGATATCCAGGCTTACGTTTATCGCTATGGCGGAATGAAAAGCATGATGGAACTCACCCTGATTCCGAGCATCAGCTGGTATCAGCGACAGCTGATGGAGCATTTCTTCTATGTAGATGCTGACCAGAAGAAGTCTGATTTCCCCAGTATCAGGAATATCATCAAATATGGAAAGCATGAGGCGATGGGCATGCTGAAGGTGCCTTTCTACGAAAGAAAGGGCGATGCCAATGGCTATATGGGCTATAAATACAAGCATTGGCTGCGCTATCAGTTCAGGTATGGCGACTATGTAAAGCTGGGCGTTGTGGGGTCGCAGGATGCGGGCGAACCCTTTGGCACCGGCAAGAACAACTTGGGCTATGATTTCTACTCCTTCTATCTGCAAGTAAAGAAACTGGGGCGCTGGAAGAACATCACCCTGGGCAGATACCGCCTGCACGAAGGCTTGGGACTGATACTCAACAACGATTTCAGCTTCGGCAAACTCTCGGTGCTTTCCTCCCTGGGAAGCGCCACCAACCGCATCCGGGTTCATTCCTCCCGATCTTCTGCCAATTATCTGCAGGGAGCAGCTGCCACCTATACCTTGTTGAAAGGTCTCGACCTGACCGCCTTCTTCTCTTATCGCAAGATAGATGCCACGCTCTCCGACAAGGGCGGCATCCAGACCATCCAGAAGACCGGACTGCATCGCACCCTGAAGGAAATCGCGAAGCAGAATCTCGCCTCCAATACCCTGATGGGCGGAAACATCAACTATCGCAACCAGGGCTGGCATATCGGGGCAACAGGCTTCTATACTTCTTTCTCCCTTCCGCTTACCCCTGACCAGTCGCAGTTGTATAAGCGATTTGCGCCCCAGGGCTATAACTTCTGGAATGCGAGTGTGGATTACGGCTACGTTTCCCACCGCTGGACCATCGCAGGCGAAACGGCGACGGGCAATTGTGGAGCCATCGCCACCCTCAATGCCGCCTCCTATCTCTTTTCCGACCATTTCTCTCTGCTTGCCTTGCATCGGTTCTATTCCGCCCGCTATTACTCGCTTTTCAGCAACAGCTTTTCTGAGGGGAGCGATGTGCAGGATGAGAATGGAGCCTATCTGGGCTTTACGTGGGTTCCGGCTCATCGCTGGAGCATCAACGGCTATAGCGACTTTTCCTATTTCGTGTGGCCCAAGTATCATACCAAGCAAAGCACGCAATGCTGGGACCATCTGCTCAATATCCTCTATCAGCCTAATAAGAGATGGATTCTGGGCACCCGATTGCGCTATAAGGAGAAGGCGAGAACCACCACTGGGCGATGGCGCCTTTATGCCACCTTTGCTGATGAAAACTGGAGTGCCAAGACGAGTGTGGATTATACGGTGAGCAAGGAGATGGGCGAGAAGTCAAGCCAAAAGGAGGCTGATGATGCGAACCCCAGCCAGGGATATCTGCTGAACGAGAACCTGAGTTATCGCTGGCATTGGCTGAGGCTATCGGGCAGTTTTTCTTATTTCCATACGCAGGATTTCAGCAGTCGCATCTATGTCTACGAACCCGGCCTGCTTTATCAGATGAGTTTCAGCAGCTTCTATGGCGAGGGCATCCGCTGTGCCCTGGTGGCCCGTTCGGAGATAGGCAAGCATCTGCTGGTTATTGCCAAACTGGGCACTACCCGCTATTTCGATCGCAGCCATATTTCCACCGGATTGCAGGAGATAGCGGCCTCACATCAAACCGATTTGGAGATACAGATGAAGTGGAAATGGTGAAGTTTCTGCGAATTCTGTATTCCTTGGCTATCTTCTTCAATGTCATCATCT
>OASD01000431.1_pt1 | contig 16785 bp, 8 predicted proteins | sample 1475531 | NCBI WGS metagenome assembly OASD01 (sample SAMEA3360668, study PRJEB22359) | human gut metagenome | biome: ENVO:urban biome; feature: ENVO:human-associated habitat; material: ENVO:feces | place: Bangladesh | collected 2011
AATAAAAAATATCTCATCTTATCTATAACCGTGTTATCTATAAATCCGTGTAATCTGTGTTATCCGTGCCTAAAAAATTATACCATGCAGGCATAGTGGTCTACGATACCTTTCAGATGATTATCCTTGTCTACAACCAGTACCGTATGCACCTTATACTTGTGCATGATGCGCTGAATCTCCGAAATCTTCGTCTTCGGAGTCACCATTTTCGGAGTGGTGGTCATGATGTCGCTTACAGTCTTGTTAAAGAATTCTGCCTGCCATTTCTCCATGGCGCGTCGGATATCACCATCGGTAATAAGTCCGATAACGTGGTTGTCTTCATCCAATGAGATACCCAATCCCAGTTTGCCCTTGCTTACGTGGATGATAGCCTCGCCCAGGTGCATTTCCTTAGGAATGATAGGCATATCATCGCTGCGCATCACATCTTCTGCTGTGGTCAGCAGTCGTTTGCCTAATTCTCCACCAGGATGGAACTGTGCAAAGTCACGAGGCTTGAAGTGGCGTACCTGCATCAGGGCGATAGCCAGTGCATCACCCATAGCCAATGCTGCAGTAGTACTGCTGGTAGGGGCGAGGTTCAGCGGACAAGCCTCCTTCTTTACCTTTACGGTGATATGATGGTTGGAGTATTTTGCCAGCAGGGAATCTGGATTTCCGGTGATGGAAATGATAGGAACATTCATGTGGAGTACCATCGGGATGAAACGAAGCAGTTCATCGGTCTGACCGCTGTTACTCAGTGCCAGAACCACATCCTTGTCGGTCATCACACCTAAGTCGCCGTGATAGACATCCAGTGGATTGATGTAGAAGGCTGGTGTGCCTGTAGAGGCAAGTGTAGCGGCAATCTTGGCACCTACGTGTCCACTCTTGCCCACACCTGTAACGATAATCTTGCCTTGGCAATGATACATCATGTCTACTGCTTTCTCAAAGTTGTCGTCCAGATAAGGTATCTGGTCGAGGATGGCCTGCGCCTCGTCTCTAAGAGCCTGTTCGCCATAACCGCGAACAATCTTATCATCTATATTGTTATTTTTATCGGTCATTTCTAAATCATTTGAATTGGCTTTCCATTCGTACGCCGAACGTTGTTTCTTCATTCTTCACTTTTCACTTAAAGGAGTTCCTGGATAAGTGATTCCAACTTGTTTAATTCCAGCATATTGGCTGCATCGCTCTTGCCCTGGTCTGGGTCTGGATGTACTTCAAAGAAGTAGCCGGTAGCTCCGAAAGCTTTAGCCGCCTTTGCCATTGCTGGAACGAACTTACGGTCGCCTACCGTCTTGCCGTCACCTGCACTCGGGCGCTGAACGCTATGGGTACAATCCATGATGACATTTGGCACTATCTCCTTCATGTCAGGGATGTTTCTGAAATCTACCACGAGATTGTTATAGCCGAAACAGTTGCCGCGTTCTGTGAGCCAAACTTCCTTGGCACCGCTCTCCAATGCTTTTTCTACAGGATATTTCATATCTCTACCGCTCAGGAACTGTGCCTTCTTGATGTTGACGATTTTACCAGTCTTGGCTGCAGAAACCAGAAGGTCGGTCTGTCGGCAGAGAAAGGCTGGAATCTGGAGAATATCACAAACTTCGCCTGCTGCTGAAGCCTGATAACTCTCATGAATATCTGTTGTAACCTGAAGGTTGTACTTCTCCCTGATATCTCCCAGCATCTGGAGTCCTTTCTCCAGTCCTGGACCACGGAAAGAGTGGATGCTGGTACGGTTGGCTTTATCGAATGAAGCCTTGAATATGATTTTAGTTCCTAACTTTTCGTTGATGCGGACGAGTTCCTGCGCTACTGTTTCCAATAGTTCCATTGACTCGATGACGCAAGGACCTGCTATGAATGTTGCCATATTTTTTTATAGTTTATAGTTTATAGTTTATAGTTAATAGGGAGTAAACCTGCTATTAACTGTAAACTACAAACTGTTAATTATTAACTTGTTTAATTGTAATTTCACGCTGTGGGAACGGAATCTCGATGTTGTGATCGTTGAGCGTATCGTAGATGCACTCCATGATGGTGGCATCATCGATGGCTTGGGTAAGCACGTTCACCCATACCACAATTCTGAGTGTGATACAGCTGTCATCGAAACTTTTCAATAACACCTTCACACCTTTGTCCTGATAGATACAATCCAGTTTCATCAGGGCATCGATGAGAATCTGTTTCACTTCCTTCACATTACTGCCATAAGCAATACCTACCTCCAGAATATCCAGCTCATAACCATGATTCTTGGTCATGTTCTTGTAGTTTTTGGAGAAGAGCTGCGAGTTCTGGAAGGCTATGACCGAACCGTCGGTAGCCTCCAGCATCGTAGAGGTATAACTGATACTGCTCACCTTACCACGGGTGCCGTCACAGATGATATAATCACCCACCTTCACACGGCCCATCATCAGAGAGATGCCGTAGTAGATGTTTTCGAGAATATCCTTTGATGCAAAACCCAGACCGGTTGATAAGCCGGCAAAGATAGCAAGCAGCCATGATTTTCCAACCTGGAATACGTTCAGGGCTATCATCAGCCAGATACCCCAGATAATCACCTGCATCACGTTTTTGAACATCACAATCTTTGAAGCAGCCGACGCCGGGTCTGCTTTCTCGAAGTGATGACGCATGAAATCTACAGAAGTAATGTTGATGTAGTTGAACAGGAAGTACAGACAAGCTACCTCTGAAATACTGAAAAGCGATGCAGTGAAGTTGCTGGTCTTGATGTAATCCTTGTTGAATATCTCCCATGTCGTATCACTCATGTTGAATACATCTGCTGCCCAATAGATAGAGATGATGAACGAGAGTACGCCTGAAATAGGGAGCAATACCTTATAGATAAAGCGATACAGCCATTTGTCGGTAATCGCCTTGTCTGCCAGTTTTTTACGCTTGGCATATACGCTGAGCCATCCTTCGCAGCAGGTGATGGTAAGCACGCAGGTAAGCTGCATGGTCCACCAGATGATAAGCTGGACGGCAAGCAGTGTGAAACCTGTCCATGCAAAAATGGTACTTACTCCGAATACGGCAAGCGATATGAATGCGTATGTCTTGTCGGTGCGCAATACCTGATTGTGTTTTCTGCCTATCACATTCCACTGCCAGAGAGCGCAGAGCAGGAGGACTGGTGGAAAGATGAGGTTTACCAGGTCGTTTGGTATCAGGATGATACGGAACACGATAACGATGAAACCTACCAGCATCAATGGCGAATAGATACGGAAGGTATTCTTGATCTTATCGTTGTCTACGCGTAGCAAGATAGATACCAAGATGACGCCAACCAACCAGGAATATTCTACCAGCAGCTGGCTTGCCATAATCACGAAGTTCTGGGTAACCGCCATTCTTACGATACCGAGAATAACTGCGAAGGTTACTACCGTCATCGCCATGATAAGGCATGGACGTTTTGCCATAAAACTTTCCTTTCTGTTCTCGAATATACCATGCTTCATGAGTTGGGTAATCACGATGCGGATGGTAAAGAGATTGAGGAAGATGGAGATGAGACCCCAGAAGATGATGATACCAAAGAGGATGAAGATGATACGTACATCCCATTGTGACATCATGCCTGGTACGGGCTTGTATTTCTCGGTTACAGACGTCTTCGCCTCCTTATAGTTCATGCTGATATTGCGGAGTATACGCAGATAGTTGTCGCCTCCATTATTGAAGATGCTGTTCTGGATATCTTCGTATCTGCGGTTGGCATAGTCGTTGAGTGCCTGTAACTTACGGTCGGTTCGGTCGTAAGCCTGTACATAGGCTTGCAACTGTTTCTGTTTCTCTACCAGCTGGCGGCGGATATTGACAGCCAGAGTCAGGTCAACGTTTCGGTTCACCTGTGCTTCTTCGCTGAGAAACATGGTGTTCATGCCGTAGAGATAGTTGATGAGCGAATCGAAACGCGCCACCTCAACATTGTTTTTCTTGATCATCTGGCGGAAAGGAACAGCCTTCGACTTAAACTTCTTAAACTGCTCTGTAGCCTCATGACAGGCATACGTCATGTCGAAAATATACCCGTTGCGCTGCGAATAGAGCATGATGGAGTTCTGGTCAGCCTGTTTCACAATACTGATGAGCTCCTGAATCACAGCCAACTGTTGAGCCTTGGCAGCTTGGTTCTGTTTCTCCAAGTCTATGTGATAGTTGGTCAATTCTGTACGCAGCATATAGAGCGTTGTGTCCAGGTTGGCTTCCTTGAGCACTGCGTTGCTTGGCAGTACGAATGCCACCATCAGCAGAATTATGATGTATAGTCTCTTCTTCATATTTAGTAAATTTGACTGCAAAGTTATTAATAATTCGTGAAAAAGCAAAGAGAAAATCGCCTTTTTTGATATATTAGCACCTTTACGTTCGATTTTTAGGGTTATCTTTTGCATTTTTCATATAAATTGATTACATTTGCAACGTCAAAGGATACGTTAATTAATCAGATAAGAATATGAAGATACTCATAGCAGATAGTGGCAGCACCAAGACCGATTGGGCTCTGGTTGATGAACAGGGTAACGTGATGGTTACCTGTAAGACGCAGGGCATCAGTCCGATTCATCAGAGTGATGCCGAGATATTGGATGTGTTGTGTAAGGAACTTGTTCTGTCAGAGCAGCCTCAGGAGGTTTTCTTTTATGGCAGTGGAGTAACCGAGGCGATGAAGTCTCGCATGAAATCACTCTTGCAGCAGTCTTTCCCTGAAGCCAAGGTTGAGGCAGAAGGTGATATGCTGGGAGCAGCCCGTGCCCTCTTTGGCAAGAAACCGGGTATCGCCTGTATTTTGGGAACCGGTGCCAACAGTTGTCTTTACGATGGAGAGAAGATTGTGATGAACACGCCTCCGTTGGGATATATCCTGGGCGATGAGGGTAGTGGGGCAGTAATCGGCAAACTTTTCCTCAATGGTATCTTCAAGGGCACTTTGCCTGTATCACTAAAGAATAAATATCTTGCCTGGTCGGGTTTGGATTATCCTACTATTATTAATAAGGTGTACAGACAGCCGCTTGCCAATCGCTTCCTGGCTTCCATCTGTCCTTTTATCTCAGAACAGATAGCAGAAGGTGAGAAACATGAGAATGGAACCGACGAACTGAATGAAGCCATGTCACTCTATCGCATGATACTGGAGAGTTTCAATCAGTTCTACGCAAAGAATCTCACACCTTATATTAAATATGTCAAGGCGAGCACCGAGGATATAAGCCAGTTGGAGCCAGGCATGAAGGCATGGCATTCATCCTTGGAAGAAGAAATTCCGATGCTTGGTTTTGTTGGAAGCATTGCCTATTACTTTGAATCACCTTTGAGAAATGTGATGGAGGATGAGTTTCATCTCAAGATTTCCCAGATTTTGAAAGCTCCGATGCCGGGGTTGATAAAATATCATATTAATTAAGCAATTTTTGCACCAAAATGTATTTTATGCTACATTTTGGTGCTTTTTCGTTAAAAAATGTAGGTTGCGCAACATTTTATACGTAATTGATTAACCAAAACATACCCTATTGTGTCTGTTTTTTATCTATCTTTGTCCCCGAAAAAGTAAATGCAAACAACGATAAATCGAGGCAATCCTCATAACCGAGGCTTATACCTTATTTATATAAAGGCAATATTCGACCTATGTTACATAGGCCTATATTAAACCTAGAAGCAACAATTATTAATTTAAACCTAAAGTAATTATGAGAAAAACATCTCAGAAATTCTCGCAGAGCCACATGCTCTGCAAAGTTGCTCTGGTAGCCATCATGTTGGTGCTCCAGGCAATGTTAGGAATCGGAGCGGGTGTCCTCAATGCTCAGACGGTTAAGGGTACTGTCATCTCTGGCAGTGACAATGAACCATTGATTGGTGCAAGTGTCATGGTGCAGGGTACAAAGACGGGTGCCGTTACTGACCTGGATGGTAACTTTACCATTGAAGCAAAGAATGGACAAACACTCGAAGTTTCGTATCTGGGCTTTATCACCCAAAAGATTAAAGTTACAGGTTTGACAATCAACGTAACCTTAAATGAAGACAAGCAGTCACTTGATGAAGTTGTCGTAGTAGGTTACGGTGTTCAGAAGAAAAAGCTGGTGACGGGTGCTACCGTTCAGTTGAAGGGTGACGACATCGCCAAGCTTAACACCACCAACCCTCTTTCTGCCATGCAGGGACAGACACCTGGTGTTAACATCGTTTCTACTTCTGGTCAGCCAGGTGCAGCCATGAGTGTTACCATTCGTGGTTTGGGTACCGTAGGAAACTCTCAGCCTCTTTATTTGATTGATGGTGTGGGTGGTGATATCACAACCTTGAACCCTGCCGACATCGAGAGCATCGACGTGTTGAAGGATGCTGCTTCTGCTGCTATCTATGGTGCACAGGCTGCCAATGGTGTAGTCCTCGTTACAACCAAGAGCGGTAAGGAAGGTTCTTCCAAAATTACATACGATGGATATGTAGGCTGGCAGACTCTGGGACGCAAGTTTGAAATGCTCAATTCCAGCCAGTATATGCAGATTATGGATGAGGCTTTGCTGAATTCATATATGTCGCCTATCGACTGGACTTCTCTCAGTGCTATCCGTGATGCAAATGGTAATGTTTATAATACAGACTGGATTGACCAGGCTGTAGACAATGGTGCCTTGACCACTAGCCACAGTCTGGCTTTTACCGGTGGTAGCAAGACTTCAACTTATTCTATTTCTGGTGGTTATACCGGACAGGACGGTCTTATTGGCGGTTCTGACGTTTCTTATTATAAGAGGTATAACCTTCGTGTCAATTCTGAACATAAGATGTGGAATGGATTGGTAACTATTGGTGAGCACGTAGGTTTTGTTTATAAGGATAGCCGTGGCATGGGTACCGGCAATATCTATAACAACAACCTCCGCAGTGCATTCTCAACTTCTCCTCTGGTTCCTGTTTATGACGCAGACGGTAACTATTATTCTACCGTTGATTCTGACTGGAACAAGAATGATGGTAACCCTTATGGTACTATGATGATGAATCGCTACAACCAGAGTAAGAGTACTTCGGTTGATGCGAATGTTTATGTACAGATTGAACCTATCAAGAACCTGAAGTTCAAGACCGTATTCGGTTTGAACTATGGTGGCTCTAACTATCGTTCATTTACTCCAATTTATAAGTTTACTCCGCAGAGTGGTAATGGTATCACCAAGGTGAACCAGAGCAATGGCAATGGTACTTCTCTGGTTTGGACCAATACTCTGACTTACGATTTCAATATCAAGGAGCACCATATCAGTGCTTTGTTGGGTAGTGAGACTACTAAGTATGATGGTGAATCTACAGGTAGTTATGGTGTGAATCTGACTGCTGGCTTTGATGACTGGGAGCATGCCTATGTAGAGAATACTGAGAAGGGACATGCAGACCGTAAGGTTAGTGGTGGTCCTTACGATGCTACCCGTGGTCAGTCTTTCTTCGCCCGTTTGGGTTGGTCTTGGAAGGATCGCTACATGGTGAATGCTACCATGCGTGCCGATGGTTCTTCTAAGTTTGCCAAGGGACATCGTTGGGGTTATTTCCCATCTGTTTCTGCCGGTTGGACTTTGACTGAGGAAGATTTCATGAAGTCAGCTGCTTCCTGGTTGGATTTCCTGAAGCTCCGTCTCTCTTGGGGTCAGGTTGGTAATGCTAATATCAACTGCTATCAGTATCTGGCTCCTGTTACAACATCCAATACCAACTACAACTTTGGTGCTACTGGTGGTACCGATGCTTGGGTGATGGGTGCTTATACTGAGCGTCTGGCTAATGAAAAAGTGAAGTGGGAGACTTCAGAGCAGTATAACGTTGGTTTGGATGCCCGTTTCCTCCGTCAGCGTCTTTCCTTGACTCTCGATGGTTATATCAAGAGCACTAAGGATTGGTTGGTTCAGGCTCCTATCCTGGCTACAGCTGGTACCGGTGGTCCTGTCATCAATGGTGGTGATGTGAAGAACAAGGGTATCGAGGTTGGACTTTCATGGAATGACCAGATTGGCAAGGACTTTGTTTATAGTGTAGGTGCCAACTTCGCTTATAACCACAATGAAGTAGGTAATATTCCTACATTGGATGGTATCATCCATGGTGCTACCAACCAGATTTATCAGAATGCTGAGGAATTCTATCGTGCGGAGAATGGTCATGCAATCGGTTACTTCTGGGGTTACAAGACTGCTGGACTCTTCCAGAACCAGAAGGAAATCAACGATTGGATAGCTGCCGGTAACGGTATTTATCAGGCAGATGTAAAGCCTGGTGATGTAAAGTATGTTGATGTGAATCATGATGGAGTTATCAATGCCAGCGATAAGGTTGACTTGGGAAATGGTCTTCCTAAGTATACTTTTGGCTTCAATTTCAGCCTGGCATGGAAGGGCTTTGACCTGAGTGCTAACTTCACAGGTGCAGCCGGTTTCCAGATTGCACAGTCTTACCGTGATCCTAGCTCATCTCAGGCTAACTACAGCCGCAGAATCTTGAAGCGCTGGACAGGTGAGGGTACAAGCAATGAGATTCCTCGTGTTACCTACGGAGATGTTGGTAACTGGTTGTTCTCAGACCTCTATTTGCAGGATGGTGACTATATCCGCTTGCAGAACCTTACCATGGGCTACGATTTCAAGAGGCTCATCTCTTGGAAGGGACTCTCTAAGATGCGCCTCTATTTCCAGGTGCAGAATCTCTTTACTTTGACCAAGTATGATGGTATGGATCCGGAAATCGGTTCATTCAACGGTACAGATGGTAACAGCAGCGATTCCTGGGTATCAGGAGTTGATATGGGTTACTATCCACATCCTCGTACTTTCATCGTTGGTTTAAATCTTGCATTCTAACTCTTAAACAGAAAGTAATATGAATAAGAAACATATATTGATGAGTGCCCTGATTCTCTCTTCCATGGCTTTGACGTCATGCGATGACTTCCTGGACACTTCATCTAAGACAAAGATGAATTCCGAGACTGCTTACAGCACACCGGCTGCAGCAGACATGGATCTTGTGGGCTGCTACGATGGATGGCAGCGTACATTGAGCGATGAAGGTGTCGGTATGTACCTGACGGCTGAGTTTGCCTCCGAGCAGGCTTTCGCAGGCTTGGGTCTTTCTGATGCCAAGAACAATAATGCCATCGACCAGTTTGATTTGACAGTTGCTCCATCATATACAGATCTCTACAATACGGATTGGATGAATTATTATCAGGCCATCTACCGTTGCAATCAGCTGATTCAGGCTGATGCTACCATCAAGTGGAATGGTGATACCAAGGCAGAAGGCCGTATCATGGGCGAGGCTCGTGCCCTTCGTGGCATCCTCTATTTCGATTTGGCCCGTTTGTTTGGTGATGTGCCTTTGTTGCTCGAACCTTCTGAGGCTAACATACCGCGTACTCCGGTGAAGGAAGTATATCAGGCTATCTTCGATGACTTGAAGTATGCCGCAGCCAATATTCCTGCCGATGCTTATCCTTTGAAGGACCGTGATTCCAATGATGGCCGCATCACCAAGTATGCTGCTGAGGCTTTGCTGGCTCGCGCATACCTTTATTATACGGGTTATTACGGCGAGGAGCATCCTGCATGTTCCAAGGCGGAGGCTACTGCTGCCATCAATGATGTGGTAGAAAACGGTGGCTATGAGTTGGAGAAAAACTATGCCGATTTCTGGATGCCTTCCTGTACCAAGGATGCTTCTTCAACGGGTAACTATGCCTGGGAAACAACCTATGCCGGCAAGTGGTATGACGGAAAGACCTGGAAGGCAGGACAGGGTAGTCTCTCTAAGGAGATTGTCTTGAACCTGAAGCTGAACTCTACCCACGATTACAATGGCAATGGTGATGGTAATACCTTCTCGGTATATTTGGGTCCTCGTAACCGTTGTGCTACTGATGTATGCATCGCCAGTGGTTGGGGAGCTTGCCCGGTTACTCCTTATTTCGTAGAGCAGTTTAGAAACGATCCTCGTTTCAATGCCTGTGTCTGGAGCTGCAAGGATGCCGGTTTTACAGCAGATGAGTCTGACTCTTATGAGTATACGGGTTATTATACCCGCAAGTATGCCCCAATGTGCTTTGCCGATGGTACTCGCCAGGAAGTGGGCTTCCAGTTGGGTGAGCAGCATCAGAACATCACTTACTATCAGGATTATACCATCATGCGTTATGCTGATGTGCTCTTGATGCACTCTGAGCTGAATGGCACTGCCGATGGTCTGAACAAGGTACGTGCCCGTGTGGGTCTTGAACCAGAAGACTATAGTATTGAGAATATTCGCAAGGAGCGCGCCATCGAGTTGGCTTTCGAAGGTGTTCACTTCTGGGATTTGATGCGTTACGGCAAAGATGGTTCTTATGCTGCACAGGAGATTGCCAAGGCTCAGAATGGTGCCAAGGTAAAGAATGGTGGAGTGGAGGCAGTTACCAAGTTTGCTGTTGACAACTTTACCAGCAAGAAGGGTCTGATGCAGATTCCTAATACTCAGATTACGCTTTCCGGTAACGTTCTGACTCAGAATGCCGGATGGTAAAGTTGGGTAGGTAATATAATAAACATTTAATAATAAGAAGATATGAAAATACATAATCTTATATATACGCTTCTTGTTGCCATGGCAGTCTTCTTGTTGGCATCTTGCTCACCAGAAGATTTCGGATTTGGCAAGAATACATACTCTCCAGAAGATTTGGTGGAGGGTAAGGCTTATACGGTTACCATAGATGGTAACATCGTGAAGCTGGAATCTAAGATTCCTGATGCCACTCCGCTTTGGATAACTCCTGTGGGCCGTAAGTCCCAGCAGGCTTTGGATGTAGAATTGCCTTTTGCCGGCGATTATGAGGTAACCTTTGGTGTGGAAACTCCTGGTGGTATCGTTTATGGCGAGCCTTATAAGTTGAGTCTTTCAAAGAACGACTTCTCTCTCTTGAACGATGACAAGTGGTTCCTCCTGGCAGATAAGAATTACAAGACGGGCGAGGCTTTCCCATCTGCCGAAACGCTCGCTGCCGGTGTCAGCAAAAAATGGTATCCTTGCGATGGTAATTACAATATAGGCCGTTGTACGAGTCCTGTGATGTATTGCTCTCCTTACGATCCTGACTACGACGGTAAGGGATATACTGCTGATGAAGAGGCAAATGCCGTTTATAAGGATATCCTCTTCGGTTCTGATAATTGGAAACCAAACTGGGATCCTGGCTTCCAGAGCTGGCTGATTTCAGAAACTGATCCTTACATGGATTCTTACATGACATTCAGCATGGATGCTAAGAATGGTTGTGTGGCTACCATGTATCGTGGTGAGTCGGGTGAGAAGGGTGCCAGCACAGGTAGCAACATGGTGGGCAAGTTCAATCTGGGATTGGGCGACAAGACCAAGCCTACCATCACTTTTAACGACTGCTATGCGATGCATAATATAGGTTTTGATGCAGTTTGCTCCAACTATACTCAGGACATTCAGATTGTTGAGTTGACTCCATACCTCCTTCAGTTGGTGACAAAACGTACCAATTCAGAGGGCAACTGGTATCTTGTATGGAACTTCGTTTCAGAAGATGTGATTGCTACCAAGGGTGCTTGCATTCCTAAGGCAGACCAGGATCTGATTGAGACAGTGAAGCCAATTCTTCCTACTTTCGAGAATATCCATACCGACTTGTTCACTGCCGATATCAATGGTGACAAGTATGTTGGTAGCAAGATGACTTTCAATTTGGATTCTGAGACTCCTTATGATTTCTTGTGGTGGAATGGTTCTCCTAATGTGAAGGCGTGGGAGAGCGTAATCAGAGGTAAGTACAATACTACATGGGCTCCTGCTCTTGGCGACAAGGCAATCGATAACTTCGAGTTGACTATCAGTAAGGCTTCTGATGGCTCTTACAATTATGAATGTGGTGAGGTAGATGGTAAGGTGAAAATCACCGAGAATACCATGACCTTCGATAAGGAAATCTCTGTATTTGCTGTGGCAGGCGATAAGCGCACCATCGAATTGAAGGGCAAGAAGTTCTACATCCTTGGCAACTCTACCGATGATCAGTATCTCACTATCGGTATTCCTGAGACAACGGATGAGAATGGCTTGGTCAACTCTTATCTTGTAGCTAAGTTGGCTTACAAGAAGATTGCTACCGGTCCTGTTGGTCCTACCAAGGTAGCTATCGATAATTCCATCATCCACAACGAGGGTATCATTTGGGTTGAGAATGGTTGCCTCCGCATCGGCTTCCATTCTTATGGTGAAACAGGTAAGGGACTCTTCAAGGATGTGAAGTCTGTAAAGCTGAAGAAGAACCAGACCATCACCGTTACCTTCAAGATTAAGGGTGGCGTGACATGGAGCAAGACTCCTAAGTGTGCTTTGATTGATAACAATATCAAGATGACATGGGAACCTGGTGCATTCGATCTTCCTGATGCAGTTGCAGTAGATACCAATGGCGGTGAGACTACGGTTTCACTTACCAATACAACCGGCTCTACACAGACATTCACCGCAACCTGTCTCGACCTGTCAGTTCAGTTGGATGGCTTTGGCGACTATGGTGGCTCAACAGACAACATCGACATTGAGATTGTTTCCTGCACAATTCAATAACTTTAATAGCGCAAACTTATGAAGAATAAAATATTATACGGAATTATAGCCTTCGTCATGGGTATCTTCATGACAGGTTGTAGCGATGATGATTATTCTATCAGCAATACTCCGCTGCTCACCGATGAGTCGGTGACCACAGGTTCTGCTGATGTGACCGTGACATCCGCTACATTCCATGGCACGGTAAAGGGACTCGAAGAGCAGAATGCCAGTGCCTATGCATTAGGCTTCTACTATGGTAAGAGCGAAGATAACTTGAGTGAGAAGGTAGCTGCTTCAGGAAGCAATGAGTTCCAAGCTACGGTTTCCGGTATGCCAGGTGATGTGGTTTACTATCAGGCTTATGTTACCTTGCAGGGTAGGGTAACCTACAAGGGTTCTGTGCAGAGTGCCATCATGACCGATGCCAAGGCTATTACCGGCGAACCGAAGGATTTGACAGCCAACTCTGTTATCCTGACCGGTAAGTTAGAAAAGGCTCCTCAGGAGGCTACCAGCGGTATCGTAATCTCTGGTGCCGAGGGTTCTGAGAAGGTGCGTGCCGGTGTTCGCATCGTGGCTGTCGGCATCAACGACAATTACGAAATCAAGGCAGAGGGTCTGTTGCCTAATACAACTTACCACTATACTGCCTATCTCGACCTCGGAAATGGTACTGTATATGGTGAAGACCGTACCTTCACAACTGCTCCAGCTGATTTCAATCCTGATACTGACCTCGTTGACCTGGGCCTTTCTACCAAGTGGGCCAAGTATAATGTAGGTGCTACTGATGAGAAGCAGCTGGGTGGTCTCTTCGGATTTGGTGATATGACCGGTTTCCAGACATCTATCAATCTGGAAGATTATGCTTCTGCAGATATTTATAAGACCGACCGCGATGTTGCCAACAAGGTATATGGTTCATGGGTTACCATGCCTACCATCGATGAGTTTGAGGAACTTTTCACAGAGTGTAAGAAAGAATGGGTAGAGGATACCAAGAATCATGTAGCTGGTTACAAGTTTACCGGTCCTAATGGTAACTCTATCTTCTTGCCTGCAGCCGGTACCCGTACTCAGGGCAATGTTTCCGGCGAGGGTTTGAACGGTTACTATCTCTCTGGTTCAATCAATGCCACAGACAACAGATTTGCCATGGCATACAACTTCGACCAGAATGCTGCACGCCGTACTACCACTCCTGTTTATCAGGCTTTGGCTATCCGTCCGGTTTCTGTAGCAAAGAATGTGAAGTTTGACAAGGCTAAGCTGATTGGTCAGACTTGGGAAATCGACCTCCGTCTGGATGGTTCTCACTATAAGTTTGATGGTCCTGTTTACTTCCTTGGTAAGGACGACAGTTGGGCTACCATTACTAATAATCAGCCTATTGTAGGTGATGTTGGGTGCTGGGCTGCTGATTTCGCAGGCAACTCTTGGACAGTAGGTGGTGATGCCAAGAACTGCCAGGGTACTATGACCTTCAATGAGGATGGTACCGTTAAGGTTCATCAGTATGTGGCTGGTGCCGATGGTACTGAGGGAACATTCCAGGATACCGAGGGAACCTATACCATTGATGAGAAGAACAAAACCGTGAAGTTGAGCATCCCTCCTTTGATGCCTGCAAACTATATCGGTAATGTGAAGGAGGCAGAGAATGCTGAGCTTCGTATCTTGTCTTTGACTGATGAAACCATGCAGTTGGCTGTTACTCGTGCAAGCGATAATCAGTATATGAGTATCAACTATGTACCAGGCGAGTTGAAGAATGGCTTTACTGCTAAGCTTACCTGCTACGGTGGTGATGATGAGAATACTCCTGATGCCTGGAATTCTGCTACCGTTAATGTATTGGGTGGCGCTGCAGGCTTGAAGACTTACACCGTAACCTTCAATACCCAGTATCCTCGTACCAACGGTAAGGTTTATCTCCTCGAATTGGAGGGATACTCTGCTGCTTATCCTAAGGCACTGGTTCGTATTGATGCAATCAAGGCTGATGGTAACGACGTGAAGTTTGATGCCAACAAGTTCTTCTATGGCGACCTGGAAGGCAAGGGCAACTACCGTGTAGAAATGGCTAACATCTGGGGATGTGGTCATAATGACAGCTGGGACGGTTTGAAGGATACTCCATTCCATAAGGATGGAGGCGAGACAAAGAATGAGACTGCGCTTGCATTCAACCATACTTTCGAGGTAACCTTTACCGTTGTTTCCAACACAAGTGATGGTACTGGTGTCTACACTCCAAACCTGGTTACTGCTAATCCATCATGGGGTGGTACTTGGGGGTATAACGAAGGTGCTACCATGGAAGTAGTGAACGAAGGTGGTAAGTACTCTATCAAGAACAACCAGTTTGACTTGAAGTATGTCGCACCTGAGGGTGTGGATCATACTGCTGGTTCTATCATGACCTTCATCGAGATTGCAGACCTCTATGGTTTCTTCCCTGGCACACACGCTACTCTTGATGCGTTGTTGCTCGATGGCAAGGCTGTTTCTTACGACCAGTCTAAGGTGATTGATGCCAACGAGAATCCTAAGTATCGTCTGGAGTTGTGGAACTACTATGGTGCTACCAAGAACGCCGGATGTGCTTTCGGAACACCGGAAGGTGAGGTCATGAAGGGATTGGCATTCAGCAAGTCTATGGAGACTAAGTTCACTATCCATAGCCTCTTCGCTGTTCCTGAGTGGTAATATTTGATAAATATTAATAAGGAGAATCCGATAGTTCTCAGAACTTATCGGGTTCTCAACAAAACAGAAAGAATATGAAGAAATTTAAATGTCTATATTTGTTGCTCTTGGGCATAGTCTGCGGATTGGCTTTCTCGGCTTGCTCTTACGAAGACGATGATTATGATGAGCCTAGCTTCAAGGTTCTCAACCCAGAGCTTTCATTTGACGGTACTGGCGGAGTGCAGACCATCAATGTTCAGGCAGATGCTCAGCCTACAGCTTCCGTGATAGAAGGTGCCGACTGGTGCTCTGTTGCTTATAAGGATCAGGCTGCCGGCACATACAATTTCGATGTAACCGTAGCCGCTTCTCAGGAAGATGAAGTAACTACTGCTACCATTCGCATCATCCAGGGCTATAGCCGTAAGGATGTTACGATTACCCGTGCCAAGAAGGGGGCTGTTGTTACTCCTGATGTACCACCTGCTGATATGAACAAGACTGCCATGGAGGTGGCTCAGTTGATGTATCCAGGTTGGAACCTCGGTAACACCCTGGAAGGTGGCGACAGCAAGAATCTCTGGAAGAATGCTGGTATCGAAACAGAGACAGTCTGGCAGAAAGCCAAGACCACTCAGGCTTTGATTGATGCAGTGAAGGCTGCCGGTTTCAAGAGTGTCCGTATTCCTTGTTCTTGGGTGATGGGACATATTACTGATGCTGAAAAATGCACTATCGACCCTGCTTGGATGAAGCGAGTAAAAGAGGTGGTTGATTACTGTATCAAGGATGGTCTCTATGTTATCATCAACCAGCATTGGGATGGTGGATGGATAGAGCACAATGGTTTGACAGCCAATGCAGACATCAAGACTACCAAGGCTCAACTCACTAAAATATGGACTCAGATTGCCGATAATTTCAAGACATATGATGAGCATCTTCTCTTTGCCGGCATGAATGAGCCAGGTGTAGGAGCAGGTGAAGGTGATATCATTGGTGTGGCTGAAATGAGTAGCCGTATTGCAGAGTATGAGCAGACTTTCATTGAGGCAGTGCGTGCTACAGGTGGCAACAATGCCAAGCGAGTTCTGATAGTTCAGGGTCCTAATACCAATATCGATAAATTCGTAGCCAACAACTACATGTCTAAGATTAAGGATTCTGCTACCGACCGACTGATGGTTGAGGTTCACTTCTATGATCCATATAATTTTACCGATATGAGCGAAGACCAAAGTTGGGGTAAGTATTGCCTCTATTGGGGCAAGAACAACACCAATGGTTCTGAGGCTGATCGTACAGCTGATGCTAAATATAACGAGGATTATGTTGAGGCTCAGATGAAGAAGATGAAGACCAACTTCTTCGACAAGGGCTATCCTGTATTGATTGGTGAGTTTGGTGCCAACCAGCGTTTGGCCATCGGTAAGGATGCTGTTC
>OASD01000434.1_pt1 | contig 16747 bp, 10 predicted proteins | sample 1475531 | NCBI WGS metagenome assembly OASD01 (sample SAMEA3360668, study PRJEB22359) | human gut metagenome | biome: ENVO:urban biome; feature: ENVO:human-associated habitat; material: ENVO:feces | place: Bangladesh | collected 2011
GGGCGACATCAAGAAGCTGAAGAAGGCATTCGGAAAGTAAAAGAATGCAGTAGTTACGAATTGATAAGTAGTAATAAAACGAAAACAGATGAAATTAGATAGATTTATCACACGCCCGGTGCTCTCCACGGTGATCTCCATCCTCGTGGTCATATTGGGTGTACTCGGTCTGGTGTCGCTGCCTATCGAGCAGTATCCTAACATGGCACCTCCTACCGTTATGGTGCGTGCCGCCTACTCTGGTGCCAATTCACAGACCGTGCTCAACTCGGTGCTTGCACCGTTGGAGGAGCAGATCAACGGTGTTGAGGGCATGACCTACATGACCTCATCAGCCACCAACGACGGTTCGGCTTCCATCACCGTCTTCTTCAAGCAGGGTATGGATCCTGACATGTGTCAGGTGAACGTTCAGAACCGTGTGTCGCAGGCTTCTGCCTTGCTGCCGGCTGAGGTAACAAAGGCTGGTGTGACGGTTATGAAGCGTCAGTCGTCAACGGTTATCCTCTTCGGTCTTACAGCCGACGACGACCGCTACGACGACAAGTTCCTCACCAACTATGCCAACATCAACGTCGTTCCTGCCATCAAGCGTGTGAACGGTGTGGGTGAGTGTCAGTGCTTCTCGCAGAAGGACTACACCATGCGTCTTTGGATTGACCCCGTGAAGATGAAGAGCTACGGCTTGATTCCTTCTGACCTCACTGGTGTTCTTGCACAGCAGAACATCGAGGCAGCCCCGGGTTCTGTAGGCGAACAGTCGGACAACCAGTATCAGTATACATTCCGCTATAGAGGTCGTCTGCAGACTCCTGAGGAGTTCGGCAACATGATTATCAAGTCAACGCAGGACGGTCAGACCATCCGCGTAAAGGATGTGGCACGCGTAGAGATGGGTGCCCTCTCGTATACAGTAGAGTCAAAGAACAACGGTAAGCCTTCTGTTACCATGATGGTAACACAGACTGCCGGCTCTAACGCAACTGAGATTGCCACCAACGTCAAGAAGCTCCTCAAGGAGCAGGAGGCAACAATGCCGCCGGGAATCCACTTCGACATCATGCAGGACGTAACGGAGTTCCTCTTCGCTTCTATCGAGGACCTTATCAAGACTCTCTGCGAGGCGTTCATCCTCGTGTTCATCGTGGTTTACATCTTCCTTCAGGACTGGCGCTCAACACTTATCCCGTTGATTGCCGTGCCTGTATCGTTGGTAGGTACGTTCTTCTTCCTCTATGCGTTCGGCTTCTCGCTCAACTTGCTGACACTCGCCGCCCTCGTGCTTGCCATCGCCATCGTGGTGGACGATGCCATTGTGGTGGTGGAGGCGGTGCACGCCAAGCTCGACCTCGGATATAAGTCGGCAAAGCTGGCTTCCATCGACGCCATGAACGAGATTTCGGGCGCCATCATCTCCATCACCCTCGTTATGGCATCGGTGTTCATCCCCGTGTCGTTCATGGGTGGTACGTCAGGTGCCTTCTATCGTGAGTTCGGTATCACCATGGCCATCTCAATTATCATCTCGGCTCTTAACGCCTTGACACTTTCTCCGGCTCTCTGCGCCATCTTGCTGAAGCCGAAGGACAAGGAGGGCAAGGAGCGCAAGATGACCATGATTGACCGCTTCCACGCATCGTTCAACGCCGCTTATGGCAAGGTTCAGGAGAAGTATACCAAGGGTGTGCGTCGCATCGTGGAGCGCCCCGTCATCGCCATCGTTACAGTAATCATCGCCATCGTTGGTATGGGCGTGCTTATGAGCACCACAAAGACCGGTCTTGTGCCTGACGAGGATACGGGTACCGTATTCTGTACAGTATCTACACCTCCGGGAACTTCTATGAAGAAGACCAATGAGGTGATGGACGAGGTGGACCGCATGCTTGCCACCAACCCCGCCATCGCCAGCCGTATGCGTATCACCGGCTATAACTTCATCGCAGGTCAGGGCTCTAACCAGGGTACGTTCATCATCAAGCTCAAGAGCTTCGAGGATCGTCAGAAAGAGGAAGGCCCGCTGAAGTATATCGGCGTGCACAACCTCGGTTCTACAATGGTGCTCGGTATGATATACAAGCAGACTGCAGCCATCAAGGGTGCGCAGATTCTTGCCTTCCAGCCGCCTATGGTGCAGGGCTTCTCTGCCACCAACGGTATGACCTTCTCTATGCAGGACCGCACCGGTGGCGACGTCAACAAGTTCTTTGATATAACACAGAACTTCATCGCTGAGCTCAACAAGCGTCCGGAGATTTCGAACGCCATGACCTCATACAACACCAAGTATCCGCAGTATAAGATTGATGTGGACGTATCGAAGTGTAAGCAGAGCGGCATCGACCCCTCTACTGTCCTCACCACCATGCAGGGCTATTACGGAGGTATGTATGCTTCTAACTTCAACGCATACGGTAAGCTCTATCGTGTGTACATCCAGTCAGCACCTGAGAATCGTGCCGACCTGAAGAGTCTGGACAACATCTACGTCCGTACAAGCGCAGGCGAGATGGCTCCTATCAACGAGTACGTAAACCTGAGCCGCGTATACGGTCCGCAGGAGATTGACCGTTTCAACCTCTTCACATCCATCAACGTGAACGCTTCGGCTGCTGAGGGCTACTCAACGGGTGATGCCATCAAGGCCATGGACGAGGTGGCAAAGACATCTCTGCCCGCAGGATACACATACGAGTTCTCTGGTCTGACACGTACTGAGCAGGAGTCGAGCAACTCTACAGCCATCGTCTTCGTGCTCTGTCTGACCTTCGTTTACCTGATTCTGTCGGCACAGTACGAGTCGTACATCCTGCCGCTGTCAGTAATCCTCTCCATCCCGTTCGGTCTTGCAGGTGCGTTTATCTTCACCAACATGTTCGGTAAGAACAACGACATCTACATGCAGATTGCGCTCATCATGCTTATGGGTCTTCTTGCCAAGAACGCCATCCTTATCGTACAGTTCGCCCTCGAACGTCGTCAGACAGGTATGGCCATCTCATGGTCGGCAGTGCTCGGTGCGTCAGCCCGTCTGCGTCCTATCCTTATGACCTCACTGGCTATGATTATCGGTCTTCTCCCATTGCTCATGCCTTGGGGCGTAGGCTACAACGGTAACATGACTCTTGGTGCAGCAGCCGTAGGCGGTATGCTCATCGGTATGCTCTGCCAGATTATGATTGTGCCTGCCCTGTTCTATATCTTCCAGACTCTGCAGGAGAAGATCAAGCCTATCGAGTTCGAGAACGACCATGCCGACGTGGACAGCGAGGTACGCCAGTACACCAACCCGTATGTGGCTGGAGCACTGAACGAGCAGATTGACAAGAATACGAAGTAAGCTCTTAAGAAATCAAAAGACGAAACAATGAAATTGAACAAGATAATACTTTTCGCATCGGCATCGCTTCTGATGACCAGCTGCGGAATATACAACAAGTACGAGCGTCCTGAGGTAAACACCAAAGGACTCGTACGCGACGTTGTGAGCAACACTGACACGCTCGCCGTCACCGACACCGCAAGCTTCGGCAATCTGCCTTGGCGTCAGGTGTTCACCGACCCGCAGCTGCAGTCGCTCATCGAGAAGGGCATCACCAACAACACCAACATGCTGAATGCCGCACTCAACGTCAAGATGGTGGAGGACCAGCTCATGGTGGCTAAGCTGGCATTCGTGCCCGGCTTCACCTTCACACCGCAGGGAACCATCGCTTCATGGGACGGCAACAAGGCCACCAAGACCTATCAGCTGCCCATCACAGCATCGTGGAGCATCGACCTCTTCGGCAATCTGCTCAACGTAAAGCGTTCGGCTCAGATGTCTCTGCTCGCCACGAAGGACTATCAGTTGGTGGTGCAGACCAAGATCATCTCGAACATCGCCAACATGTATTACACTCTGCTCATGCTTGACAAGCAGCTGCAGGTGGTAACGGACATGACCAAGCTGACTGAAGAGACATGGAACATCATGAAGATTCAGAAGGAACTGGGACGTGTTAAGGAGACCAGCGTGCAGAGCGCAGAGGCTAATATGTACTCCGTGAAGGCTCAGGCAGCCGACCTCAAGCGTCAGATTCGCGAGACAGAGAATTCGCTCTCGCTGCTTCTCGGTCAGCAGGCACAGACCATCCAGCGCGGAACCTTCGAGGGACAGTCGCTCCCAGCTGAGTTCTCGACTGGCGTAGGCATCCAGCTTCTCGCCAACCGTCCCGACGTTCACTATGCAGAAATGTCGCTTGCACAGTGCTTCTACGACGTCAACACAGCACGTTCACGCTTCTATCCGAGCATCACCATCTCAGGAACGGGCGCCTTCACCAACTCCGGTGGCATGGGCATAACCAATCCTGGCAAGTGGCTTCTCTCTGCTGTTGGCTCACTCGTGCAGCCAATCTTCGCTCACGGACAGCTCGTTGCTGGTCTGAAGGTGGCTAAGGCTAAGCAGGAGCAGGCTTTCAATACATGGCAGAACGCCGTGCTCTCAGCAGGATCTGAGGTAAGCAACGCCCTCGTGCTCTACAACTCTTCAAAGGAGAAGAGCGAGCTGGAGGCAAAGCAGGTGGAGAGTCTGAAGAAGAACGTAGAGTACAACAAGATGTTGTTCAACGACGGCTCAGCCACATACCTCGAGATTATCACCGCTCAGCAGAGCCTCCTCAACGCAGAACTCTCTAAGGTGGCAGACGACTTCTACAAGATGCAAGCCGTCGTAAACCTCTACTATGCTTTGGGAGGAGGAAGATTTTAGGAATTAGGAGTTTTTATAACTCGTAACTTGTAAATAGATTAATTATGATTAGTGATAAAGCATACATAGCCCCGGGCGCAAAGATTGGCAAGAATGTCACAATCTACCCGTTCGCATACATAGAAGACGACGTGGTTATCGGCGATGACTGCATCATCTTCCCCTACGTGAGCATCATGAAGGGCACCGTTATGGGTCGTGGCAACAAGGTGTATCAGAACACCGTGCTCGGTGCGGAGCCGCAGGACTTCAACTACAAGGGCGACGAGACACGCCTCGTCATCGGCGACGAGAACATCTTCCGTGAGAATGTGGTGGTAAACCGCGCCACATTCAAGGACGGCGAGACAAGCATCGGCAACCGCAACTTCTTCATGGAGGGCGTTCATATCTCACACGACGCAAAGATTGACGACTACGTTACGTTCGGTTACGGTACGAAGGTGGCTGGCGACTGCGAGATTCACAGCGCTGCAATCTTCTCATCTGGTGTCATCATCAACTCAAACGTTCGCATCGGCGGCGCTTCAATGGTGACCAGCGGTGTACGTATCTCGAAGGACGTGCCCCCGTTTATCGTCGCAACCGACAACCCTGTACGCTACGCTGGCGTTAACGAGACTCTCCTCCAGTCGTCTGGAACAACTGAGAAGGTCATCAGCCACATCGCCAACGCATACCGTCTGGTGTTCCACGGACAGACAAGCGTCTTTGATGCCATCAACCAGATTAAGGAGCAGGTGCCTCCAGGAAAGGAAATCAACAGCATCGTGAAGTTCCTCGAGGCATCCAAGCTCGGCATCATCAGCAAGATCTAACCAAAGATCTTAAGCAACAGCTATTATAATAAAGCACATTTCATACCTTTTATATATTAGTGTTGTTATTTCAATCGAAGCGGCAAGGTAGACGTGAGTCTATACCTTGCCGCTATATTTTTACGCTAAAACTTGTGACTTAAAGCAATTTTCAGTAACTTTGCATAAAACAAACTAACCCCGGTAATACCTTTATATATAATAGGAGAATAAACCTTATGCTCAACACTTTTAACCTTGACGGCGACAAGAAGAATGTTTGCTTTAAAAAGAAAATCCTGAAATATTTCGTAACCAACGGTAATTCCACCATCCAAGAACTTGCGAAAGAAATAAACCTCAGCATCCCGACCATCACCAAAGCAGTGGGCGAGTTGCAGAACATGGGCTACGTAAACGAATACGGAAAGCAGGAAACTGGAGAAGGACGCAGACCTATACTCTACGGACTCAACCCCGACTCGGGATTCTTCGTCGGCGTGGAGATAAAGGAGAATTTCGTTAACCTCGGACTTATGAACTTCCGAGGCGACCTTATAGAACTGGACGACAACGTGCCTTGTCTGATTAACAACACGATGGAGTCCATTGACGAACTGTGCACGCTCGTGAAGAACTTCATCGAAAAGACGGAAGTGAAGCACGACAAGATTCTTAACGTCACATTCTGCATCTCCGGACGCGTCAATTCTGAGAGCGGCTACTCGCACACGTTATACAATTTCCTCGAAAGTCCTCTCACCAACACTCTCTCGGAAAAGATAAACATCAACGTAAGCATTGAGAACGACACCCGTGCCTTCGCTTACGGAGAGTACATGAAGGGAATGGTGAGCGGAGAGAAGGACGTGCTTTTCATCAACGACAGTTGGGGTCTCGGTCTGGGCATCATCATCGACGGCGAACTCTACAGAGGTCGTTCGGGATTTGCCGGCGAGATAGGACACATGCACGTCTTCAACAACGACATCCTTTGCCATTGCGGCAAGAAGGGTTGTCTGGAGACGGAAGCTTCGGGAAGCGCTCTTCAGCGCATCGTGAAGCAGCGCATCGAGGCAGGCGAATCGTCAATCCTCACAAAGAAGGAAGGCGACATCTTCACGCTCGACAACATCATTGACGCCATCAACGATGAAGATCCGCTCTGCATAGATGTCATTGAGAAGATAGGACGCAACCTCGGCGAGACCGTCGCCAACCTCATCAACATCTTCAACCCCGAACTCGTGGTAATCGGTGGCGTGATGGCTCGCACAGGCGACTTCCTCCTCCAGTCCGTTCTGACTTCAGTAAGAAAGTATTCGCTCAACCTTGTCAACAAGGACACGCGTCTCTGCCTCTCCAAGCTACGCGAGCGTGGCGGCATAACCGGAGCCTGTCTGCTGGCAAGAAAGGTGGTCTTGGAATAGAGAAACTCACAACTCCTAAATAGAAAACGCCCTGCAAAGGTTATGATTTACCTTTGCAGGGCGTTTTTGTTTTATATAAATGTATTTCTGATATATTCTTTATTCTTCCACAAAGTCAACGTATTCGCCTTCGTCCTTTGCGAATATCTTGCGGTTAGCCTCACGAGGCGAACGCGAATCGTAGATATCGCCCGATACCGGTCTGCTGCTTCCTGCTGCATTACCGTTGCTGCCAGTATTGTTTGCAGAAGAAGACGTAGATGAGGACGACGAAGAAGCCGAGCCGTATGTACCGTTATTGGCGGCAGAAGAACGTCCGCCTCCCATTCCGCCGTTGGCGAAGCGTCGTGCAGCATTACGTACACGATGGAGGAAATACGCCACCACTCCTATTACGAAGAAGGCGACGAGGATGAAGACGATGAACAGATATTTTATTAGTAGTGCAAATACCGACATAATATTCGTTTTTGATTATACAAATGATTTGATTAATACTTCCGAATATCTTAAATCAAATACCATGCCATAACGTTAAAGCACATGAGCAATAAACGTTAGGCTTGCGCTTTCTTTGTCATCATGTTCGAACACAACGAAACGATGAAGTACCACGCCACTATCATCCAGAAGCTTTGGATAATACCGAAGAAATAAATCATAACAGCGGAGAAGATGATAAACGTGTAACGCAACTCGTTTTCTTTCCATCCCCAATGCTTGAACTTCAAGGCGAACATCGGAATCTCAGCCACCAAGAGCCAGCTGCTGAAGCAAATCATCACCAGAAGTACGGGCACCATAAGCGGAGACGACTCGAACCAGTCGGCACGCGATACCAGCAAAGATCCCCAGAACAGGGCGTTGGCTGGCGTCGGCAGACCGATGAACGATGTGGTCTGGCGTGTGTCAAGATTAAACTTGGCAAGGCGCAAGGCAGAGAAAGCCGCCATAACGAAAGCGAAATAGGGCAAGTATTCTGCCACTGGCGCAAGAAAGTCAGGACATTCCAGCGTCTGAAGCTCACGGAAGATGATGGCTGCCGGAGCCACACCGAAGGTCACGTCATCGGCAAGCGAGTCAAGCTCCTTGCCTATAGGCGAACTGACATTCAGAAGGCGTGCGCTCATACCGTCGAAGAAGTCAAACACGGCTCCTGCGATAATCCACAACAATGCCATCCGAGCGTCGCCTGAGAGGGCAAAGACTGTAGCAATGCAGCCCGATACGAGGTTGCCACAAGTTAGGGTGTTGGGGATAATGCGTGTGATTATGTTTGCCATAATTCGAAGTTTGTTGTATTGAATTTGTTAAAAGTCAGTCTGTTGTCAGCTAAGCTTTGCGATAATTGTCTGGTCGCCTGTTGTGGCTTGGCCCATCTTTACGCACACCTCCGTTCCGAGCGGCAGGAACACGTCCACACGTGAGCCGAACTTGATGAATCCGAGGTGCTCGTCGATGTAGCATTCCTCTCCCTCCTTTGCATAGGTGACGATGCGTCGAGCCACGGCGCCAGCTATCTGTCGGCAGAGGATGTCCGTTCCTTCGGGAGTGGTGATCACCACGTCAGCGTGTTCGTTCTCCTCGCTTGCCTTCGGAAGCCAAGCCTTATGGAAGTTGCCGTTGTGATGTTCCACCTTCGTCACCTTTCCGTCAACGGGGAACCAGTTGGCGTGTACGTTGAACAGACTCATAAAGATGCTCACCATAATACGGCGGTCGTGGAAGTACGTATTCTCCTCCACTTCCTCAATAACCACCACGCGTCCGTCAGCCGGAGCCACAACTATTTTCTCAGTGTTCTCCTCCGGGAAGTAACGGATGGGGCAGCGGAAGAAGTTAATCACTATGCCATACACCGTGCCCATTATGGCGAGGAAGCACCAGAAAGGAGCCTTCACGTCCACAAAACGCCACAGCAACAGCGCCACAGCGGCAATGAAAATGAAGCCATAAATGAGCGTGTCCGTTCCTTCACGATGAAGTCGTATCTTCTTAAGTTTCTTTATCTTTATATTTTTTATCATAGTAGCGGGGAATGTATAAGGATGCTAAATTTATAATAGAGTGAATAAATAGAGGTTTCGACAGTTAAGGATGCGGCGCATACGGAAAAACATATGAGCAAGAAGCGCCCTTTTTATCTTTGCAAAGGTAAGTTTTTTTTACGGAAATGACAAATTTTTCTACTATTCTTTTGGCTGTCTCAGCAATAAGGGCTAACTTTGATTTCCAATTTATACAAAATCACACACCACACATGGAAGACTTCATACATCTGCACGTCCACACGTACTACTCTCTCCTCGACGGCCAGTCGCCCGTTGAGAAGCTCGTCGACAAGGCCATTGCCAACGGCATGCGCGGTATGGCGATAACCGATCATGGCAATATGTTCGGCGTGAAAGAGCTGTTCAATTACTGCAACAAGGTGAACGGTAAGCTGAAGAAGGAGGGCAAGGAGCCGTTCAAGCCCATCTTCGGATGCGAGATGTACGTGGCACACCGCAAGAAGTCGGACCGTGTGAAGGAGAAAGGCGATATGGGAGGCTATCACCTCATCGTCCTCGCCAAGAACTACAACGGATATAAGAACCTCATCAAGCTGGTGTCTCGCGCATGGGTGGACGGCTATTACATGCGTCCGCGTACTGACCGCGAGGACCTGGAGAAGTATCATGAGGACCTTATCGTCTGCTCGGCATGTATAGCAGGCGAGGTGCCGGCGAAGATTCTGAAGAACGACATAGCCGGAGCAAGGGAAGCCATTGAATGGTATAAGAATCTGTTCGGCGACGACTACTATCTGGAGCTTCAGCGCCACGAGGTGCGCGACCCGCATCAGCGTGCCAACCGCGAGACCTTCCCGCTGCAGCAGCAAGCCAACAAGGTGTTGATGGAGCTGGCTAAGGAATACGGCATCAAGCTGGTCTGCACCAACGACTGCCACTTTGTCAATCAGGACAACGCCGAAGCCCACGACCACCTGCTCTGCCTTGCCACCGGAAAGGACCTCGACGACCCCAACCGCATGCTCTATACGAAGCAGGAATGGTTTAAGACGCGCGAGGAGATGAACGAAGTGTTCGCCGACGTGCCCGAAGCTCTCTCCAACACGCTTGAGATTCTTGACAAGGTGGAGTTCTACTCCATCGACCACTCCCCCATCATGCCCTTCTTCCCCATCCCTAAAGAGTTCGGCACGGAGGAAGACACACGCAAGCGCATCACGCCGGAGGAGCTTTTCCGCGAGTTCACCACGGACGAAAACGGCAATGACATAATGTCACAGGAGGAAGCCGAGAACAAGATTAAGAAGCTCGGAGGCATCGACAAGCTTTACCGAATTAAGTTCGAGGCTGACTATCTGGCAAAGCTTGCCTACGACGGAGCCAAGCGACTCTACGGCGACCCGCTACCCGAAGAGGTGTCGGAGCGCGTCAAGTTTGAGCTGCACATCATGAAGACCATGGGTTTCCCGGGATACTTCCTCATCGTGCAGGACTTCATCAATTCCGCTCAGGACGAACTGGGCGTGATGGTAGGTCCTGGACGTGGTTCGGCAGCCGGATCCGTTGTGGCTTACTGCCTCGGCATCACCAAGATTGACCCTATAAAATACGACCTTCTGTTCGAGCGATTCCTCAATCCTGACCGTATCTCACTCCCTGATATCGACACCGACTTCGACGATGACGGACGCGGAAAGGTGCTCGAATGGGTGGAAGACAAGTACGGACACGACAAGGTGGCGCACATCATCACCTACGGCACGATGGCCACGAAGAACTCCATCAAGGACGTGGCACGTGTGGAGAAGCTGCCTCTCGACGTATCTAACCGCCTGTGCAAGGCCATACCTGACAAGCTGAAGGACGGCAAGAAGATGAATCTGCCCAACGCCATCAGCGAAGTGCCGGAGCTGCAGGAGGCGGAGGCAAGCGCCGACCCACGACTTGCCAACACCATAAAGTACGCCAAGATGCTGGAGGGCACCGTCCGCGGAACGGGCATCCACGCCTGCGGCACCATCATCTGCCGCGACGCCATCAGCGACTGGGTGCCGGTGTCAACGGCTGAGGACAAGTCGGACCCCGGACACAAGCTCCTCGCCACGCAGTATGACGGACACGTCATCGAGGAGACGGGCCTCATCAAGATGGACTTCCTCGGACTTTCCACGCTCTCCATCATGAAGGAGACGGTGGAGAACATACGCCTCACACACGGATTTACGCTCAATCTCGACACGATCCCCATCGACGACGAGCTGACATACAAGCTCTATCAGGAAGGACGGACCATCGGTACGTTCCAGTTCGAGTCTGCCGGTATGCAGAAATACCTACGCGAGCTGAAGCCTACCGTCTTCGAGGACCTCATCGCCATGAACGCCCTCTACCGTCCGGGACCTATGGACTACATCCCCTCCTTCATCGCACGTAAGAACGGCAAGGAGGAGATAAAGTATGACATCCCCTGCATGGAGAAGTATCTGAAGGACACGTACGGCATCACAGTATATCAGGAGCAGGTGATGCTCCTCTCCCGACAGCTCGCCAACTTCACCCGAGGCGAGTCAGACGCCCTGCGTAAGGCGATGGGTAAGAAGAAGAAAGCCATCGTAGACGCCATGAAACCTAAGTTTATCGAGGGCGGAAAGAAGAACGGACACGACCCGAAGGTGCTGGAGAAGATCTGGGCAGACTGGGAGAAATTTGCGTCATACGCCTTCAACAAGTCGCACGCCACATGCTATTCGTGGGTGGCATACCAGACGGCTTACCTCAAGGCGCACTATCCTGCCGAGTTTATGGCGGGCAACATGAGCCGGTGCATCAGCGACATCACCAAGATCACGAAGCTCATGTCAGAATGTCAGGCGATGGGCATACCCTGCCTCGGACCCGACGTCAATGAGAGTCAGCGCAAGTTCTCAGCCAACAAGAAGGGCGAGATACGCTTCGGACTTTCTGCCATAAAGGGCATGGGCGAAGCCGCTGCCATCAACATCATCGAGGAACGCGAGAAGAACGGACCTTACAAGGACATCTACGACTTCGTGCAGCGCGTGAATCTCTCTGCCGTAAACCGCAAGGCGCTCGAGTCGCTCGCTCTGAGCGGAGGACTTGACAACTTCGGAATACGACGCGAGAGCTACTTCGGCGAGACTCCGAAAGGCACGTTCATCGAGATACTGCTGCGCTACGGACAGACCTATCAGCAGGAGCAAAACCAGATGCAGAACTCGCTCTTCGGCGACATGGGAGGAGTGGAGATAGCCACACCGAAGCCGCCAGAGGCAGAACAGTGGAGCACCATAGAGTTGCTGAAGAAGGAACGCGACCTCGTGGGCATCTATCTCTCAGCGCATCCGCTGGACGAATACAGCGTGGTGCTCAATTCGATGTGCAACCTGCGCTGCGACCAGCTCACACGCGACATGGACAAGCAGGAACTGGCAAAGACGGCGGAGCTGACCTTCGGAGGCATCGTATCGTCCGTGACGTCACGATTCACGAAGAACAACAAGCCGTTCGGCATCGTCACCATCGAAGACTTCAACGGTCAGGGCGAGCTGGCGCTCTTCGGAGACGAATGGACAAAGTGGCAGCACATGCTGAAGGAGGAATACATCGTATACATCACAGCCACCATGCGACAGCGATTTGCCAACGCGCCCAACAGCCTGGAGCTGGTAATCAAGAGCGTGGAGTTTATGAACGACGTGAAGGACAAGCGCATAGAGAGGTTCACCATCTACATCGACTCCACCCTGCTCCGCAACTCGCGCATGAACGACCTGGAGGTGCTGCTCAAGAGCAATCCCGGCAACGTGCCGCTCTACTTCAACATCCACGACTCTGAGCACAACACGGACCTCACGCTGCTGAGCCATAACACCACCATCGACCCGAGCAAGAAGCTCCTCAACTTCCTTGACGACCTCAACAACGAGACGGAGGAACACGAGACTGTCAGATATGCCATCAACTGACGCGTCGACGCTTGGCATAATATTTGATGACAAATAATATATATTGGTAATAATCGAGTCTATAATAACATAACAAAACTAAAAATTACAAGAAAATGGAAGTACAGATTACAACAGAGAATCTCGAGCAGTACAAGAGTGGCGAACTGCCATTGGTAGTTGACCTTTGGGCAACATGGTGCGGTCCCTGCCGCATGATCGCTCCTATCGTATCAAAGCTCGCTGAGGAGTACGACGGCAAGATCGTTGTAGGCAAGTGCGACGTAGAGGCTAACGATGACGTAACCATCGAGTATCGCGTCCGCAACATCCCCACAATCCTCTTCTTCAAGGGTGGTGAGCTCGTTGACAAGCACGTAGGTGCCATCACAGAAGGCGACCTCAGAAAGAAGTTCGACGCTCTGCTCTAATACAGACAGACTGTAATAAAACGAACAACTTCCGTAGAAAACTGACAACCAAACCAGGGAGTCAGTTTCTACGGAAGTTTTTTTGTATATATTACATCTACATAACATCGCTGCAGTAGGCAGGGCTTTTACCCAAATACTATAATGTAATTCACCACTATACTATAGCGATTCGTTCCATCAACTATTTTGCGGATAAAACCTCCAGTTGTGAATGGATTGCTTTGTTATTGTTGAACTGGTTCAGCATGAACGTAATAGTAATCATTCTTGGAGTCTGCATCGTCGCGATTGAGAACAAGTGCAATTCTTGTATCAGCAGTTGCCCAATATGTAATAATATGCGCTTTTTCAGGAAGAGCCTTGAATAAGGTGCGGTAATGATCTACCTGCTTACCCACTTCGGTTCCCTTGCCATAATGGTTTGTCATCAAATCCGTCAGTTCGCTGATTTCCTTTTCCAGGATGGCAATATCGTTGCCCTTGCCTTTTTCTTCGGAATTGTAGCGCAGTTCGGCATACACCTTGTTCATGTCGCCATTATATGTTCTCGGTTCGTAAACGGTGAAGCTCCGGCTTTTGTCAAGCAGGCACGTTGCCGTAAACTCGCGTGGCTTGCTCATTGCGAATCGTCCCCAGTCGAAGCAGAGGAATTTGTCGAAGTAGATGTCGTGGTGCATCGTGTATGTATAGACGATGCGACCTTTCTTGTAACCCTCAAAGTATGTGGTCAGGTCTGGGTTCGTATAGAAGAAACGGGTAGTCCATGTCAGGACAGTCTGCGCCTTGCTCTGATTGTTGCGGTGTATGACATATCTGTCTGGAACAATTCTGTCGTTGGCTCTCCAAACGATGGAGTCGAAATATTCCAATGCTGGGTTAGGAAGCATTGCCGTGCCGAGATGGTCGGTCAGTGAGAATTCTACATTTCCAAAAGCGACGATGACACTTCCGTTGGTACCTTCTTCAAAATCGTCGGGGTTGTAGTATCTTGTACTTACACGGAACTTGCAGTCGTCAGGAACGGCACCGGTAAAATCAAAGTTTGCATCATAATCGTATGCTTTCTTCATTTTGGCAAGTTCATTGTCGGTCATGCGTTGATAGACAACCATGCAATAAAAAGGTTTCTGATTACCGTGCTCGTCGAATTTGACACCAATATTTTGCATGGTGTACATATAGAATTTCTTTCCTTGGAGAGTGGCCAAAGCCAGCACTTGCATATAGCGGTTTTGCAAACTTTCGCTTTCTGTGCCACGCATGATGAAACCCTTTGTAGCATCGTAGCGCCACGTTGTCTTATTATAGAATTTGCCTGCGATGTCACTATGGAGGAAACCGACAAGCCGACTGTCTGACTCAAACCAGTAATCTTCATATCCTCCACCACAAACTGTTTCGCGATAATCTTTCTGTGAAAGCCTGCCGTCATTCTGAACTTCATACATGCCTATGACTTTCCAACCATACCCTTTTACCTCATCCTCAATAACTGTAGCTCTTGTGGGCTCGCAACTTTCAAGCACACAGCAGCCATCGTCGTTAATAGTATAAGTCTTATCGAACAGATTGTCATAGTCAATAACCGGTCCGTTAGGTTCCTCCGTCTTATCACAACCTGTAAAAGAAACGATGCTGAGCATCGCCATCAGAAAAATCCAAATCCTTTTCATTGCTTACTTTATATTTATGTATTAAGTTCTTTTTCTTGAAATTTTCGTATGTATTACCCTCTATTGATTCGTTCTACCAATTCTATAGGTGAAGTAAACTAATAATTATTGATTTTCATCATCTTCTATGTTCATCCACTCAGTCAATATATAACGATAGTTCTTCCGCTCAGTATTATTTATTTCAAGATTATCTCCATAATAGGAATTTTCAAAGCCTGCTTCGTATTTCCAACTTCCAAGAGTAAACTTAAATAATGCTGGCAAATGCAAATCAATATCTATGGCGCGGATAGAGTCATTAATATGTTTTAGCTTAATCAAGCCTGGATTCCACATACCTAAGGACTTTTGGTTTCCTGTGATATAAACTTCTTGCTTGGCATCTTTTACCACAATCTCAATATGCTTACGATATACTTGTTTTGAAAGCGTAGTCGTATCGTTTGGAGCCAAAGATTTGATAGAGTCAATATAATCAAAATACCCTTGATAGGCATCATGAAGAGCCATAGGGAATGAGGTGAGATGGTTATAATTCAAATATGATTTCCTTTTCCATACAATGTTGCTCGGTAGTTGTTGGGTGTCAAGATAATGATAAACCATTTCTCGTGCAGGTTTCCATGCTCTCCATCCATGAGACAGTCTTTCTTCTCCCGCATCGCTGAAAAAGAGATAGCATCGCTTGTTTACATCAAATTTATAATTGCAAAATTGCGAGGCAAGCATCAACCTATCATTGCCAAAAGTCAAATTTGGAGAAAGAAAAAAATAATCTGTAAATGGATTACCATTCATGAGACATTGCATCATAAAAGAAGCCCCCAAAGAATGCCCAACACCTAAGCTTCGTTCTGTAGTCCTATAATGACTACGGATATAAGGTATCAACTCATACTTAACAAAATCCATCAATTTCTCAGAATGTCCTCCATGTCCATCGTAGCTCTTAATGGTAGCGCTATCGTTTGGCAAGAAATCATCTTGGCGACTATACGTTTCTGTCTGTGGACTGCATATACCAACAACAATAAACCACTTATACTTATTCTGAAACAAAGGCCATGCACAAGTCATGAAAAACTGTTCCATTGTTTGTGCATCAGTTGTATAAACCACATCAAAGTCATTTGCATCAAAATAAGGATAGAAAGGAGGCAAATATACAAACACTTTACGCTTGAAATCAAAATATTTTGATTTCAGCATTAGGGTATCTATTTTTCCTGTTGTATATATGTCTTGTTCCAACCCCAAACCATAATCATTAGGAGTTCCTAACGCCTTTTCACTAAAGACATATCCATTTCTATATGTCGCAACAATCTCCTTGTTTAGATTGAGGATATACCCATTCTTGTAAGTACCCACTGCCTTTTCGTTGCTGTGGTCTTCAAATGATTTGCATGAGCAAAGCATGAGAACAATAGAAAATAAAAATACTATCCGTTTCATACTATGTATACCTAAATTTCTATAAATAAATCGTATTTTTTAATGTTTATATTCTTGAAATATTGCGTATTGATTACTCTCTATTGATCCTTTCCACCAATTCATCTGGTGTAAGTATTTCCATCTTTGAGAATCCGAACCACTTTTTGCCTAAGTCCTTAATGGATGCTCCTATGTGATATACATCATCGTCTATACAAAGGAAGCGGTCATGTGATAAACGGA
>OASD01000436.1_pt1 | contig 16728 bp, 13 predicted proteins | sample 1475531 | NCBI WGS metagenome assembly OASD01 (sample SAMEA3360668, study PRJEB22359) | human gut metagenome | biome: ENVO:urban biome; feature: ENVO:human-associated habitat; material: ENVO:feces | place: Bangladesh | collected 2011
GCAGCCTTTGAAAATCAAGAACATATTAATGCTTATGTAAAGCGCATTCTTGATTCTTGCGCAAGTGCTTGTGTAGAGCGTAAATATAAGTTTGATAATACCTTAACAACAACAAAAGATCGAATAATAAAACTTATAATGCAACAGGATGTGGATGCTGTTGCCACAGAATTAGGAAAAAGGTTGGCAAAGGTTGAGAACGATACAAATACAGCAAACCCACAGCTTAAGGGAAAAATTCCAATAGGTATTTTATTACTTGCTCTTGTTGATATGGAAACTGAAGACCACCATTTCAAACTTATGGTTATAAAGAGTGATTATGATGAGTTTATTGCCGAAAGAACTGGACTACTTGATGCAGGATTATCCATAAAGAACCAAATTTTCAAGACTTGCGTATATGATGTCAATATAAATGAACAGTCTATAGAATGGAAACAAATATCAACATCAGATTCTACAAAAAGGAAAGCAGAGTATTGGAGTAAAACCTTTTTGGAGTTGGAGGAACTTCACTCTGATGAGATAAATACTGTTACTGCTTACGATCAAATAAAGAAAAAAATATTGGACCCGATAAAAAATAATGGTTACAAATCTGATTGGCTTCTTCTATCTAACGCAACTATTGCTTATATGCGTTCTGAAGGAACCTTTGATTTAGATTATTATCGTGACAATATTATTGGTTCATATCGTCCTTATAATAATGGTGTTAGTGTAGAAAAATTAAAGCAAAAAGTAGATAAACTTAGAGAAACAGGAAAGTTTGATGCTGTATTTAAAAAAGTTCCATCTAAGATAAAGGATAAAATAAATAATTCAATCAAACTTTCTGATGAACTTGAATTGCATATTAAACGTGAAATAGCAGGTGTGCAGAATGTGCTTTTGCCTGCTACTACACCTGATGGTAGAAAGGGTATTACTATTATTAGTGAAGCAGGATACGAATATGCAGAAGGTTTAAATTCACAGCGATGACACTAATTTCAAAGTTTATAGCTTCATATTTTTCCAATACGGCAACAATACAGGAAACGCGTTGTATGGAAAATGAATATGAAATGGTTGCTTATTATCTAATAGAACAACCAAACCAACATCTGCCATCTGTCATAGAATTAAAAGATATCCCTGCAAGAGATACTGTGGAAATATCTTTATTTGATTCTACTAACACTGATGCAAGCGTATATGCTGTTTATGTTTCTAATAACGTGGATTCTACATGGAGCGAATTTGTGCAAAGTTATACTGAGATGGGAAAGGATGATGCTTTTGTTATAAAGATCAGAATAGCAAAAAAACTTAAAGATAACATATTATCTATTTATAGTTTGACGTTTTATTTGAAACATCTTGAACAAATAAATTTAATGTCTCTTTTATCAATATTCGATAACTATTTTTCATTTGGAAACTTTGTTTTCGAATGTCAGAATAGTGAAGAAACCATATCTCTGATGACAGGCAGACTTGCTTTTGTTCAGCGTAATATAACGCCAACATTTCCTAATAGAGATAATAATGAAGATACTGCAAAGATTATAGTTAAAGCAAAAACATTATGTTGCAATGATATTATAAAAACTCATATATTGCCATCTGATATTTATTCGAGATATAATATAGGAGATTATAGCAACCAAATTGCTAAAATATTGAATAAGGTAACTTTAATATATAGTCTATGTTTTATTGCTGATTATGTCTCTTTAAACGATAACAAATTATCATTCAAGATAAACGGATATAAAATTGTATCTAGTACATTAGATATTTCAAGTATAGATATAACAAGTGTTGATAAATGGATTCAGATATTTGAATGGATTTACCATGGTGGAAACACCAATGACAAAATTTCTATAGCTCGCAATATTATATCCCTCAACGTTTCTAATGAAAACATACTCTTCCTAAGTGACAATGTTCAAGAAGCAATAAATTCAAATTATAGAATTTATGAAAAAGAAAATGTAAAGCAGTATATTAACCTTAGGAACAATGTTTCGGAACAATTACGAAAATACCAAAAAGATATTGTTGCGACGGTTGATAGTTTTGATGGAGATTTTAAAAAAATAATCTTCACATTTTTAACTTTCGTTTTTACTTCTGTTCTTATAAGAGTTCTTGCAAAAAATATTACAGATACAATACTACTACCCGATACGATAATAATACTGCTTATATTGTATTGTTTAGTTTCTGTATCTTATTATTTTTATGCAAGATGGGAATTGGATAATAAACTTAAGTTCTTTGATGAACAATATAACAAAACAAGAGGTTTGTATAAAGAAATCTTAAGTGATTCTGAAATGGATGAACTATTTATGGATGAGAAAAAGAATGGAACATATGTAGCTTTTCAAAAGGAGCGCAAAACCCGTTTTAGAAACGTATGGTTGATTTCTGTTATTTTTATCATTTTAGGACTATTAATAATACTTATTTTAAACCATATACAGCTATTATAAGAAATAACAAATTCATATCAAATTCAGTCATAATTCAGAACGGTGAATGAGCATAGGAAGAGCACGACAAAAACGTATTTTTATTCGTTTCAAACCCTCCGTAGAGCCTATTTCATCATCATAACCCAATCTTGTTGAGTTCGTAAGAGCACACACGGAAGCAGAAGCAAATTCTACCGCTCCGTATTTGCGATAGCAAAGCTACGGTGGCGCAAAGCCAAAAAATCTATTAAAAAAATTGAACTTCATTTGATAAAGATAAAGTCTGCCATCAGCACTAGCTATATTCACCACCTGGTATCGTGGTTGCGATTACATTCGTTGTGCCCAGCGCATCGTCATTTTAGGCTATTCCTTCAATACCTTCAACACCTATTTCTTCGACATGTTGTGTGCCAACCCTACCGCCCAAAGAGTGATAGTAGACAAAGACCTCAGCACCATAGTCCAGAATGTGTGTCGAATCTTTAAACTTCCCCAATACAATAACCCAACGCAACATTGAGGGGCACAAACAGCTAGTTTATGCCAACTGCATAACCCTCATCGAAGCCGACATGAACAAAGTCGTCCTAAAGGTGCTGGTGGAGGATGGGGAAAAATAAAATACAGAATTAGATAAAAAAGAACTAAGAAAAAAATCACAGAAAAAATTATGATAAACAAAAATATAGACCTCGAAGGAAAAACGATTCTTGTAACGGGTGCTGCAGGTTTTATCGGCAGCAATCTCGTGAAACGTCTTTTCAATGATGTTCGAAACATCAACGTAATAGGATTTGACTCAATTACAGATTACTATGATGTCAACATCAAGTATGAACGCTTACAAGAAATAAAACAAAGCCTTAGAGTTATCGTAAATCAAAAAACTTCTTTAAATGAAGTTGGTGTTGAATCAGGTTTCTATCAAGGACAAAATGGTTCAAGTTGGACATTTGTTCACGCCTCTATCGCTGACAAAGAAGCTGTAGAAAAGATTTTCACCGAAAACAATATTTCTGTTGTTGTAAACCTTGCTGCCCAAGCAGGAGTACGTTACAGCATCACCAATCCCGATGCTTATATCCAGAGCAACCTCATCGGTTTCTACAACATTCTTGAAGCATGCCGTCATCATGAAGTAGAGCACCTTGTGTATGCATCCTCTTCATCTGTATATGGCAGCAACAAGAAAGTTCCATACTCAACTGACGACAAGGTTGACAACCCTGTATCTCTTTATGCCGCTACCAAGAAGAGCAACGAGCTTATGGCACATGCCTATAGCAAGCTATATAACATTCCTTCTACAGGCCTTCGTTTTTTTACTGTCTACGGTCCTGCAGGTCGTCCAGATATGGCATACTTCGGTTTTACCAACAAACTTGTAAAAGGTGAAACCATAAAGATTTTCAACTATGGCAACTGCAAGCGTGACTTCACTTACGTCGACGATATAGTAGAAGGTGTAGTCCGTATTATGCAGCACGCTCCAGAAAAACAGAATGGTGAGGACGGTCTTCCTATACCTCCATACAAGGTGTATAACATTGGAAATAACTCTCCAGAAAATCTTCTCGACTTCGTAACCATCCTTCAAGAAGAACTTGTACGTGCAGGAGTCCTACCTAAAGACTATGACTTTGAGGCCCACAAGGAACTTGTACCAATGCAGCCTGGAGATGTGCCTGTAACTTACGCTGACACTACTCCCTTGGAGCAAGATTTTGGATTTAAGCCGAATACAAGTTTAAGAGATGGATTGAGACATTTTGCAGAATGGTATGCAAAATATTATACAATAGATAACAAATAATAAATATAAGACTATGAGCATTTTCGCAGGTAAAACCCTTATGATTACTGGTGGAACAGGTTCCTTTGGTAACGCAGTTCTGAATCGTTTCCTTCGTACAGATATTGGTGAGATTCGTATCTTCTCACGCGATGAGAAGAAGCAGGATGACATGCGCCATGAGTATCAGACTAAGTATCCTGATGTAGCAAACAAAATAAAGTTCTTTATTGGTGACGTGCGTGATTTGAAATCATGCCGTAACGCTATGCCTGGTGTAGATTATATCTTCCATGCAGCTGCCTTAAAGCAGGTTCCTTCATGTGAGTTTTTCCCGATGGAAGCTGTAAAGACAAACGTCATTGGCACTGATAATATACTTACAGCGGCAATAGAGTTCGGCGTTGGAGCTGTTATTTGTCTTTCAACAGATAAAGCGGCATATCCAATCAATGCTATGGGGATATCAAAGGCTATTGAAGAGAAGGTAGCAGTAGCCAAAAGTCGCTACTCTGGCAAGACAAAGATTTGCTGCACCCGTTATGGTAATGTGATGTGCTCACGTGGTTCTGTCATCCCTTTGTGGATTGACCAAATCCGCAATGGCAACCCTATCACATTGACAGAGCCTAAGATGACTCGCTTTATCATGTCTTTGGAAGAAGCCGTTGACCTCGTACTCTTTGCTTTTGAACACGGACAGAATGGTGATATCCTTGTTCAGAAGGCTCCTGCATGCACTATCCAGACTCAGGCAGAGGCTGTATGCGAGCTGTTTGGTGGCAAGAAGGAAGATATTAAAGTTATCGGTATTCGTCACGGTGAGAAGATGTACGAGACATTGCTTACCAATGAGGAATGTGCCAAGGCAGAAGATATGGGCAACTTCTATCGTGTACCAGCTGATAACCGCTCTCTCAACTATGATAAGTACTTTACGGAAGGTAATCAAAAGCGTGATGTTCTGACAGAGTTTAATTCCGACAATACACGTCGTTTGAACCTTGAGGAGACAAAGGCTAAGATTGCAGCTCTTGATTATATCAAGAAAGAGTTGAGTGGTGAGGGTAATTTTGTTCAGTAAACAACAGGACTGATGAAAATACTGGTATTAGGAGCCAGCGGTATGGCTGGACACATCATAACCTTGTATTTTAAAGAACAAGGTTATGATGTCACAGGTTTTACGCGTCGACCAGTTTCTTTCTGTAAAAACATTATTGGCGATGCTATGAAGCCCAATGATGTAAAGGCTGCAATTCAGAGTGATGATTATGATGTAGTGATAAATGCTATAGGAGTTCTGAACCAAAATGCAGAAGACCATAAATCTATGGCTGTTATGCTGAATGGTTATCTTCCGCATTTTATTGCAGATACATTGCGAGACAGTAAAACAAAGCTTATACACATGAGTACTGATTGTGTATTTGCTGGTAATACGGGTCCGTATTATGAGGACTCTTTCCCTGACGGGAAGATTTTCTATGATCGTTCAAAAGCTATAGGAGAAGTGAATGACGATAAGAACCTCACTTTCCGTAATTCAATTGTCGGTCCTGACTGCAATGAAAAAGGTATTGGTCTTTTTAATTGGTTTATGAAGCAAGATGGTCCTATTAACGGTTTTACTGGTGCAATTTGGACTGGTGTGACAACCTTGACACTTGCTAAAGCTATGGAACAGGCAATAAAGGAAAACCTTACTGGACTTTATAATCTTGTAAACAACGAAAGTATAAATAAGTTTGATCTTTGCGGACTATTCAATAAATATTTCCGTAATGGCAAGGTTGTTATCAATCCAAGTGATAAACTTAAATTAGACAAGTCTCTTCGTCATCGTCGCACAGATTTTTCTTTTGTTGTTCCTTCATACGAACAACAAATCAAGGAAATGGCAGATTGGGTAAACACCCATAAAGAATTCTATCCGCATTATTTCAAATAAGTGAAAAGAAAATGAAAAAGCTAAAACTCATGACAATAGTGGGCACACGCCCCGAAATCATAAAGATGTCGGCCATCATAAAGAAGTCTGATAAGTATTTTGACCATGTGCTTGTTCACACAGGTCAAAATTATGACTATAATCTCAATGAGGTGTTCTTTAAAGACCTTGGTTTGCGTGAACCAAACTATTACCTTGGTGTTGTAGGCAATAACATCGGAGAAACAATGGGCAATGTCATTTCTAAGGCTTATAATCTCATGGTTGAAGTTAAACCGGATGCCGTGATTGTGCTTGGAGATACAAACTCATGTCTTTCTATCATTGCAGCCAAGCGTCTTAAAATTCCTATCTTCCACATGGAGGCTGGTAACAGATGCAAGGACGAGAACCTTCCAGAGGAGGTTATCCGTCGTATAGTAGACGTAACATCAGATGTTAACCTTTGCTATAGTGAACATGCTCGCCGTTATATACTTCAGAGTGGTGTAAAGCCAGAGTATACCTACGTTGTTGGTTCACCTATGGCAGAAGTTCTTTCTACTGTTCTTCCCCAGATTGAGGCTTCTAATATACTTGAGGAACTTGGTCTTGAAAAAGGTAAATACATTCTTCTCTCAGCTCACCGTGAAGAAAATATAGATATCGAGCAGAACTTCTTCTCTTTGATGAATGCTGTTAATGAGATGGCACGTACTTATGATATGCCAGTGCTTTATAGTTGTCATCCTCGTTCTGAGAAGATGATAGAGAAGAGAGGCTTTAAGTTCGACAATCGTGTTATACAGCACAAACCTCTTGGCTTCTTCGACTATAACAAGCTCCAACAGAATGCCTTCTGTGTGGTTTCCGATTCAGGTACCGTACCAGAGGAAGGTGCTTTCTTCCATTTCCCTGCTGTTTCTGTTCGTACTTCTACAGAACGTCCGGAGGCTATGGATAAGGGTGTTTTCACAATAGGCAGTATTACTTCTGAGGCCGTATGCCAAGCTGTTGAACTTGCAACAGCTATGCATGCTAGTGGTGATGATGCCTGTGCTGTACCTGCTTATGTGGATAATAATGTTTCAACAAAAGTGATCAAACTTATTCAGAGTTATGTTGGCATCATTAATAAAATGGTTTGGAGAAAATAATAAGATATATGCAACTATATTTTAAATAGTATACAGTTTTGAAGTACGGTGAAGGGATTTGAAGCGTATGAATTCATTGGTGGCCTCTTTGCAGAGGTCACCAATGATACTCTCGGGATGTCCGTTTTGGACAAGATATGGGCTATAATTCTGGAACTCGTTTTGGAAATAGCAGAACATTTCTCTATAGACGCTACTGAGTAGCTGTCCGACATTATCCAAGGAAATTCTTTCGCCCATACGCTATGTAATGTAATATGTATATTAATAAACAAGCTAGTTGATATTTATTCACTTGCGAAAGTTCAGTACAGTTTATGCAACATTTAACGAATGTATCTGCTCAACGAGTTTCTTGGGTGAAATCAAATAAAGATGAACTTGAGAAAAGTCATGATGCAATTAAAAATTTATATTATCCAGAAACCTCTTGTGAATTAAAAGAGTTAGTCTCATTTTTTTATAAATCTAATAAACAATTTGATATAATAGGATATAGCTCAAATACATTATTTCTTCCTTCTTACAAAATAGAGAATCTTATTTGTACAAAAAAAATCACCGAATGGAGAGAAACAGAGACTGAGATCATTTGTGGCTGTGGTGTGAATGTTGCAAAATTTGCAAAAGATATGATTAAAAAAGGTTATGAAGGATTCTCGGGGTTAACAGATCTTCCAGGTACAATAGCTTCCGCTGTTTATGGTAATTGTGGCTGTTATGACTGTAGTATTAATTCAATATTAAAATATATTACTTTTTTTACTCCAAGTGGTAAACTGCTTAAATTAACGGCTGAACAGTTGAAGTTAGGTTTTAGGACTTCTGCTCTCAAGCGTAATGAACTAGCAGGTGTTATTATTGAAGTTGTTCTTTTAAAGAAAGAAGGAGACTCTACCATTGAAATTAAAAAAGCTGAATTGGCACACGCTGAAAGAAAAAAAAATCAGCCGTCTGCTGCGAATAACCTTGGGTCAACTTTTAATGCAAGCGAATTGACCTTAAAGGGAAAAGTATTATTTATGTTAATCAAGATTATTTCATTCATTTTTAGGCGCCAGGAGAAGGGAAAAATATTTAAATTTATTTACCCTTTTATTGGTGCTTATAAATATGTTAATTATTTAGACGTTTGGAATAGATATATGTTCAAAGATGCTCGAGCTCACAAATTGTTTCCTAGTTATGTTGACTTTTTCAAAACCATTTATCGTGATGCTCATTTGGAAATTGAAATAAAACGATAGTTTAAAAAATGTCTTCTATGTCACAAAATACTAAAAGGTTGGCAAAAAATACTATACTATTATATTTTAGGATGATAGTATTAATGATAATATCACTTTATACAAGTAGAGTGATATTAGATGCCTTGGGAGTTACCGATTATGGCATATATAATGTTGTTGGGGGATTTGTTGCTATGTTCTCTGTTTTATCAGGAACTTTATCAGCCGCAATTACGAGATTTTTAACTTTCGAAATAGGAAAGGGAGATAAGAGTCAGATTTCTAAGATATTTTCAACTTCTATAAATATTCAACTAATAATAGCGTTTTTGATAGTATTAGTTGCTGAAACATTTGGAACCTGGTTTGTTTTTAATAAAATGGTTATTCCTAGTGCTCGATTGCATGCTGCATATTGGGTATTTCAACTATCGTTAATAACATTTTGCGTGAATCTATTAAGCGTACCTTATAATGCGACTTTAATAGCTCATGAAAGGATGAATGCTTTTGCATACATTAGCGTTATAGAAGGAGTTCTAAAATTATGTGTTGCGTTTGCTATACTTACATCATCTATTGATAAATTGATTTACTATGGAATTGCTATGACTTTTGTTGCAATTATCATTCGTTTTATATATGCAATATATTGTAAACGCTCGTTTGAAGAGTGTGATTATCATTTTATTTTAGACAGGCAACTTCTGAAGCAAATGTTTGGTTTTGCAGGTTGGAATTTTTTCGGAGCATCTGCAGGCATTTTGAGAGATCAGGGAGGTAACCTATTATTAAATGTTTTTTTTGATCCTTCTGTAAATGCAGCACGTGGTATTGCAATACAAGTAAATAGTGCAGTTTATTCATTTGCAACTAATTTTACTCAGGCTCTTAACCCGCAAATAACGAAAGCTTATGCAAATAATCAAAAGTCTTATATGCATTCTTTAATGTTTCAGGGGTCAAAATTTTCTTATTTCATACTTTTATTACTTGGTATGCCTATAATTATCAATACACCTTACATATTGAATTTATGGCTTACTCTTATTCCTGAATACTCTGTTGTATTTGTGAGATATGCAATTGTGTTATCAATGTCTGAGGCTTTATCTCTACCTTTTGTAACAGGTATGCTAGCAACTGGTAAAATTAGAAATTATCAGTTAATTGTTGGAGGAATTAATTTACTGAATTTACCATTAGTTTATGTTTTGTTTGTTTTAGGATTTAATCCCCAGATACTCTTTTGGGTGGCAATAATATTATCCCAGTGTTGTTTGTTCGCTCGTGTTTTTATGTTGACGCCAATTGTAAACATTACTATTAAGGACTTTTTTTTCAAGGTTTATGTCAATGTTCTTTTAGTTACATTAGTATCATTCATACCTTCATTTTGGGGATGTACTTCCCAAATAGATAGCTTTGAAAGATTTTGCATAAGCATGTTGGTATGCTTTTTTATCTGTATATCTGCGATATGGGTTATAGGAATAAAAAAAGAAGAAAAAAAGTTTATCTTATCTCAAATAAGAGTTAAACTCAAATAAAGTCAAGAAAATACAAATTATGAAAATAGGAATATTAACTTTTCATAGAGCGCACAATTATGGCGCAATGCTACAATGCTATTCGTTAGCACAAACTTTAAAGAATCTTGGTCATGACATAGAAGTAATAGATTATCTTCCAGCTAAGTTTGAAGCAGAGTATTCGCTATATCCTAGTAGGCACCTAAGTTTAAAACACAATATTGGTAAAATATTAAAGTTAATACCAATTTTTTATTTTGCCTTTAAGCGTAATAAATCTTTTAGTTCATTTTTTAAGAATTTTACTCTGTCAAAAAGGTATGATTCTAATTCAAATTCAATTGTAGGGTATGATGTTATAGTTTTTGGAAGTGATCAGATATGGAATCCTTTATTAACAGATGGTGAGGATATTATTTATTCTGGTAAATTTAAGAAAAGTAATACTCGTTTCGTATCTTATGCTGCAAGTTCTAATCCTACTATATTTAATAACAAATTTGAATCTTACTTTAGAGGTATTATATCAAGGTTTGACGCTATATCTGTTCGTGAAGATTCATTATGCACATACTTGAACTCTTTGAAAGAAAATGCAGCAACAACAGTTTTAGATCCTGTGTTTTTGACGAATGTAGATGGATGGAAAAGGTTAGCAAAATATCCAATAGATAAAAAATACTTGTTAATATATACAGTGCCCCAAACCGAAATAATTTATAAATTAGCAAAAGATATTTCAGAGAGATTAGGTTTAAAAATTATTGAATTAAGACCCAATGCACGTAGTGGAGGTGTACCAGATGCTCTTCGTTTCTCTACGCCAGAAGAGTTTGTTGGATTTTTTGCCAATGCTTCTTATATACTGACAACATCTTTTCATGGAACTGCATTTTCTTTAATTTTTAATAAACAATTTTTAACAATTTCTTTGAATTTAGGTATAAATGATAGGGCTAGTTCTCTTTTAAAATCGATAGGGCTTGAAAATAGAATTGTCAATACAGATCACATTACGAATGAAGATTTGTTTTTTGACTATTCTGTACCGAATGCCAAATTAAGTGAATTGAAGTCTAAATCCATTAACTTTTTAATAAATAGTATATAAGTAATGAAACTTTATTTGTTCCTTTTTAGAATCTCAATATTGTTCTCTGTCTTATGGGGAGCACACGCATGGTTTACATGGTGGGTAGATACAACAGCCTATGGTACTCCAATATGCATTATATTGCTAGCAATTATATCGATTTGGTATAAAATCAAACAAAAAATAAAGCTTAAAAGTGATTTAAAGGTTTTATTTGTATTGGTATTATGGCTATTTTCTTTTATATCTGCATATGATTTGAGTTTAAGTTTAATATTAAGTTGTTTTTTAAGATTTATTCCTTTATGGGTCTTACTATCTGACGAACAATGTTCATCTCATTTTCAATGGATAAAAAAGACTATATCATATTTACTTATTCCAGGTATTCTAATTCACTTGATTTATATCGTTAAGCCTTTTGCTGGTTTGCCAATTCAATTTGGTAACTCAATGACTTATATTTTTTATAATTATTTTTTTGTTATTGAGTTAGCTCGTAATACTCTTGAGGATACAATTAGATTTCAGTCGGTTTTTTTGGAACCTGGATATTTGGGTACACTTCTTTGTTTTCTTCTATATTGTGATCGTTACAATTTTAAAGATACATACACTAAAATAATTTTATGTAGTTTAATTCTTTCCTTCTCTCTTGCTGGTTATGTAATTAGCTTTCTTGGATATCTAATCTATAGGAGGTTGATTGGAACTAATATTTCTAAATACATAGGTATCATTGTTTTTTTTAGCGCATTATATCTTTTTGCTTCAACCTATAATAATGGAGATAATATTTTATATAAACGAATATTTTATAGGTTGCAGTTTGATGATGATAAAGGTATTAAGGGATATAATAGAAACGGTTACATTACAGATTATTATTATGATCAAGTTATTTCATCTGATAGAATATTCTATGGTCTTTCATATGAAGAGATAAGACTTATTAATGGTGATAGTGATGGATATGTTGATGAAACAAATAAACTTCATGGAGCAGGTTTTAAGTTGTATGTAGTTCAACATGGTTTAGTTCCAGTCATTTTATATTTTCTTTTTTACTATTTTTTAATAATAGCAAGTGGTGTCCGTAGGAAATATTCGTTTGGTTTCCTTATTTTGATAGTATTCACTTTTCTACAAGCATCCTACCCTAACTCATATTCTTGGCTTATTCCTTTTATTCTAGGAATAAATAGTCGAAAACCATTATTAAAAATTCGACAATGAAGAAAGTTTTATTTGTTTATCATGTATCCACCGTTGGTGGAGGAAGTTTTTGTTTATTGAATATACTGAAGAATCTAGATAAATATAGAATTCAGCCTTTTGTGCTTCTAAAACAATCAGGTCCTTTAGTAGATGAGATTAATAAATTAAATATTCCAGTTTATTTCCTAAAAAATATCTGTACAGTTCCATATAATAGAGGGTTAGCTCATCTTCAATCATTAAAAGCCATATATAAAATTCAAAGTTCAAAGCGTGCATTTAAACTTATTTTATCTGAAATACAACCAGATATCGTTTATTTAAACACTATGATGCTTTACCCATATTTGTATACTGCGAAAAATTTGGGATTTAAAACATTTATTCATATTAGAGAGCATTGGCCAGAAAAAGAACATGTGAAGCAACGTGATTATGCTTTGAAGTGTATAGCGAAGTATTGTGATCATATAATTGCAATTAATCGTTATAGTGCTTCAATGGTTGTACCATATGGTCGAAAAGCTACTATTATATATGATTGGATTGACCTTTCTTCTCGTTTTACATATTTACCATTAGATAATATTTTTGGCGAAGATCTTTCCGGTAAAAAAGTATTGCTTTACACTGGAGGATTACAAGAAATAAAAGGAGTTTATGAAGTCTTTAAAGCATTTTCATCAAATGTCAAAGGTGATGATTATCGTTTGCTAGCTTTAGGTGTTCCTACTGAAATCCGTTATGTTGGATTAAAGAAATTGATTAAGAAATTACTTAATATTTTTAGAGTGCGTACTTATGTAGATAAAGTGTTAGCAATTGCAAATTCGGATCGAAGAATAAAATGTATTCCAAGTATATACAATTTATCCCATTTGTATAGACAAGTATATTGTATGATAAGTTATTTTACAATTCCGCATGCAAACCTGTCACTTGCAGAAGCAGTTATATCTAAAACATTTACAATTTCAGCTATGACTGATGAATCTTTAGAATATACAAAAGAAGGAAGATTAGGTTTGCTTTATGAACTTAATAATTATTTGGAATTTGAAATTAAATTAGGTTTATTAGATAAACTACGTAGTAATTATTTAACCGAACTCGAGCAACATTCTTACGAAGTTGAGCGAATGTTTAATCCTGATATAAATATAAGTAAACTTAACAACCTTTTGATTTATGAAGTCGATAGTAATTTGTAATAATCTTCTAAAAAAACAATCACCTGCTGCATGTATTGAGCAAGATTTACTAGATGGGCTTTCCTGTAATGGGATTGATATAACCGCTTATTGTTCTTCTCTTGGTGATTTATATTCTCCAAGCACTCATTATAAAACAATAATTGGTAAAGAATATAAAATTTGGAAATATATATTCGGAGGCTTAAGATTAGTCTTACCTGATTTAGCATATCTTCCAGATTATCGATATATATCTTGGGGGTTGGGCATAAAAAATAAAATAGAGCAAAACATTAATAAAGAGAATATCGATTTTATTCATTCTTTCAGTTTTGAGCAATCTTGTCATTGGCTAGCTTATAAGTTGAATAAGAGATATAAAATACCTTGGATTGCAACATTTTTTGATTCTTGGTCAGACTATCCAACTCGTAAATTTAAAACTTCATATTTCAAAAAAATAGACTTAAAAATGGAGCGGCTTGTAGCAGAACATGCGGATCTAATAGTGCATAATAATGAAGGTATTGCAAGGTTATGGGCGGCTCGTTACGGAGAGAAAGTTGCAAAAAAAATTGTAGTAATTCCGATGAATGTCGACTTCTCTAAAGAAACTTATATTGAAAGAAAAAGAGAAAAGTCGGATAAACTAATAATTTCACATATAGGAACATTTTATCCTAAACGTGATGCGTCTTCTTTCATAGAAGCTGTAAATTTAGCTATTAGTAATAACCTTGAGCTTAGAAGTAAAATTCAAGTGAACTTTATAGGTAGGGTACTTGACTACGATTTAGATAAAATTCGTAGATATAAATTAGATGATATTTTCAATTTGACAGGGAGGATTAGTCCTAAGGAATGTCAAAGTTATTATAATAAAAGCGATATATTTCTTTCAACAGCAGGGCTTCCTGTTGAGGATATTACATACCCCTCTAAAATAATAAAATACTTCTTTTATAGGAAGCCTATATTGGGTATTTCACCTCATGGAACTGTTTTGGAATCAGAACTTGTTGAATCTCGAAATTTCTGTTTTGAACCAACTTCTATTAGCGAAATTGCAGATTTTATAGTTAATGCTATTTCTGATTATTCTTCCATTTGTAATATAGATTATACATTTTGGAAAAAATTTGAAGTGTCAGAAGTGTCCAAATTATATATTAATAACATAAAAAAAATGGTAAATGGATAAAAAACAAATGGTTTCTTGCGTCATTCCCTCTTACAAGAGGTCGGATACTTTAAAACGAGCAATTGAAAGTGTCCTAGCGCAAACGTATAATGACATTGAAGTTCTAGTTGTAGATGATAATATAGCCGGAGATGAATATAGTTCAGCATTACAACATATAATTGACAATTTTAAAAGTGATGAACGTGTTATTCTCGTAAAACAGCCAAAACACATAAATGGTGCAGAAGCAAGAAATGCTGGTGTCAGAGCTGCGAGGGGAGAATGGATCGCATTTCTTGATGACGACGATGAATGGTTGCCCACAAAAATAGAGAAGCAAGTAGAAGCACTGCAGAATTTTCCTGATTGTATGGGCGTTTCTTGTTTGTATAACGAATATATGGATGGAAAACTTATCCATTCATGCCCACCATACAATACAGAAAAATTTAACTTTAAGATTTTCTCACGTCAAGTTGCTGTTTTCACATCGACAGTTTTGCTTAACAAAGATAAACTATTGGAATTTGGTTGTTTTAATAATAAACTTAGAAGACATCAAGATCTTCAATTACTTCTTGATTTCACCATTAGAAACAAAATGGTAGTTGTTAATGAATATTTAGTTAAATTACATATTGATTCTGGTATCAATAGACCGACACTAAGTAAGTTTATTGAAATAAAAAAAGATTTTTTTGCTGCTGTGAATAAAATTTTAAATTCTTATTCTAAATCAGATCAACATCTTATAAAGAGTGCACATTGCTACGAAGTAGTTTTCAGTGCACTTAAAGAAAAAAAATTCGGAATTGCTTTTAAATATTTTTTTAAAGCAGGTTTTCATCCCGCAGCTTTCAAAATGCTTAAACAAAGATTTAGTGATAGAAAATACATAGTAAAATAACTATATTTATATGGCAAGTTTAGAGCAGAAAATAAACTACCAGTTGAACAAAGTTCCTGGTGTTAAGAAATATATCAAGCGTGCATACCAGTTGGGTTGTTATGCTGTGAGTAAGAAGATAAAGTCGGAGGGCAATATTGTGAAGGTGTCGCCTAACGACCCTTCACATGAATATTTCTTTGGTTACTACGACAAGTCGCCATGGGATGCCACTATGCGATATATGATTTGCATGAGGGCTAAGGACACTTGGAGTGAGCCTGACCCTTTGGGTACAGCAGATATCCTGCTTATTGACACAAAGGATGGCTATAAGATAAAGCATATAGCAACTACGCACACTTGGAATGTGCAGCAAGGATGTATGGCACAATGGTTGGGACCAGATTTCAAGTCTCGCATATTGTATAATGATATGCGTGAGGGTAAGTATTGCTCTGTGATACTTAACGTGGAGACGATGGAAGAGCGAGTTCTGCCAATGCCTTGTTATACTGTTTCTGCCGATGGTAAGACAGGTTTGAGTTTGGATTTCTCTCGCTTGCATAGTTTGCGATTGGGTTATGGATATGCCGAACTGCCAGAGATAACAAAGGGGGTGGCGTTGCCTGATGCTACTGCTGTATGGAAGATAGACATTGAAACGGGAAAGACAACAGACTTGTTGAAGTATACTGACTTCGCAAACTTTGAACCTCGACACGAAATGAAGGAAGTGGGAAGTGTGCATAAGGTGAACCATTTGATGTTGTCGCCAAATGGCAAGCGATTTATGGTGTTGTATCGTTGGTTCTGTGGTCAAAGAAAGTATACCCGTTTAGTAACTTGTAATGTTGATGGCTCTGACATGTATGTATTGAGCGACGACGATATGGTGAGCCATTGCTATTGGAAGAATGACGAGGAAATAATTGCTTTTGAAAGAAAAAAAGAATTTGGTCCTGGATATTATCTGATGAAAGACAAAACTCAAGAATGGACCCATATTTGGCCTCAGTTAAGCAATGATGGTCATCCAAG
>OASD01000437.1_pt1 | contig 16721 bp, 8 predicted proteins | sample 1475531 | NCBI WGS metagenome assembly OASD01 (sample SAMEA3360668, study PRJEB22359) | human gut metagenome | biome: ENVO:urban biome; feature: ENVO:human-associated habitat; material: ENVO:feces | place: Bangladesh | collected 2011
TCAGGTGGTTATTGCGGTGAGGTCCCACCTCTTCCCATTCCGAACAGAGAAGTTAAGCTCACTTGCGCCGATGGTACTGCAATGCAATGCGGGAGAGTAGGTAGCCGCCTCCTTTTATCAAGAGCCTCGATTACGAATGTAGTCGGGGCTTTTCTGTTTTCCTACAGTTCTGCTTTCTTATCGCCCAGCTTTTTCCCACAGATAGATGGGCGCAGCTCCTTTTACCTTTTTACCCTTTTACTTTTTTACCTTTAAATCCCTTTTACCTTTATATTTTTTCTGTATTCTCATAGTCTACACTATCATTTTCTCTCAAAAATGATGGTGAATCTTCTTTAGTGATCTTTATGTATAAAATGTTAATGAATTGTAGGGTTTACATTTATAAAATCAGCAAAATAACGTACTAAAATGTTTTTTTTCCACCAAAAAATACATTTTATTCCCCCCCCCATTCATTTTTTTTTCTTACTTTTGCCCCCCAGAAAATGCGAACTATCATGTAAACGGTTAATTTTTATAATTACCTATTTATATAGTAAAAGCGAAAAAAAATAGACTTAACTAAACTCTTTTAATAGATGGTGAAACGATTAATTTTAGCTACAGTGTTACTCATATTTGTATCGCTAGCTAATTATGCGCAAAACACGGGAGTCAAGTCCAACCTCTTATATTGGGCTACAACAACTCCTAATCTCGGTGTCGAGACTGCCTTAGGCAAGAAGCATACCGCTCAGGTATTCTTTGGCTTCAATCCTTGGAAACAGTCCGGTGGCGACCAGTCAAGCCTTCGTCATTGGCTTTTGCAACCAGAATACCGTTACTGGTTCTGTCAGAGCTTCAATGGCTGGTTCTTGGGTGTTCATGCCATGGGCGGACAGTTTAATGCAGGAGGAGTGAAGTTACCCCTTGGCATTTTCAAATCACTACGCGACCATCGCTATGAAGGATGGTATGTAGGTGGTGGTGTGACTGCTGGTTATCAATGGCCTCTTTCCAAGCACTGGAATCTGGAAACCTCTGTAGGTTTCGGATATGATTATATCCAGTACGACAAGTTCAAGTGCGGTGCCTGTGGCGAGAAGGAGAAGTCATCTCATGACAACTACGTGGGTCCTACCAAGGCAGCCATTTCTCTTATTTATATGTTGTAACTCATTAAATATAATCTATGAGTATGAAAGATTTTAAGAACTACATATTATTATTCAGCTCTCTTTTGATGGCTATGCCTCTTGCAGCCCAGGATTGCAAGAGTCTCAAGTTGGCTGCCGATAAGATTCAGGTATCTAATGTACAGATGTCTCATCACAATGACCTGGTTACGGTTGCGATGGATCTGAATCTCGATTCCCTGGATCTCCCTACCAACAACCAGCTTGTCTATACTCCGATGATCAAGCATAAAGGTGAGCTGCTCAAGATGCCGGAGATTGTTATCAACGGCAGAAGACAGCAGATCATGTTTGACCGAGGGGTTGGAAAGAAACAGTTGCAGCTTTCACCTCAAGCATTGGTGGTGAAGCGAGACAACAAGAAGCAGCAGACCGTGAAGTATCTTGCCTCCGTTCCTCTCTCTTCTAAGGAAAGAAACTACGATTTGGATATTCACGAAGACCTCTGCGGTTGTGGTGATCTGCAGGATGGCAATGATTTCACGGTTTCTCGCCGTCGCCAGCCGGTAGCTTCTTTCATCCGTCCGGAGGTAGAGGCAATCAAGGTCCGTCATCTGGATAAGCGCGCTTATATCGATTTCCCGGTAGATCGTATCGAACTGCATCCTGATTATCGCCGTAATCCTGCACAGTTGGATAGCATTATCCGCACCATCAATGCATTGAAGGAAGACAGAAACCTCGAAGTGAGCGGCATCAACATTCATGGTTATGCATCACCTGAGAGTCCTTACACCCATAATGATTATCTGGCAAAGAACCGTGCCAAGACGCTGACCGAATATGTGCGCCGGATGGTGAAGTTGCCAAACAACCTCTTCACGGTTTCTTCTACTCCGGAGGATTGGGATGGTCTGATAGCTTATATTAAAGGTAGCAACCTGGAGCATAAGGATGCCATTCTGGCGATTATTGCCGATAAGAGTCTGAATCCGGATGCCCGCGAGTTGAAGATTAAGAAGCAGTATCCTTCAGAGTATCGCTTTATGCTCGACACCTGGTATCCAGCCCTCCGCCATTCCGACTACCACATTACTTATAAGGTGAAACCTTTCGATGTGGAAGAGGCAAAGGAGATTATCAAGACCAAGCCACAGCAGTTGAGCCAGGAGGAGATGTTCATGGTAGCCCAGACTTACGAGCCAGGCAGCAAGGAGTTTAATGAAGTGATGGAGATTGCCGTCCGCATGTTCCCAGAGAATGAGACAGCGAATCTGAATGCAGCCATAACCCGCTTGAATGCCGGTGATGCAGATAATGCGAAACAATATCTCGACAAGGCTGGAACCAGTGCCGATGCCCAGAATGCCCGAGGGGTCTATGAGATGCTGAAGGGCAACGAGAAGCAAGCTCGTTATTATCTGGAGCTGGCAGCCAAGGCTGGTGTTGCTTCTGCAAAAGAAAATTTACAGAATCTATAAAGTTATACATACTGTCTGTTTAGGACAATATAGCTGTTCCTTAGAGCCAGGACACTGTCCTGGCCTGGGACAGGCTCCTAGCTCAGGCATATCTTTTCTAAGTATAAATATAGAAAGAAACTCAAATATAACGTATTAGATGATTTGTAAACCAAATATATAAAAATGTAATACAATTAGATTTTTAAGAGCGTTTATAAGTAAAGAAATAATTATTAATAACAACAATAATAACTTACAAGATGAAGAAAACTTTATTATTTTCCGTTGCATTGGCGGGGCTGATGCTCGGTTCTTGTTCAAGTAGTGATGACTTGGCAGGTGGTAACACCCCTGCTAATCAGAGTGGTAAAGGCTATGTGGCATTCAACATCAATTTGCCTAGTCAGTCAGGTAGTAGCTCTCGTGCTGGTTCAGAGAATGATCAGTTTGATGCAGGTATGAAATCTGAGTATGACGTCAAAAATGCAACTCTTTTGCTTTTTGATGGTTCTGATGAGAGTACGGCAAAATTTAAAAAGGCGTATCCATTGAATACTGCACCTTGGACAGATAAAGGTAATACAGATAATGTTACAACAACATCTGCAACTATAGTACAGCAGGTTGATGCTCCTTCAACAAATTATTTAGCTCTTGTTGTTTTGAATAGTAATAATGTGTTTACACTTGGAACAGATGGAGGTATCACTATTGATGGTTCTGCATTTTCAGGAACGCTAAATGATTTTTTAACTAAGTCTGCTGCTACTGATGGTAAGGATTTGACCAAAGCAGGTTTTTATATGGCAAATGCACCATTAGCAAACAAAGTTGGTGGTAGTAGTGATCCAAAAGGTGCTACTGTAAATACCTTGGTTAGTCTTGATGGTAAAATTAAGGAAACAGAAGCTGAAGCAAAAGCAGCTCCTGCAGAGATTTATGTAGAACGTGGTGTTGCTAAGGTTACTATGCAGAAAGGTACTTCACACTCTGTGACGGGTTCTAAACCTGCTTCTTCTACATCTGAAGTTGCTTTTGAAGTAAATTCATGGACTTTGGATAATACAAATAAAACTACTTATTTGGTGCGTTCAACAAAAGACTATGGTTCATGGTTAAGTTTGGCATCTAATGCAACTACTGGTGTTACCAATAAATATCGTTTTGTTGGTTCAAATGAGGTTGGGCCTGGTATGTATCGTACTTACTTTGCACAAGATCCTAATTATGATACAACAGGTAATACTTCTGCAACTTTTAATAGTTCTGCAACTTTTAGTTCTGAGTTTGGAAATGAGAATCCTCAATACTGTTTTGAAAATACATTTGATGTAGATAATCAAATTGATAAATATACAACTCGTGTTTTGATTAAGGCTAAACTGAATAGTGGTGACACATTTTACGTAATTAATGGTGACGAGAATACAATCTTTGATAGAACTGCTGTAGAAAACGAGATTAAGAAGCAGTTCCTCTTGGAATATGATTCATGGATTAAAGCTAATGTGACTTCTCCTACAACAGTTGATGAAAATTCTTTGGCTGTTGATTTTACAGATGAAGCAGGTGCTGTCACTCTTAATTCAATAAAAATTACTGGTGTTACATATGTATCAGGAGTAACAAGTCTTCCTTCTGATTATATAAAAACTGTAATGGCTAGACTTGGTTCTATTCAGGAATATAAGAATGGTGAGTCTTATTATTTCGTTCGTATCAAGCACTTTGGTGATGATTTGACACCTTGGAATTCAACAGAAACAGATAAGCCATCAGCAAAAGGTGTTTACCCATCAGGCACTAATCGTGACGGTAACTATTTAGGTCGTTATGGTGTACTCCGTAATAACTGGTATGATATTGAAGTAAAAGGTGTTAAGGGATTGGGTTCTCCAAAGGTTCCAACAGTTACTACTGATACTGATGATGAATTGAAGTCTTACATCGCTGTTAAGATCAACGTCCTCTCATGGGCTAAGCGTACACAGGGTGCTATTTTGCACTAAGATGTAAATACATTTAAGATAAAAATTGAAAATAATAATTGATTAGCGATATGATAGCGCAGAAGATAAATAAATGGTTAAAGGGTGTCATGGCAGCTGCCCTGACCCTGACCGTCGCGACCTCATGCCACGATATGTGGCACCAGGATTACAGCGATTGTCCTAATGGTGTATATGTGAAGTTTAAGTATGATTATAACCTCCAGCGTGCCGACATGTTCAACGACCATGTTGGACAGGTAACGCTGTATGTATTCGACGAGAACGGAAACTATATAACCCAACAGACCGAGACGAATTCTGCGCTATCATCGCCTCTCAAAGACCCAAATTATGTGATGCACGTCGAGAACCTGCAGCCAGGTAAATATCAGTTCCTTGCCCTTGCCGGACAGAATGCTTACGCCGACCAGTTAACTTCAGACCGCGCCAAGTTCGTTCGTACCGCTCCATCGGCCACAGGAGATAAGATGCAGACACTGGAAGTGAATCTCGACCATGAAAATAGGGGAGAGTATGATGAGGTTGTCAACAACAGCCTTCCTCTCGATACCCTCTGGCATGGTAAACTGCTGGAGGCAGTAGAGGTATCATCCTCAAAACCTTCTTATGCAACCATCCCTCTGGTGCGTGATACCAAGAAGATCAATGTGGCGCTTCGTGACCTTGACTCTCCACAGGATATGGATGTCAACGACTACACGATGACCATCGAAGACCATAATGCCCGCATCCTTTGGGATAACTCTCTCGATGAGAGCCGTAAACTCATTTATACCCCTCATGCTACATGGAATACAGTAGATGAGGACGAGCAGGGCAAGATAGCCCATGCTGACTTTATGACTTCCCGCATTCTGAAACACGAAGATTACAATCTGGATGGCCGACTCCTGATTAAGAGTAAGGAGACCGGAAATACGGTAGTCAATGTAGACCTGCCAGACCTCTTGAGTCGTCTTCGCACCAGCGAGGAGTACAGTTACAGTGCACAGGAATTCCTAGACCGTGCCTACGATTACAAACTTCAGTTCTTTATCCAGGGTGGCAAGCTCAAGTATTGCTACATCACCATCAGTGTGAATGTGCTGAGTTGGAGCAAGCGCATCCAGTTCGAAGAACTCCATTAAAACTCTCGAATCCAAATAGAATCGAAAATAAAAAATATTAGTCCTACTGGCTTCTTGTAAGCCCTAAAATATAAAGTATATGTTTAAGATGAAATCGATAATCCGCTCATTGCTAGCCCTTATGCTGGTGATGTCGTTCGCATCCTGTGCGAGCGACAACACTTGCGACTTGCCTATTGCGAACAATAATAGCAAGGTGTTTTTATCAGTTTCTGTAAACGTAGCTGGTGAGGACTCACGAACAACAAGAGCGGAAGATTATGCTTTTGAACCAAAACCTTGGGGTGGCGAATCGGGTAATGGTGATCATAAAGGAGAAACTTATGAGCGAACAGTAAATAATATGTCTATGCTGTTCTTCCATTCTGTCAAGGATGATTTGACAGATGGCGAGGCAACAATAGAAAAAGTAATCTACTTCCCTAATGTGTCTTCTGATGGCAAACGTACAGTAGCAGTAGAGGTAGATCCGAAGTTATTGCATGATACTAAACTCCGTTTTTTAGTTGTAGCTAATGTTGGTGATTTATCTGCTTATCAAGGACGTAAGTTGTCTGATGTCCGAGATCAGTTGATTACTGATGTTTTTAATCGTGCAGATAATGCAACGTTTACTAAAACAGGAGAATTAGATGGCTATTCTACCTTCGTGATGTCTTCTCATGGACAGAGCTCGTTGACAATTACAAGTGGATCCGGTACGGAGGAGGATCCTTATCTTATCGACCATATGATAGAGCGTTTGGCTGCAAGAATAGACATCATGCCACATACTGAACTTTATGAGCTTAATAAAAAAACTGGTCTCTGCAAATATTGCTATAATGTTAAGCAGGGTACTGATATAATTGGTGGTTTTGTACTGGAGTATGTCCGTCCTTATAACGTATTGACTTCACAGGAATATGTCTTCAAACGTACAGCTACGGATGCATCATTGGCTAATTTAAAGTATCTTGGACTGGAAGAAGCTGATGGAAATAAGCAGAACACTAATTATGTGGTGGATCCTACCTCTCTAAATAAGAGCGAGGCTACTTTTAAATATCCTAAGAATACAGATGAGTATTGGGCAAATGCAACTTATAAACATTTCTATCAAACACGTATTGCACATAAAACCCATACGAATTCTATAGGTGGAAAGGCTACTTTCAATCCGGAAACCGACTATTATATCCTCGATTACGTAAAAGAGAATACCTCTTTTGATAATGATGAGCAATATGCAACAGGGCTTGTCTTTAAGGGAAAGTATTATGAAGCTGATGACTGGGATGCTACAAATGTAGTGCCTAAGACTGGTCATGAATCGAACGGAAAAGATAAGGCTTATACTTACGTCATTCGCCATAGCGACCCTACGGGTACAGGTACTACTTCCGACCCAATGCATTACGGCATTGTCCGCAATAATATCTATCGGGTTCGTATTGACGGAATTACTGGCAAGGGACCGGATGGAATGAAGGTAACCCTCAACGTGAGAAAATGGGCAACCTATACTCACGACAAGACTACAATGTAAAAACGAAATAAACAGATAAACAGAAAGTATAGTTTGAAATTAAACTTTCAGAGAAAATGAAAACGATTAGAACGATACATACGGCATTGATTCTGATGGTGCTAGCCTTAATCTCGGCTTGCTCCACAGATAGTGCTGACCCTATACAGGGAGGCAGTGGAGGCGATAATCCAGGCGACAAGGTTACCGTCCACATGACTCTTTCTACAGCTCCTTCTTCCGGAACCAGAGCTACGTTGTCATGGAATGATGGCGTAGATGCAGAAAACATGAAGAGCTGGGTAGTAGCCTTTGTAAAAGACAACAAGGTTGTTTCTTTTGCAGAGAATACGGATGTATTGGCTAATAATCGCATTAAAGATGAAGTCACAATCAAGGATCTTCCTAAAGAGAATGCCACCTATCAGGTCTATTCCTTCGCTAATCTAACAGCAACAGAACTAGGTATATCCAAAGGTGTAAAAGTTCATTTCGACAACATGCAATGGAAGATGAACGGCAATGGCTTCAATGTTACTACCAAAGGCATTCCTATGAGCAATAAGCAGGAAGTAAAAATTGATGCTTCCGGTAAGCCAAGCATCACTGAACTTTGGGTAGTAAGAATGCTGGCAAAGGTTACACTTCAGTTTAGGAATCCAAGTTCTACTCCTTTGGAAATCAATGATATTACCATCAGCGATATTACTAAGAATAGCAAAGATAATGCAGATGCTGATAACATCATGTTGTTGCCAAAGCATTCTGATGCAGATAATGAGCAAGTTACATGTACTCCAAATCTGGTAGGGCAGGCTGCAACGGATAATTATACTTATAAGTTGTCTCCTGCTGTGACGATACCAGCAGGTACTAAGGATTATAAAGAGATTTCGTTCTATGTGAATGAAAGCGCAGCGGGCAATACTTCCAAGTATTTCATCATCAACTTGAATACTTCAGCAGGAGTCAAGCGTTACGCCCTGTTCCAGGATTGGAAAACGATAGCTCGTAACGACCATCACATTCTCCCAATCTCATTAGATGATTACAAGTTGAAGTTTGATGTTCAGGCCTTCACAGCCATCGGTCTCTATCCATCCATAAGAGATAACGGAACCACTCTTTCCTACACCTGTTATTACCCGGAAGAGGAATTCCATATCCAGCCAAAGGTAGTAAAGGGTGATGACACCAATGTGTCTGGAACCATCGACTATAACAATGTAAAATGGGAGTTAATCCCCGAAGGTATGGCAGATGCCGCTGCTGCCGAAACGAATGCCAAGCTGGTTTTTAAAACCCTTCCATCATGGAATACAACCACTGGCTATTTCGAAGGTATCTTCAATGATGACAATGCCGACAAGCAGAGTGCCCTCTACGAGGTCACCGTTCCTGTGCCAGGTGAAACGAGCAAGTATCTAACATACAAGATACTTTTCACCAAAGATTTAAGCAGCTATGCTGCTCGTAAATATACGAGACAGAGTTATAGATATAAATAGAATAATATACTAATATTAAAAAACATTGAAGCTTATGTTTAAGTCTAAGATTTTTAATAGTGTAATGAGATATATGTTGGTAGCAATGCTTGCATTGCTGCCAAATGCTATATGGGCAGGTGATAATTATATGAATAATGTCTTTCTGACTGATGTAAACCGCGTATCTATTGATATGCAAAGTATCTTGGGTGGTAATGATAATAAGGCAAAATATAATTATATTGAGTTTTATTTTCTTGACAAGTCTGATGCTATTGTAGATTTAAGTAACATTAAACTCGGTTTGTGGAATAGTGAATCAAATGATGCAAATTCGGATTTTAATGGTGGTGGCTTCAAGAAGACCAATAATTATTTTCTTTTTTACAAAGAGAAAAATGGTTGGGGATGCGAAAATTTGTTTAGGTTTAAGATAAATACTACAGGTGTAAATCTCTCTGGTTATAAGTTTGTCGTAAAGGCTTCTAATACGAATAATTTTGAAACAGATAAGACAACGGCAGATGTTACATATACTTATCAGCTTTATTCTCAGAGTGATGTTGATGCTGTAACTTTCACCAAGGCAAATGATCCTACTTCGGTGAAATCTGCTTATGCTTTAAAAGAAGGAAACAAATGTATCTTCAGTGGTGCTTCTATATATGATGAGATTAAATCTATCTTGGGTGTTTCGTCTAAAGAAGATATTAAGGACTTCTATATACGTTGGACTATAAAGCATACAGATGGCTCCAAAGTAGATAATCTTACAGTCTCTTCAGGAAAAATACAGAAGCGTAATGATCTTGACTATATTTACTTTAATAATACAGGTTCCTCAATTCAAGCAAAAGACTTGGATGTTACCTTAGAGTTACCTAGTAGTGAGTCTTGGGATAACATAAAATTATCTTTTGTTTTTTCCAAAAATATCTCTGAATTGACTACTCAATATGGTATTGTTGAGAAAGAGCCGACTTTGGATGCAAAGTTTAATGTTCAGCTTTTGGATAATAAGTATAGCATGCCTTTCAAACATTATGTAGGCCATGCTAATACTGCATTAGATAATGGCAAGCAGCAGACTGCTGAATGGGAGTACTATGTCTATGTGAAAGATGCTAATGAGCAAGTAGAGTTAGTGCTGCCATTCGACAAATATGAAAATGGAATAGGATCGGGAACGCCACTTGAGCCACGAGGTTATTTCAGATGGTATGATTTTAAAACAGATAAAGCTAATGATAATTTAAGTCCAGTTACAGGGACCGGAGCATCAACTCTTCTGAATCATATTGTATCGGGAAGTAATGATTATGGCCTGTTTGCTTTCAATATTTCTCAAGACCCTGTTAGTAAGAATGTTGGTGTTACATATACTGCACCTGCAGGAGCTTCGTCTGAAGGATGGGTTGGTGAAGATATTGCCTGTGATGTGAGCCGTTATATTGATGGTTTGGATGCTACAAAAACTTATCTTGTACATGAGCCAACGCTCTCTATCAGATACATTTTCCATATCCGTTCTGCCAAGCAGTTAGCAGACGATATTATGAATACGGCTATTGGTAAAAATCCGCAAAGAGCAGGTTATAGAACTTATGAGGATGGTAAGTATATAACAGTTGGTATGAAGGATGCAAGTTCTACTGTGACCCTTCGACTGGATTTGTCTGATGCTACAAAATATTATTTTCATCCATTAGCTGATGGTGTATATAAGCAAGATGGAGCTTCTTTTGGTTTCACTAATCGGGTATATTATGTAGATGAAAAGTACAAACTCGTAGAATCCAACTTCGATAAAAATAAATTATGCAAGGCAACTAAGATTGAATGGTGGGCGTATGATAAGACCAAAACTTATTGTCGTAACCTGGGGACAGAGACTAATCGTTTCTTTGATTTGTCGATGGGAAATCTCAATGGCAGTTGGATGCCTGCATCTATGACAGGGTCTGATAAGAATTTTTCATTTAACTATGGAGATCCTGTATTCATAGTTGCATATGCAATGGATGATGACGGAAACCGTTGTCCTATTGCCAACTTTGATGTTCGATTCATGAATAATCATCCGATGACTAAAGAGGAGATCGTTAAAAATGGATTGAATAACAGACTTATTAGTTATCTTGACGAGCACTATAAAATGGCTACTAAGCCTATTACATTTGATGATGATGATGTAGAACAGACTGTGGCTGCTCCTACAAGTCCGGATGACAACCAGGACCGATTACCATCTAAATGGGATCGCCGTGCTTATAGTTTCGTATATCGTGATCTGATTGACTACGATGCGACTTATTATGGTCTGAAAAAAATCGGTCATTCTCCACTTCATGGAGATTATTGCTTGTATAAGTCTGCCAATGTTGATGGTGTTTCCGGTAATGGTGAGTCACTTAAAGATGGATATCTTTGGTGGCAAAGTGGACAATTATATGATAAGACTTATGAGATAACCAATGGTTCTCAGTATGGCCACTTCCTCTATGTGGATGCATCAGACGAAAGTAGAAAAATCGCCGCTGCAGATTTCACGGCAGATCTCTGTACAGGACAGCAACTTATCTTCACAGCGGGTGTTGCTGACATGACTAAAGCGGATACTAGGCCACAGATTATGTTTAAACTATTTGGTGTTAAAAGAAATGTCAATGATGATATTGTTGAAAAACACCTGATACATAGTTTTGCGTCTGGTGATTTTAAGACTAATGTAGAAAAATTGCAAACAACAACTTGGTACCAGGTATATGGTAAGATTACTTTGCAAAAAGAGTCAAATGTAGAGCAGTATTCAGATTTCCGACTGGAGATTGATAATTACTGTAACAATACTGATGGTGCCGACTATGCCGTAGATGATATCCGTATGTATCTTGCACCTGCTAAGGTCCAGGTGATTCAGGAAAAGCCAATTTGTGATAACGCTAAGTTTGGTTCTGTTAAGTTGAAGATACGTGCTATCCACGAGACATTGAATGCAATTACTGGACATAAAGGACAGACTAAAATATACTTCCGTTTTGTCGATGAGAAGGGAACGCCAGTAGAAGGTTCTGATGAGAGTAATCCTTATTATCAGACGATACAGGAGCATACTTCAGATGCATCAAAGAATATTACTTACAAGAGCAATAAATATGGAACTGTTGACGTATTCGATTCAGAGGAAACTTGCAACCAGTATACTATAGATGGTACTCCTATGATCGAGAAGGATAGCGAAGGTGAAACTTATATCGTTATCAGCAATAAAGACTATCCTTTGACTACGGGAAAGAAGTATTATGTATCTGTATCTACAGAAGATCCTGCCAAGGGAAATGCTAATTGGGGTACACCTGCTGAGGTCTGCTCGTTGTACAGTAACTGGTTTGAAATGGTTAGCCAGTATCCAATCATTACTGATACCAAGGGCAATATCGTAACGGATTATAAGATTCCTTGCAATCAAGCTGACAATTATGAGGTTAAAATCAAGGGACAATTGACAACAACTGACCCTTATAATGGTGGTAAGATAACATTGGATAATGTTAAGTTCTTCTGGTATATTAATGATCCTGCAGTATCTACCAACAAACTGAACGAAACAGCAAGCAATGATATCACTATCAGCATGGATAAGCTTCCTTTGGGTAAAACTCATAACATCTATATGAAGCCTGAAGGAACTGAGGTAGGTGACTATATTCAATACGAAATCAATGGTAAAAAATATCTGTTGTGTACTAGTGCAATACCAGTACCATTGCGTGTCATGAAGGATGGACCGCAGCTTAACTTCGGATTCAACGATGTGGATTATCCATTCAAGGCTTCTGATTATGAGGCATCGCTTCGCATCGGTTTGCCACAGCTGAAGAAGTTGAAGAATACAGGGTTCCTGGAGATTCCTCTTCATAGTGCTACTATGGGTGATGGAAATGCTATCACTTCGCCACTTACCTTCGTCGATGATAGTGGCACTTCTGCAGTTACTTCAGATAAGGTAATGGTAGCATACACGAATGACCCGTTATGGACAACTGCCATGCTGAATACCCAGGTTGCCACATTGCAGAGTACAGAGTTGCCGGCTATAGATAAAACGACTCAGGCTACTCTCAACCTCAAGTTTGAAGATGCTGCAGTTGCTAAATTCCACGAGGGATATTACTATGTTCTCCGATTCGTTTACGAGAAGAGAGCAGCTTCTGCGGGAACTATCAACTGCCCTGGCGAGTCTTATCTCAAGGTGAAGATTGTACCAGAGTTCATTACCTGGTATCCTACTGCCGATGGCGGTATGAATGCCAACTGGAACAATGATAATAACTGGCATCGCTCTTCTTCAGGAGAACTGTATGATGATAAGTATACCGATTATCAGACTTATGGTAGTACAATTTCTGCGGCAGCATCTGCATCGAAGATAGAGATCCCAACGCTGAACAGCTATGTGCCAATGAAGTTTACCAAGGTAACCATAGACAATCTGAATGGTTTGCCATTCCCTGACCTCGGTAATGTGGTTTACCGTAGCACCAATAAGATTGCTACCAAGCTGACTAACGGTAAGGGTAATGAGGCTACAAAGTATATCCAGTATGATATCATGGCGTTCTGGAATGAGGCAGATGATGCCAATAAGGGATTGGAAGCAGGTAATCTGAAGTGCGAGAAGTTCTATGGCAATACCTGCCATCAGATTTACTTCAAGCCTCAGGGCGAGCTTCGCGACCAGTGCTATCTGGTATATGACAAGGCTTGGGTAGAGAAAGAGTTGGAGCCTAACAAGTGGTACACCATGGCTTCACCTCTGCAGTATATCTACGCCGGTGATATGTATGTGCCAGCAAGTAATGGCCGACAGGAAACCAAGGCGTTTACGGATATCAAGTTTGATGATACTACTGCTGCGTATAGCCGAAGCAAGTATCCGGTTTATCAGAGAGCTTGGATGAAGAGCGATGTGAAGGAAATCACTTCTGATGGTGAACATAATGCATGGCATACGCCAAACGGTGAGGCTAGCAATATTGATGTCAATCTCGGCTATTGGAGCCACGTATATAATAAGGTGGACGAGAGCTATGCCGCAAATGGAACCTTCGGTGGCTTCGCTATCAAGGCGGGTAATGCGCTCTTGCCAAAGAAACCTGCTGATGGTTCTAAATTGCCAAATGCGCTCCTCCGTTTGCCAAAGGAAGATAAGAAATACCAGTACTTCGATTATGATGGATCAACAACTTCTAGTGGTAAACCTGTAACTGTTGGTAAGAACAATGGCCATGGCAAGCTTCTCGTTGCTTTCAACAACGATGAAAAGCATCTCGCAGAGAAGACTCAGAGTTTAGGAACTGATAACAACAGCGGTTTCTATCTCGTGGCCAATCCATATACCTGTTCTATCTCGATGGCTAAGTTCTTCGAGGCTAATACTGGTTTGCAGAACGCTATTTGGATTGTAGAGAAAGGTGATGTAAAGGCTATTTCTTCTACAGAACCGGATAAGCAGAACTATGCTATCCAGCCTACACAGTCGTTCTTTGTCAAGAAGAAAGAAGGCGAAACGGTAGAAAAGGTAAGGTTCACTTCTACGATGTGTGTTGACCGCACCATTACTCCTGGCCTGCAGATGGCATCTGACTATGTAAAGAGCATTGAAGCAACGACAGAGAATTCAAACGGCCAGACCTCAAGGGCACGCATCGCCTTGCGTCCGGAGGCTTCTGCCGACTATGATGATCAGGAGGATGTGGATCTGCTGTATGATCAGAACCTCAAGGATATTCCGCAGGTTTATACCGTTGCCGGTAACGAGGCGGTGGCTGTGAATGCAGTTCCTGAGTTGTCCTGGATTCCGCTCGGTATCGTGAGCCAGCAGGCTGAAGAGGTTTCACTTACCCTGAAGGGTGTGAACAAGCTCGATGCTCCTGTTTATCTCTACGATGCTGCATCGGCAAGCTTTACAGAACTTCATGAAGGCGAGGCTGTGAAGGTGAAGGCGGGTGACCACGGAAGATACTTCCTCACCCAGACCCGTACCTCAACCGGCATCGACCGCATGGAGGCTGAAGAGCAGAGCGCACCGGTGAAGGTTTACTCACCTGCTGCAGGCATGATTGTTGTTTCTGCTCTGGGTGGTGAGAAGCTCGACAGGGTTCAGGTATTTACGTTGGATGGCAAGATGGTTCACAGTTATCAGTTGCCTGACAAGCAGAGAATGATTCTCCGTGTTCCATCCGGAGTTTACATTGTGAAGGCATCTACCCAGTCCTGTGCTCAGACTAAGGGTCAGAAGATTGCCGTAAGATAGTATATTCTAGTTTTTTAATATCAATAGGGAATTATAAAGAACCCAAAGGGGGGAGCCAAAGCGTTGGCTTCCCCCTTTTTTTAGCTTTATACTTTACTTGCGAAACTTTACAAGGGAGTTTCGCAAGTCTCACTTATTTACAATAATGATAATGCATAGAGAGGTAGAATGGTAACATGCCTTACTGCATCGTGATCCTCCTTGTCTATATAATCAAACGCTCCAAAATTCTCTAGAGAGCACCGGAAGGCATTGGTGAGTTTCTTCTCTCTCATAAATAGCCAGAGACTCTTCATGCCGCCTTGTGTTCCAGATTTGATTTCAATAGGAGTAATCTTCATTTTATGAATCTCCAGATAGTCTATCTCTGCCACACTTTTCCCCTTCTGTTCCCAGAAGAACATCTTCTGACGTTGGATACACGGTTTGTTTCGCAAAATCTCAAGTCCTGCAACCATCTCCGTAAGTCCACCTTTGTTGACAAGTTCCTGAGGAGTACCAGCCAAAATGAGTTCTATAAGTTGCTGCGCCAGGTTGCCTTCCAACTGAAGCACGGCCAGCAGTAATCCGGAATCCAGAAACAGTACCTTCATGCTCTTCTCATCTGCCTCTGCATCCAGAGGAATACCATTGCCCGAGGTAGAGACTACAGGAGTTACGATACCTGCCAGGGTCAATAAACGGAGTGCCTCCCTAATTTGCGAACTTTGATAGTCGGCTGATATTTGCTTGAATGTCAACTTTTCACCTGCCTGATGGCAGACACCACGCATCGTAGTGCGCAACAGATCAGAATTGACTCTCTTCTTATATTTACTGAAATCATCTTCGTACGTCAGCACGATATCTTCCTGAATGTTCCTGCATCGGTTGAAGTCATGAGTACGTGTCCAGGCAAGCACAGATTCCGGCATACCTCCAACAAGCAGGTAAATACGGAAGTATTCCACGAGTTTATCATGGAAAGCCTGTTCTAGGGGACGATTTCCACAAGCATCATTTCGCATTTTTACTAGCCCCTCTTCATTATTGGCATACAAGAATTCATCGAATGTCATCGGGTACATAAAGAGAGAATGAATTCTTCCTACTCCAAAAGTGGGAAGTTCCTGAAGTGTGAATTCAAGAAGTGAGCCTGCGGCGATGACATGCAGCTCAGGATAATCTTCCTTGAAAAACCGAAGAGCCATAATGGCCTCTGGGCATTCCTGTATTTCGTCAAGGAAGAGGAGCGTCTTGCCTGCTTCTACAGGGACATTGATGTAACTGCTGATCTTTTCAGCTATTGAACGCACATCAAGATCACCATGGAAAAAGGTTTTAATAGCTTTGTTGCGCTCAAAGTTCACTTCTGCAAAATACTTAAACTGCTTTCCAAAATGTTTAACTGCAGATGATTTTCCTACCTGTCGGGCACCACGAAGCAACAGCGGTTTTCGCATGGAATCTTCTTTCCATGCTATAAGCTGAGTATCTATATTTCTTTTTATATATTCTGTCATATCTATAATTGTTTGAATATCAGCAGCAAAGATAATTAAAATATTCAAATCCGAGAAATAATTTGCGCTAAAATATTCAAATCCGAGAAATAATTCGCGCTAAAATATCCAAATCCGAGAAATAACAGGCAAGTTTCGCAAGTGGTTCTGTCACTCATTCATAATAAACAGCGGTTTTCTCCGTTT
>OASD01000439.1_pt1 | contig 16667 bp, 5 predicted proteins | sample 1475531 | NCBI WGS metagenome assembly OASD01 (sample SAMEA3360668, study PRJEB22359) | human gut metagenome | biome: ENVO:urban biome; feature: ENVO:human-associated habitat; material: ENVO:feces | place: Bangladesh | collected 2011
CAAATCACATTTCAGAATAGCAGAACTCTAAAAACAGAATTTTTAGAACCACCCTTAACCTTCTACCCCCTCATACTAACCTCCTAAATTCCAGTCTATCCCTTCTCGAACGACGATTGTTCGGGCAGTATATGTCTGAAAGCTTCGTCGAGTTGTTGCATCACTTGATCATAGTGATGAATGTGGACGTTGTCGTTCAAGCAGATGAGTGTGTACTTCTGTTCGTAAATGGCTTTGATAGCTTGTTTAGAGCGTATCATGAGGGGAAACATCTTCGTGTCGCGATACGTATTATAAGGTGTGAAGTTGCCCTGACAGATTTGCCACGTGCGGAAGAGTTCGGGCGTAAAGTCCGTTAACGAACGGAAACGGTTGTGTGACGTTTCGGTCAATTCCTCACCAGCGGCTTTCCATACGTCATCGAATGTGCTCTTGAGGTAAGGCTGTGCATTGTGAGGCACGCGCAGTGTGATGAACTTACTGTAGAAGTGGAGTAGATAGTTCCAACGCGCCTTCATACCATAGCTCTTGTCATACCACTTGTCGTGGTGTTGTGATAGCACCTTTTTCTTGTCGAAGTGGCGATTGATGAGTCGAATATTGTTCTTAATGCGTTTGTACCATTGCGACCATGAAGGGTTGTAGGAGAAGACGGCGATGTCGCACGGCAGTCCGTTCTGGAAGAAACGTTCGGGGCTGACGTGGTTGATAATATAGAAGTCGTCGTTGAAGTAAACAAAATGGTCGGCCAATCCCGCTATTCGATGAATGTAACGTTCAATTACGGCAGAGTTGTAAACGGGTAGAAACTCTTCTGGAATAATGTCTTTGTGGTTAACAAGGTGAATTTTAGGGTTCGACTCATCTAACCACTCAGGCTTTTGCCCGTCGGTTATAAAATGTATTTTGCGCACCCAGGGGGCGAATTGTTCTACCCCTCGAAACCAATATTTTAAGAAGCCGTAGTCGCGGAAGCGAGCATCACAGACCCCATTCTTTGTGTTATTTTTGTTGCCTGAATATTTTGAAAATTTGGCTTGCCACGTAGGGTCGTTCATGTCGACCCATGTTATTACAAAGTCAATATCCATATATTGTTATCAATATTCGGTTGTCATTTATAAAAAGCGAGTGTGCAAAGTTATGCAAAAGTTTTGGGAATGAGCTAATATGCTAATGTGCAAATGTGAGAATGTGCAAATGGTCGCCTTTGTACGCGCAGTTATAAAAAACATTACGTTATTCTCACATTTGCACATTAACTACGCACTTCCTCCATTCTGTGCAGTTGGTGTCGGTCAAACTGCATGATGATTTTGTGCAGCTGTGTGCCTTGGCGCAAGGCCTCGACGCGAGGTGCTTGGGCGTAAGCGTTGATTTGCGTGACGGCCTCGTCCCATTGCTTTTGTGCGGTGGCTTCGGTGTCGCCCTTGTGTAAGAGCTTGAGTTCTAGAATGTAGCTATGCTTTGTAGCGTAGTGCGTCAAGTCGGGTAGGAGGAAGAAGTCGCAGAATCCGTGGTTCAACTCCAACTCAGGCGCGGTGTAATAATAAGCGTTGAGATTGAGGTAAGCCATAAAGAAGCCTTGTAAGTTGCGTTCCGCCTCAATGCCGTCGCGTACAGACGATACTTTGGCATAGGCTTCAGCCATGTAGTTGAGTGCATCTTGCCACTTGCCTTGGAGTGCCATGTAAGTGAAGAGTACAGAGATCTCGTTGAGATTGATGTGGTTGACCTCTTGGTATTCCTCTAACAGAAAACCATAGTACTGCTTGCGCACGTTGTTATTGGGGATGCTGAGTACCAGCAAACTGCCCAACGTATCTTTAATGGTGAGCATGCCGTAGTAGAACAAGAGACTTGGAAAAATGTCAGGGTTGGTGATTTGGTGTGCGGGGAAAGTCTCGTAGAGGTTGCAAGTAATCTCTCCTGTTTCGGCAATGGTGCGAATGACGCCTTTGCGATCGCCGTCCAACTTATCAAGTTGTATGAGGCGCTTCATCTTGTTATAGTCCGTCTTGGTGTTCGGGTCGATCATCTCTTCTGGGCCTTCGCCACGGCTGATGTAGTTGCGTAGGTAGTAGAGAACCATATCGCAGTTGAACACGCGGCTTTGCGTGTGGAGTGCATCTTTGGCAAAGCAGTAGTTGTCGTACCAAGGCTTCATCTCGTCAATCACAGCCTCAATGTTGCAGTCTGGGCGAATGGCACCCGACGCTTTGTAATAACTGAAGAGAGCATGCACGTCCTCAGTTGAGAAACCGAGCATTTGGTTAAACTCAGGTTTCGTAGAGATGTGCCAACCAATGTTGAAGCCGCTGGTCACGTCGTCGAGCGTAACAGGACTTACACCTGTGATGAAGATACGGTCAAATGACCCCTTGAACTTCTTAAAAATGTCGCGATAAAAGCCTTCGGCATGGGTAATGCTCCAATATACGTCCTCACCCTGCTCGTTGAGCACGGTGTTGGTAAAGTTGTCGTACTCATCGATGATGAGGTAGAGCGGGTACTCGTACTTTTTCGATTCATCGTTGATGAGGGTAAGTTTGTCAACCGCTGTTGCAGCACTTCTTACTTTTTTGACAAAGTCGTCGGTGTAATAGTCTTCATAAATGTCGACGAAACTGTCAAATACAACACGACAATAACTATCGAAGTTCTCTTCCAGCTTTTCAATTCTTCCTCCCACTTGTGAGAAGTCAAGGTGCAGTACTTGATAGCGTCCTTGATTAGGCGTGGGGTGTTGGCCAATCCACAGTTTACCAAACCACTGCTCAAACTTATCCTTTGTGCGGCAGTCGTAGTAGGCGTGAAGCATGCCTAAGAAGAGGCTCTTGCCAAAGCGTCGTGGACGTATGAAGAAAAGATTGCGTGCCTCGTTTTCAAGCATGGGAATGTACATGGTCTTGTCCACGTAATATATATTCTCCTCAACGATTGTGACGAAGTTCGACACACCATAAGGCAGTTCTTTTATAGCTTGATGCTTCATAATGAGATTGTTTTGCTGCAAATGTACGATATTTATTTAATGTGCAAATGTGAGAATGTGCAAATGTGCAAATGGTCACCTTTACTTACTGAGTCTTTATGAACACTTACTTAGTCTTCAATCTTTAACTCAGTAAGTAAAGGCAACCATTTGCACATTTGCACATTCTCACATTTGCACATTAACCAGTTACGGCATCGTCACCTTGTTCACCGTTTTGCCCTCGTCGGTGCGCGCTTCGACTACGTAGATGCCTTGTGGCAGTTTGAGACGGAGCGAAGAGGTGAAAGGCTTCATCTGGTAAAGCACACGGCCAGCGGCATCGACCACTTCGACGTGCGTCAAAGGGTGAACGGGTGAGGAGGTGATGACGAGGCGCTGATTGTCAACTTGAATTAGCGGACGCGTCAGCGAAGCCAAGTCGTCAGGTGTAGGTTCGGCCGAAGACAAGATGTAGTAACGACCTACTGCATTGCCTGACACCTCCAACGATACGCTATCCGTCTTTGCTCCCGTACTGAGCGTGAGCGGTGTGACGTGTCCCGTTTGTTCGTCGAGTAGCGAGAGCGTTTCGTTGAACTCATTCAGCCCCGTGAAGGTGAGGCGCGTCGGTGCATCACTGTTGCTCAGAATGCCTAAGGGAACGCGGAACATCGTGTGGCGACGGTTGATTGTGCTGGCCTGCGTACCCGCCAAGGTATACACCGTCGGCACATCGGCCAAAGCATTGTCAACGAGCGCTTCGAGGTCTTCAGACGGTTGGTAGTCGTTGTTGGCCTCGGTGTCTTTCACAACAATAGCTTCACTTCGCAGTCCACCTCGAGCGGCACGAATGCGCAAGGTGCGTAGCGAACCACCTAACGGTTGGCGGCGAGCCGGAGCGCGTAGGGTGCTACCTACGGCCTTGGCACTCGTCATCATGTCTGCCGTAAAGCAGAGCGAGAGACTACCCGTGGGTTGAGCAGCTTTCACAAAGAAACCTTGACCTGGAGCGAGGACGCCTTGAGCCGTTGTGGCCGTGGCATCATTGACAGTTATCCACTGCTTATCGTCAGCATTCTGCATCACGCCCAACTGTCCGTCAGCCGTGAGCAACCAATACTTTGCACCTTCGAGCTCAGAGGCATTCGTAGAGAAGAACTGGTTCATGTCGAGTCCGCACGTAAATGGGTTGCTCACTAAGAAGTAAGCGTTAGCCGTGTTCTGATTCGTGAGCGTCTGCGTAATCGTGTGACTCGCCTCGTTCAGTTGGTCAGCGATAAGGCGATGACTATTCGTGCGGTCGACAGTATACTCCTTACCATCAGTAGCTTGCGCCGTAGTGTAGTAACCAAATTTGGTGTCCTCCTTCGGCAGGCGGAAGAGCGACTGCGTATAAGTATTTGAAGCACCCTTTGCATTCACCTTCACCGAGAAACCACCTACGCCATAAGGCGTTTGCACATCGTTGAAGGTTTTGCTCCATGCGATGGCTTGGTAAACGTCCTTATTCTTAACGGCAGCCTGTTGCGGTGCATCGGTCGAGTAAGGTTTGAGGTAGTAGAGCAAGGAGTTGGCCTTGTCCCAACTGCGTTGGTAGACGGCTGGCGCAAAGCGGTTGTAGTCAGTCGTGTTGAACGTTACGTCGTCGAAGTAAGGCGTGAGTTGTTGCGCATTGTCAGTGGGTGCGTACCAATCGCCTGCATAGGTATGCTGCAAGGGCGAACCTAAGGTGTACCAACGGCCAGGAGTGAGCGCGTATTCTACCCACGCTTGCGTATAGGTCAGGCGTTCGGGGTGGAGGAGTTCGCTGCCCGATTGCAACACAAGGTTGTTAGCCTGATAGGTTCCGTAGCGACTGCAAGGGTTGAAGCCGCCCTCCGTAGCTTGCTTTTGCGTCAGGAGGTGGTACTCAATGTCGGGCGTAGCAGTGCGCTGATCGCCTTCGTGTTCGATGAAGTGAACAAAATTATTGCCCTTCGCGCTGCTGTAATCCGTAGCGTAGAGCAAGGGGCCATTCGCCTGTGGCGTAACGATCACGTTGGTGTGCGACATTGGGGCAAAGCCTTGTGCCGTACCATTCTTCGCATTTGTCACGTAGTCGGGGGCATCGGCTGCATCGCGAAGCAGTTCCGTGCGATCGGCACGTGCCCAGTTGGCATCGTTCGTCCAGTCCGTATTACCTGCAGCACCAGTCCATACTTCATACTGCGGTACGATGATGAGGTCGAACAAGAGTGTACCGTCGCAAGCCGTTGACACTGTAGCATCTTTAGCGGCAAAGCGTTCGCGGAAGTCAATGCGCAGCGTATAAGTATAACCCTCGCGCGGATGGAAGTCGTTGAGGAAGTAAATGTCGGCATGCGCCTCCGTTGGGTTAGCCGTGAGGGCTTCAAACTCCTTCACATGTCCCACAGTGCGGAATCCTTCCACCTTGTTGCCAGCAAAGGTCTTGTACACCTCCATGTTAGGGTCGTTGGTAGCGGTGATATAAACATCTCCCAGGTCGCTGTCAGAGGGGAGAATGTGTTGCATACCCAATGCTCCATTGGTGATTGTAACCATCCTGCGTAGGGGGATTCGCAGCACGTTGTTGGGGGCGGTGGCGGTTTTTGCATTCTGTTCTCTTACCTCGTTTACGGCTGCCAGGCTGGTACGTATAGGCACGTTCGTTAAGTGGTCGGGGTAAGTGTCAGTCGCCCCATTCAGTCCGTCAAAGAGCTGTGGTGCTTTGCCACTGACCAAGATACTAATTCGTTCAGGGTCGTAGCAGTACTGCACGTTACCGTCGGCATTGGTATGGTCAATAGGAATGACTGTAACGTACTCTACCTCTCCTTGAGTCGTAGCCACAGGTATGAATACGTTACACGTATTGTTGAGCAAGAGCAAAGGTGCCACACTGTTTGATGTGTTTTGTGTGAGTTGCAGGAGTACATCAATGATCGGTTGCGTCAAGACGAACGCTTCGTCACTTTGAGGTTTCGCTGTCGCTACAGTCGTAGCCGTAGGGTAGAAGTGGCGGAACGTCATCAACGCTTCGCGCAGCGTGATTTCGGTCGATATGGGGGCTTCGTGCTTGTCGATAACTCGCCACGTACGGTTGGCCGTATTGACATATATCTGTGTGAAAGCTCCAGCCACGTAATCGCGCCACCAGTCGTATTGTGTCAAGCGTTCAGGCTCTGTGCCGTTGTCGGCCGTGCCATTTTGCTTCACGCTGAGTGCCACACTCTTGCCCGCACAAGTTTGTACTTCATTGTCGATAGCCGTATCGTCATCACCGTCTTCCACTACGGTAATGGCAGACCCCGTACGGAAAGTACTCATAATGCAGCAGTCCGTACCCAGTTCGAAGGCATTGACTGCATTGTTAATCGTAATAGGGTCGGACGAGAAGCGCGGCTTAAACAGAATGTAATATTCGTGTCTCGGCTGAAGATTTGCCCCCTTAAACTTATCGCTAATGATAAAGTGGCGATCACCCGCACCAGAGGTTTCCTTAAAGCGTTGCGCATTCATGCCATGCAGTGCCTTGGCATAGTCGTAGGGCGGCAATAAGGCATCGTTATTAAAGTGGGTGGTGAACTCAATGTAGCGGAAAGCACGTTCCGGACCTGTTGTCACTGCAGGGTCGCCCACTAAGGCCGTTGTAAAGGCGCGCCTTACGTCGGTGGTAGAAGGAGTGTAGTTAGAGGGGTCGATAGCTTTAGCCGTCAACTCTTTGTCGTAGAGGGCCTTGTCGAGTAGGCAGTACCACATATTGGGGTTGCCTCCGTCCAAGTCCTCATTCTCGGTCAAGTCCAATTGTTGCAAAATCACATCAAAGTCGGCCGTCATCTTAGCCAATGTAATCTGTTGACTACAAACAGGCGTGCTGCGCTCTAACTGCACAGAAGGCTTGAGTGAGAATACTTCAATATCGTCAATCAAGATGTCGCCACCGCGCGTGTTGGTACAAGCATTGTCAATCGTCAAGCGATATCGTGTGTAGGGGATAGTACTCTTGTTGATGAAGCTGAAGAACACTTGTTGCCACAGACCGATGTTGTTGTTATCGATGTTGTTATTAATCGTTTTGCCTGTGCGATCACGTGCTTGACCTAAGATAGCACCGGGGCAGTAACTATAGAGCGTGTTGACATCGCCACTCTCGGTAATGCCTTCTACGCGGAACACTACGTTGGCGGGCGACTCCCTGTCGCGGTCGGGGCTACTCATCCAAGCCGACACGTAAAGGCGCGAACCCGTACAGGCCTGACCTGAAAAGTCGATTGAAGCTACCTGACCAGGAAGGTCGGAAGCATCGATGTAGAGAAAGGCTGCGTTAGTGTCATCGTAGGCACCTTGGATATAGAAGTCTTTGTAGAACTTCTTAATAGGATAGAAGGTACCACGGTTGTCGGTGCTGTCGAATATCTTCGAAATGGTGTAGTTACCCCACGTACATTGGTCGGAGATAGTCCTCATTGGGGCAAAGCAGTATGAAGTGTTGTCGTAGTTGAAGGGATAGCGGTAGCAGCGGCCATAAGTAGTATTTGCTCCGTCACCTTGCCCCCGGTCAGAAAGGGACGTGTTGGTGCCCACAGGTGGCGTGAGGAAGGTGTCGTACAGGTCGGGGTCGAAGGTAATGGTGGCCACGGGATTTCCCGTCAAGGCTTGTAGTGCTTCGGGGGAACGGTCGGACTTAAACGAACCGTCAGCATTCTTACCAATTACTTCGGTGTAGAGAATGGGTTCGAAATCGTTTTCGAACTTGAGGGTGAACTTGGCTATTTGATAACGTATGCCGTCACTGGTACGTCCATATACCCTGAGTTCGCATTGGTCAGCCTTGGCTTCCCCTGTGCCAAAGCCATCGGGGTCGTCAGGGTATTTGAAACCAATGGCACGCTCAGAAGCTGATGACAAACCATTGGCCTGGAAGCCCATACTCGTGATACCCGTGCCGAGCGGATCGTATATCTCAATGTCCAACGTTCCGCCATTGCTCTCCTCCGCATTTTGAAGGTTTTCCTCAGCTGCTGTAGCCGCCTTGTAGAACCAGTAGTCGGACTTTTGCATATCGAGGTTGACGGTAGAGAGGTTGAGCGTCACCTTCTTGCGTGGAAACGTAATAGTCTTCTCTTCCAACCAATGTTTGCTCCCCTTGCGATAGTTGAGTAGTTGGTTGGCAATGGCGCGTGCATTACGAATGACAAATACGTTGCGGCCCGTCACGGTCGGTTCGATTAAGTCTTGGTCGGTAGGCACGACTATGTCGTTGGTCACCTCGCCCGTATAGAGTGGATTGCCATTGTCGCCAAAGTAGTCGACAAAGTCGGTATAGGTCGTTAGGTCAGCTCCCAAGATGTATTCCCAATCATCGGGCACGTTCTCAGGCATTTGGAACGTCACGTAGTGGTCAACGAAGCTGCCGTAGCCCCCATTGAAGTTGAGGCGGTCGCCCACAACGAGTCCGTTGCTATACTTACGGCTACTATTGATGCCAAGGTAGAGTACGGAGTCGTTAACGGCCTCGTCCGTCTTATAATTATACCAACGCTGGTAGGCACGTGAACGTGTTGAGGCCGAACCAACCATACACGTCGGTACGTAAAGGTCGTGTGTAGATTGACACTTGAGGTAGTGCGTAATGGTGTACGTACTCGTCTTTTGCATCGGGCGCTTGGTGTAGGGATTGACCGTCCAGCCCTCTTCATCGCGCTGAATGAAACCTGTCATTGGGGACGTCTGTGCCTCGTGTGCCAACTTGACAAACCAAGAGCGCTTGGGACGGATCTCGTAGTTAGAGTAGTCCTCCGGTTGGGCAATCTCTTCAAAGCGCAAGTAGTAGCGGTTGGCCGCATTGCCCGTCATGTTCGCTTCGGTGTCGAGTGCAAGGTCGGAGGTGCTGCTGTTCTTGGCGAGTAGCCAACCAGTTTTGCCATCTGTGCCTGTTCCGCCAACGAGTGTGAAGGTATAACGATCAATGTTGGCACGATAAGTGGCACTGAAGTGAGCCGCCAGTGAAAGGTCGTGCGTCACGTCGAAGGTGCCTTTTGTCGAATTGAAGTAGAGGTAATATTTATCTTTACTCATCACCACGAAGTCCTCCTTGCTCGGGCCCACGAAGGCCCACATTTGGTCGTTGACGTTGCGTTTGCCTTCTACAATAGCATCGACACTGGTGCCGTCGCCGTCGCTCATGTAAAAGTTGTGCGACTTGTCGTCCAACTTGTCGAAGTGAACAAAGTAGTAGAAGTTCTTGCCCGTCAATCCATCGGTAGTTAAGGCCGGACTTGTGGGGGCAGAGAAAGTAAAGCAGAGCGTATGCTTCTTGTCGGTGATATAAGTGCTGAAAGGCAGCAACTTCACGCTCTTGGTAGCCTCATCGTAGCCCAAGCAGAGGTTGGGCACGGTGGGTACTTGTCCGTCGGCAGGCAGTTGACCAAACATCCAAGTGAGGTAACCATCGGCTGTGGAGTGGTTGAACCAAAGGAAGAAGTGGGTAGCCTCAGCCTCATTGTCGGTAAGGATGACAGCGCCTTCGCTATTGGTAGTGAGGTATTTGCCATTGGCATTGCGTAGGACAAAGTCTTCGCGAGAGCCTACGTTCTTCCAACTATTGTGGTCGGTATTGGTGCTGCTATCGGCTTCGGTCGTTACGCTGCCGTCCTCTTGCGCCACGAGCTGTAAGGGCGTGTCTAATTCTTTCAACTGGAGGTTGCGATAAGTACCTCCTTCTTCATCGTAAAATTCGGGTGTAATGTCAGCCGCAATGAGGTTGACAAAGTTATTGTCGTTGTTAGGTGTGGTGAGGGCAAAGGCCCCTGTGGTAGTGCCGCCAGCAGTGGTGTAGTTGTGCGTAATGATATTGCTATTTCCGTCCGTCCCTACGAGTTGCAATTGCCAATAGTTGGGTTGTGTGTTGCTCTCGACCAAGCGCACATGAGTAGCTTCGGCAATGTTGGTCGTAGCAGCGAATTGCTGACCAGCCTCGGCCGTGGCATCGTATTTTAAGAAAGCACGGTTATAGGCGCTCTGCAGATAGTAGTCGCCTGTGCCAAGGCCGTCGTTCACAAACACCCAGAGTTGGCGCAAGTCGTCGGTGGCTGCAGGTTGCAACGAAAGCTGCGTGTTGTCAGCATTGAGCGTATAGTTATAGTGACTGCCGCTTTGCGTCTGTAAGTAGTAGAGTTGGTAATGCACGCCATTAGCCGAACTAACGGGCAACTTCGGGGCGAGGGGAAAGGAACGGAAGTGGGCCACACTGTAGCGCGTGTTGGGTTGTCCCCAATAGAGGGTGCCGTCCTCGTCGATGCAAAGGGCATGCTGCTCATCGGTGCTGAGCAGATTGTCGCGCATGAGGTTGTTGTTCTCGTAAGTGTTGCGGCTAAACTCAAACTGATAAGCCTCTTCTTTGTTGGTCGTTACGCCGAAAGTTTTGTCTTTATCGTTATAAGTGATGAAATAGCCCGCCTTATTGCCAATGTTGAGTCCGTCAATGCGCCATTGATAGAGGCCGGGTTGGTCATCTTGGCTATTAATGGTATGGGCGTGTAGTTGTAGTCCCTTATTGTTATATCCCATAAGCAGGGGCTTCATGCCCATAGCGGGGAATAAAAGGTAGCGATAGATAGTGTCGCCAAGGTTGGTAAAACGGACGCGGTTGGCGGGGAAGTAGTAACCACTTGAACCCACTTTGTTTACATCGACACCGTAGGCTGCCATTGTCTTTTTGCTTGCGTAGTTGTAAATAAGCCAATGACCGTCACTGCGAGAGTCTGTGTTGTCGGCAATATCGCAGAGCTTGTAGCTGCCTTTAGCATCGCGCACAGATGGGTCGGCGGTGACGCGTTGGTCGGTGTCATCGCAGTAGATATAGTGTCCCTTGAAACTCTTGATGTAAACGTCGCCCAAGTCGTTGGCTTCGTAAATGCTCCAACGCAGGTCCTTCAAGGGCAGAAGGGTCTCAGCAGTCTTTTGCAACACTTCACCGTCGTTGGCATCTTGAAGCAGCTCATCGCCATTGGTGCGGAGGTCGATGTGATAGTAATACGGCTTGTCGTCAGTGCTCACCATGGGGCAGAACAAAGCACCGCGCAATGAGGTGGTGCGGCGCACCACAGCATAGCGCGAGTTGGGGCGTACCAACAGTAGCTGACCATTCTTCACACCGAGTGTGTTGTACGTGTCGGTGTTGCCATAGAGCGTATAGTTATAGCGCGTAGCACCAGCGGAGGCTGTGTAGTAGGTGTTCTCACTGCGTACAAAGATAGAGGCCTCGGTCTTGTTGGCAACGCTGCTGAAGGTCTTGGTCGTCGCATCGTACTTAACGTAGTGGCCAGCTTTGCTCTTGATAACTATGCCCCCGACAATGCCATTTTGTTCTGCAGTCTCGTACGTCCACTGGTAACCATCGCCTATGGGCTGCGTCTCGGTGGTAGCTACGGCTATGAGCGCGCCGTCCTTCTCGAAGAGTGCGGTGCGGCCGTTTCCTGTAAACTCTAAGTAATTGTATTCGCTTACATAGGTAGAGGGCTTGAACGAAAGGTAGTTGTAGTCCGAAACGGCTTCACACTCTTTGAGCTTATAAACGTCCGTGTTGCGCAAACCCATGGTGTGGTTGGTGCTTGTGTTGAGCGGCATGTCAATCATCCAATACGTGGGTTGCGTGTCGTTTTGCATAAAGCGGTAGACGGTGGTAGAATTTTCGTCATATTGTGGACGAATGACAAATTTCGACCCATCGTAACACAAGTATTCGCCCATTTGGTTGAGCAAGTAGAAGTCGCCCTCTTTGGCTTTAGGGTTGAGTGCGGTTTTCAGTATCCAGTTCTGATTAATGTTAGCAGGGTTCGCCTCGGTGTTGACTGTCGGTGTGTCATAGCCATTGGCGGTGAGGGTGAGGCGGTCGTCGCCAGCGTGGTTGGCCTTGAATTGGAGTTTATAATAATAGGTATCGTTGATGGTAGAAAACTCGGGCAATGCCGTACCAACGACCTGCGCTGTACTTTCTACCATGCGCGTAACGGTATAGAGCGAGGCAGCAGCATCGCTCAGATAGAGGACACTGTCTTTATAGCCAATCGCCTTGGTAGCATCGTTGGCCAAGGTGAGGGAAATGCGCGTATGGTAAGGATCGTAGTCGTTGCCAAGGGGGAAGAGGGCAACGGCCTCGTCAGCATTGCTCGTAGTACTGAACGCGTTGTCAGTATATTTTAGATAGTGCCCCAATTTGCTCTTCAAAGCATAGGCATCGGTTTGGCCCGCAATGGCTTCGAATTGCCAAGTGTAGCCGTCAGCGTTGTCGTCATCAGCAGGTGTCTTGACGGTTACGTTGTTTTTCGTATTGCTATCGTAAAGCGCCTGTGCTCCTTGTGCGGTGAATTGAATGACGTGGGGTTGGTTGAGCAGGCGGAAGTCGGTCTCGATAAAGCGCATACGCTCAGCAGTGTTCATGGAACTGCCGATACCTATATCTTTACTATTACTGTCGTAGGGGTTGATGAACTTGGTTGTGCCTTGGTTTTTAACGATAAAGGTGCCAGCATAATCTCGTTGGTCGGCCACATCACACACTTGATACTGTCCGCTGCTATTGCGTTTACTCTCGTCGGAGGTAATGTATTGGAACGTGCCGTCGAGTTGGGCTATGTAGTTGCCGGCCTTGCTCTTGAAGTACACGTCGCCTTGGTCGTTGGCCTCGACGAGGCTCCACATGTAGGCATTTAAGTATTTAATGCTGGGCGTGGCGGTCTTGATAAGTTTGTCGCCACTCTTGGCAGCATCTTTGATGCACTCCGAACCACTGAGCAAGAGTTCCATATAGTACCAATGCTCATCGCCCGTGGTGCTAACCATGGGGTTAACGTTCGGGCCACTAATAGTCGTGGCCAAACGCACCGTGCTGTAACGTGAATTAGTCACGGCGAGGGTGAGTTGTCCATTCTTCACGGCCAAAGCGTTTTTCCCCGTTAGACTGCTAATGCTGAGGTCGTAACGGGTGCTGCCAGCCGTAGTAGCACTGTAATACGTGTTAGTACTTTTCGTAAAGGCAGTGGCTGCGGTGGCATCGGTAGTCGTCGTGAAGGATTTATCCGTCGTGTTGTACACCACATAGTGTCCCGCTTTGCTTTTGAGTACAACTTCTGAGGTCGTGGTATTGGGCGCAGCTTCAAGCGTCCATTGATAGCCAGAGCCAGAAGGGGCATTCTCGGTAGCGTTTACTACCGAGAGTGCCCCATCAGTGTCGAGCAAGATGGTGCGCCCATTGCCCGAGAATTGGATGTATGTGTATGTTGGGTCGTCTGCTGCCATGATAGGCTGCATTCCCAATGAAAGAATCAAGAGAAGAAGTGCAAACAAACGTTTCATGTCTACAAGGTTTTTGCTTCTTAGTTAACGGGGTTTCTTTTGTTTACGAGTTAACAAGTTAACGAGTTGACAAGTTAACGAGTTGACAAGTAAGTTAGTTTCAATTGATGAGTTAGTGAGTAGGTATTTTTAAAGGTAACCTGCTCGTTAATTAGTCAACTAAAAAGAACTTGTCAACTAAAAAACTACTTACTAACAATATAAATTGTACGCGTGTAATTCTGTGTAACGCTACCGGTGACGAGTTGAAGGTTGAGGCGCACGGTAGCGGTGCCTGTTCTGCCTTCGGCAAGGGTGCCGAGAATTTCACCCGTTGTGGTATCGAAAGCAGGCTGACTGCTAAAGATTCCTTGCGGGTCGAGCACTGTGAGCGAATAATCCGCCACGCGACTTTTGTCGTTGAGGTTGATATAAGACTCAGGGTGCTTGCGGTCGACATACTCATAGAGCGTGGGGCGGAGCTCAAAGTCGCCACTGCCTGAGAAGTAAGCGTAGAAGTCGTCATTCTGTTTGACCACGTAAGCGGGGTAACCTCCAATGGGCGCGTAGGCACTGGCTTCGAGCTTCAAGACAAAGTCCGTTAGGTTAATGTTGACAATGGCCACGTTGTTGCGTGGAATGCTCGTGAGTTGAATGAGTGCTTGGCGTGTGTCGGGCACCCAAGTGGTGCCACCGTCGGTAGAGCGGTCCATGGTAATGGTGAGCGGAAAGGACTGTCCGTCGGTGTTGGCCTCACTCTCGTTGATATAGAGATTGTTAAAGGAAGTATTGTCTGTTTCGCTAGACTTGATTATTACGGGAGGTTTGTCGGCTGTGGCTGTAAATACGTCAACGTGAGTGGTGTCGTGTTGCAATCCCGTGAAGTCTGTTTTGACCAAGTTGTTTTCGTTCTTAGGGGGAAGCAAATAGATTTGTGTATTGTTACCCGTAATGCTGCCTACTTTAAGTCCGCGAATGCGAAAGGATGTGGATTCCGAACGATTGTTAAAGGCAAACTGCATCTTGGCCAACATACGATAGAGCATGAGCGTAATAGTTTGGTCCTTGTCAATGGTGAAATGATTTTTATCGCTCATCGGAATGCCCTTTGTGGGTATTATGTAGTTGTTATAGTTACAAGTGATCACTTTTGTATCTAACCCTTCAGGCAACGGACTGCCAACGGTAAAGGTAAGGCCGTCAAGGCTGAGTGATTTCACCTCGTGCGTATTAGGATCGGGGGTGGCAGGGATTGTAACGAAGTCAGCGCCGCGGTTGGCAAAGTTATAGAACAAGTAATCGCCGTTTTCTGTCGTGATAGTCGTCACCTGCTTGCTCTTGTATTCCGTTTCGCCAGCGTCGGTAGGTACGTTGATGATACGTTCCACCTTTCCCGCCTTGATGTTGTACATCACGACGTAAGCATTATGAATGTCATCGCCCGCGTCGTGATAGCTACCACCGAACGAGGCTCGCGTTTTGTTTTGCCCCACAGCCGTCGGGTCGTTTTGTTGCAACTCAATGCGCACCGTGGATCGCCCACGCTTTATGTCGTCGCCTATTTCGTTAGAACAGGCGGAGAAGAGTAGTAGGGGAATAAGAAGGTATAAGAGTTTCATAAAAGAGAAGGGGGTAAAATGTGCAAATGCTTTTTTAATGTGCAAATGTGAGAATGTGCAAATGTGCAAATGGACGCCTTTTATTGCTGCGATTGGCTAATGTGTAAATGATCTTTTAAAGCATTCATTCATTTGCACATTTGCACATTCTCACATTTGCACATTTCCTACGCATTTGCACATTCTCACATTCTCACATTAATCATAGGTCAATATCAGGTGCCACGATAGGAATCCAGTCGCGCACTTGAATGAGGATTAAGCCCATAGAACTTACGCTATTGATGCGTACTTGGTAAACGTGGTTGCGTACGATGCCATATTTCATGGCCAAGGCATCAGAGTTAGAGTTGTATGGGTCAGTATGGCGAATGAAGTATTCGTATGTCTTCTGTACAGCAGCTTCGCCAGCCTTCTTGTAATAGCCCGTAAAGAGCAAGCCCGTAACGTAAGCCTCTTTGTTAGCACCTATGGTAATGGTGTTCTCTTTCGCATAGACGAGTCTCTTATACGTCAAGCCGTCCGTAGCATCGGTGTAACAGTTTGTGGCGCCGTTGGTTATCTGCGTTATCTTGTTCAACCCACTGTTGCAGGCTGCAAAGCTGGACTTCATTTCTTCATATCTATTGGTGTAGCTTAGCCCTAAAGCATTCCTTGAAGGGCTTTTTTGAAGAATGTAAGGGTCGACTACATAGTTCGCTGCGTTGCCGTCAGAGCTGAGCAACTCCTTGCCCAAGTATTGAATGGTATTAAACGTCTTGTCTTCGGTAACGCGCTTCAATACGTACTCCTCACTATTGAGTAGATTGATAGGCGTCACCCCCGTCAAGTAGAAGTAGTCGGCCTTCGGTTCTGTACCAATGGTATATTTGTAGCCTTCAAGCTTCTGATCACCTCCTGCCGTGTTGACCATCTCGCTGACCCATACCCCCTTTCCACCTGCTGAGAAGTCGATGCGTGCGGCCAAGCGTTGCACGTCGGCTTTCATCTCGACCAATACGCCGTCCTTTACATTAGCCATGTTGGAGTGGCCCTCGATATGGATTGACTTGTCGTCGGAGGACGACATGGCAAAGGTTGAGCAAGTTTCGGGCTGTTGTAGCGTGCCGAAGGTGGCATTGGCGGTCGTCATCTGTTGCACGTCGCCCAAGGTGTTGGCCGTGAGGCGTCCCATGTTACAAACGATAATCACATGGTAGTCGCCTGCGGGAATAGAGTAGCGCGTATCAACCACGGACGAAGTGTACACGCCTCCGTTGCTTGAAGAGTGTTCTGTGTCTTTTGAGAAGTTGGGTAGGTAGACACTATATAATATAGGAGCGTCGGCTGCTCCATTTATGCCTTTATCATTTTGGTAGATAAAGAGCGTAGCGTTATAGACCGCTTTTTCGTTCTCATCGTCAGCCAGCGTACCATCATTTTTAGACGGTCCAGCCGCACGAGTTCCTGCCCCATAGCCACCTGTGCGCACTTCCACTTTGAAGCACACGTTCTTAGCCACATTGTCCACCTCTTCCACACTATCCTTGCTACACGACCAAAAGCCCATGGTACAGACCATGAGTAGCAAAATGGACAATATGAGGTAAAGTGGTTTCAATTTTCTATTTTTTTTGTGTTTTACTTAGGGACATCGCGTCCTCACCTGGGGGCGACGCGTCCTCACCTGGTTGCGACGCAGTCTCACCTGGGGGCGACGCGTCCCCGCGTCGGCATTGTCAAGTTGGGGCTCGATG
>OASD01000460.1_pt1 | contig 16191 bp, 9 predicted proteins | sample 1475531 | NCBI WGS metagenome assembly OASD01 (sample SAMEA3360668, study PRJEB22359) | human gut metagenome | biome: ENVO:urban biome; feature: ENVO:human-associated habitat; material: ENVO:feces | place: Bangladesh | collected 2011
GCAAATCGTTGCAGATGGTTTGTATGAAATGATATAGAAAATGTATAAACTACACTATTGGTCGTAAATGTAATTTTTGAAGGGCACGCCAGAATTATAATAAAAAAGTCCCATAAATCTTGCGATTTACAGGACTCAGCGGAGAGAGAGGGATTCGAACCCCCGGTACCTCGCGGTACGCCGGTTTTCAAGACCGGTGTATTCGACCACTCTACCATCTCTCCAAGCTATCACCCAACTATCGTTTTGTAATAGGCTTCTGGTCGAAAAGCGAGTGCAAAGTTAGGGATAATAATTGATACCACAAAATTTTTCGCTGTTTTTTTTCAAAAAAATGCATGGGCAGTCGTATGCCGGCCATAAATAATTTACGACCTTTGATTGCTATCAACGAGCGCGACATACCTCAAAATAATATCACGACGTAACAGCCATTCGTGGAACGTCGTGTCGCCAGAATAGCTCAAAAAGCGCGCAAAACACGATAGAACAAACTATCGGCCATCGTGATTGAACCGCGGATGAAAAATCATCGCAAACGGCTACGCGAGGGGTACAAACAATTGCTTTGCAGGGGCGACCACTATAGCCGTCGGCAACCCGAAAGGCAAAGAAATTATCAATGCTTCCATTACTGACTGCGGACGGTCCCTATCAATCCCTATCGTCGCTGCAAGGCAGTTGAAAGACGGTGTGTATCACCGGCGAAGCGACATCTTATTTTTGCCTATATTACTACGTAATATGAGCCAAACGAGGGTTAAAAACGACAAAAAAAGTAAATATAATTCAGCATTCTCCCATTATGTCGCCATTTATCAATCGCGACAAAATAAAGAATTTCCCATTTTGTCGCACATACATGACAATTATCTAATTATCAAACTGTTGCAATGAGCAAAAAAACACATAAATACCGCTCCGTTCAATCTATTTAAGCGCAAACAACCGCTAAAACAGGCAAAAAAGTAAAGATTAAATCATAATATCGTTAACATCTTCCCAATATGTCGCCGCGAACTTCCCATTTTGTCGTCGTTAACATTTATTTGTTCCCTATTTGTCGCAGTGATGCTCCCTTTTTGTCGCACCAATATTCCCTATTTGTCGCGGCATGTTCCCAATTTGTCGCCGAAGTGGGTATGTGGCCATTGGTAATCAATTAGTTACGAGGCCCTACTAATCTTTGATACTATTGACTATTTATAATGACAACTATCTCTGGAAAAATTTTTATTATAATCTTTTTTTTTATTCCTGCCCTACCCCATTACTGCTGTTTATTGTTTGCTTTCTTTGCTTTTTTCTATTCTTCGTTTCCATTTTATTCTCTTTTTCTCCATTTTTTCGCTCATAATACTTCTTTTTAGCCTCTTTTTTTATGCTTTTCCGCCTCGTTCTTCGGTTTTTCAGTCTGTTTCTCGTACTTTTCTTATATATTTATATATATTTCTCTTCGATTTTTCATCGTTTTCCAATAAATTTCTTTTTTTCTTATAGATATTATATATATTAGTCTATATGATTACTTATATAATAAAATAACTAACAGCATATATAAATAAACCTATATTTACATGCATACATCTACCATATATAAACAAATACAAACATAAAACACTATACAAATATATAAGACCATACATCTTTACATATCACTATATAAAAATAAATAATATTATGTACAACAATATAAATATATACAAACCCTAATAAATATATCCATATATCTACAAATAAATAAACCTATATATATTAATGTTATTCTTTACTTCTATTTTATTATCTTGCTTATATTCTCTTCTCTCCTATTATTCTTTCATCCTTCCTTAACAATCTTGCCCCTTAACTAAATGCAAAGGTTTAATTATCAATATATTAGAAATAATTTCCCTATGGTATACTTTTTTAATCTACATACTTTTCCATAGATATACAATCATGTAAAGAAATATATACTCTAATAATCAAATATATATATGTATATAATTATTGCGGTAACATTAAATATATAAAGAAACAAAGAAATACAAAAAGTAATAATCTAATATATATAAAAACATACACCTTTTGCTATTAATATTTTAATATATAAAAAGCCTAATAATGATATGTTTTTATACATTTATCAATAAAAAACATTCAATTTATTTGCTTGTTTATTTTTTAATGCTTAAATTTGCAGGTGTAATTATTTACAACATTAAATATGTATTCGAATGAAGATAGCTATATATAATAATGTGTTGAATCTTATATATAAAACTATATAAGCTTTAATATATATATGTTTTAATGTATAAGAATGAGCATGTTTATTTGTACATCTAATCTTTTATATGCGGATATAAATGTTTTAGTGGCATAATATTGAAATATAAAAATATAGATATGAGGAACAGGAAGATCGTTTTCGCGAATCAAAAAGGTGGCGTGGGAAAATCGACGCTGTGCATTCTCTTTGCCAATTATCTCGCTTGGAAGAAGCAGCAGGTGTGCGTCATCGATACCGACTTGCAAAAGACAATCAAGATGCAGCGCAAGAAGGACATGGATCTCTACCCTACTCTCGACCCTCCCTACGAGGTTCAGGATTTCGACGTGCAGGCTCCAGACGTGATGCAGCAGCTCATGGACTCGGCTGCCGACACTGAGGGCTTCGTGCTCTTCGACTCGCCGGGTAATGTTTCCGAGGATGGCTTGGTGCCGATGTTCACCAATGCCGATTTCATTATCTGTCCTTACGAGTATGAGGAAAAGACCCTCGACTCCACTGGCACTTTTGTGCAGGTCATAAATGCCCTTCGCGCCGCTACCCCATCCATGAGCGCCAAGCTTTTCTTCGTGCCAAACCGCATCGACGTGCGTATCGGCACGGCCGACGAGCTCAGGATGTGGAAACAGACCGACGCCATTTTCAAGCAGCTCGGTGCCGTAACGCCCCGCATCACGGCGCGCGCCTCGCTCAAGCGCATCAACACCATGGAGATTTCTGCATCACAGCGCGACGCGGTCAAGCTCGCTTTCGACTTCATGATAAGGAGAATGAGAGAATAAGTTGCATATAAACATATATGTAAATATATATCTGTATAAGGAAATAAGAATATAAATATTACGGTTATGGCTGGAAAAAATAATAAGACGAGAGTGACGTTGCCTGGAAGTTTGGCAGACTTGGTTAAGGACCTTCAAGCCGGCGGCGCGCAAGGCGTGAGAAACGCGCAAGATGACGCCACGCCAAAGCGAGAGCAAGACGATAATCAACAAAAAGCACAAGCTCCTGACAATCAGCTTGAAATAACTACGGATAGGGCAGGGGAGAAGTCGGTTGCGGAGGCTCCCGAGGCCAGTAATCAGCAAGCTGCCGAGGCGCAAGAAGGCACGAGCGTGAAGGAGGATGTAGCCGACGCGCGCGCCAACAGGCCCATAGGAGGTGAGCGTCCGCGCGAGGAAGCTGACAATGAGGGACAGCGCCGTGGCCGTCCTCAGAAGGAGAATACGATGAAGACCTACCAGATACAGAAAGACGATTCCGCCGATTCATGGGATATCTTCCTCGACCTCGCCAAGCAATATAAGACGGGCGGTGGCCGTCCTGCCACGATATACATCGACCCGACGCTCAAGAACATCCTCGACCGCCTGAAGTACCCGCTCTCGCTCACCACCTCGTCCATCCTGTCGAGCATCGTGGCGCGTTTCATCTACGACCACGAGGACGACGTGCGCAAGGCTCTCTTCTCGCAGAACATATTCTGACGCGGCATAATGTACCAACACCAGTTTCCCGTTGATTTTTTTGACTGACATCTAAATCATATTATCTTTTATTCGAAATCCGCAAGGTCTAAATAATCGGCCTTGCGGATTATTTATATTTTCCCCCAATCGCCTTTTCCTCAATCTTTTATATTCGTCATCGCGCCCGCGACAAAAGAATGAAAACTTGTGCCTCGCGGCGACAATTCATTGATTTGTCAGCGCGAGCCTGGCATGGGCGGTCTCTGCTAAGCATATGATGTATATCATAATAATTTACAAATGGTCGTCTGAGAATCGATTTTTTTCAACCGAGGTGTCGCTTGCGTGGAAATGACGCGATTACGGGCTACTTTGGTAAATGGTTGATTATTAACTGGTTATGTTTTTGGCGGTTTCCGGGCGTTGCCGATTAGCTAAAATGGTGTCGCCGTTACGGTGTTATCGCGTCGCCGTTACGGTGTTATCGCGTTGCCGTTACGGTGAGATCGTGTTGCGATTACGGTGTAACGGCGACGCGATTGCACCGTAACGGCAAACAAAAATGGACGAAAAGCCGCCGGCGGCGTTGTGAAAGGGCGAAAGGCTACCCTTTTTCCGCTCTATTTGACCCTGTTTCCAAGTGTTAAATTTCGGCAATAATATTTTACAATTCAACATCATGTCATGGGCGTGGCCGATGTGGGGTGGGGCAGTGTTTCTGGTCATCCAGCGGCCTTGGCAAGACGGCAACGCGAAAAAAAACGCGCGACGCTTCACAGCGTCGCGCGTTTTTTGAGCTTGTTGGCCCGTGTGTATATATAAAGCAGGTCAGTTATAGGTTATAATTAAGTATTCCGTGAGCAATCTTACTTTTTGCTCTTAATTCGGTTGCAAAGTTACGCATATTGTCGGAATTGTGGTTGATAATGCGACGATATGTTACATCTATTGTTGCTAATATGACGATATGTAAGTATTTCGTGCTTCGTGTAATGCAATTTGTAAGGTTTCGGAGGCCGCATCCTAACAAATTGATGGAAAATGCCAAAACTTCCATAATTTTAGAAGAAAAATTTTTTGGTTACTGTCATTTTGTTGTAACTTTGCACCGTGAACAGCACAAAGCGTTCATTTAAAAGAAATAGAGTTTAACAAAATGTCAACAGGCGCATCGGTTACAGATAAGTGTTCAGAGGCAAAAGCCTCGCAAAAGGTCACGAAGATACCTTTTACGAAGATGCAGGGCGCGGGCAACGATTATGTTTACGTCAACACATTATTATATAATGTCGCCGACCCGTCGTCCACGTCAATCAAATGGAGCGACCGCCATTTCGGCATCGGCTCCGACGGCTTGGTGCTCATTGGCGCGCCTTCCGACCCCTCCGTTGCCGACTTCTCGATGCGCATTTTCAACGCCGACGGCTCCGAGGCCATGATGTGTGGCAACGCGAGTCGCTGCATAGGCAAGTATGTCTACGAGCGCGGCCTCTTCAAGGGCGACACCGTGCGCTTGCAGACGCTTTCCGGCATCAAGGTGCTCCAGCTTCACGTGGAGGGCGGCAAGGTGACGAGCGTGACGGTCGACATGGGCGAGCCACGCCTTGAGGACCCTGAGCAGTACACCGGCACGCGGCCCGACGGCACGGATGGCGTTTTCGTGTCGATGGGCAATCCACATTATGTCAATTTCGTCAGTAAGGTAAGAGAGATAGACGTTGCCGCCCGGGGACGCGCCCTGGAGTTCTCCAGCAGCTTCCCCGAGCGTTGCAACATCGAGTTTGCCGAGACGCGGCCTTCCAGTGGCGACGTCCAGGCCATCCGCACCCGCGTGTGGGAGCGAGGCTCAGGCATCACCATGGCTTGCGGCACCGGGGCTTGCGCCACGGCGGTGGCCGCGGCCGCCACGGGCAGGGCACCACGGCAAACCGACATCGTCATGGACGGCGGCACGCTGCACATAGAGTGGGGCGCCGACAACCACGTCAGGATGACAGGGCCGGCGGAGATAGTCTTCGACGGCGAGATGGAACCATGACATCGATAAGTGTTTACAGGACAACAAAGAGACATTAGACAACCATTAAAATCAAAAAAAAGGAGAGAAACAATGGCATTAGTAAACGAATATTACCTCCGTCTTCCGGGCAGCTACCTCTTCGCCGACGTCGCCAAGCGCGTCACGGCCTTCAAGGTGTCGCATCCCAAGCAGCGTGTCATCAGCCTCGGCATTGGCGACGTGACCCGCCCCTTGGCGCCTGCCGTGGTGGAGGCCATGAAGAAGGCCTCCGACGAGATGGGCCACATCGACACCTTCCGCGGCTACGGCCCTGAGCACGGCTACGACTTCCTGCGCGAGGCCATCATGAAGGGCGACTTCCTCACCCGCGGCATACACCTCGACAAGGACGAGATATTCATCAACGACGGAGCCAAGAGCGACACCGCCAACATCCAGGAGCTGCTCAGGTGGGACAACAGCGTGGCCCTGACCGACCCCGTCTACCCCGTCTATGCCGACTCCAACGCCATGATAGGGCGTGCCGGGAAATTCGTCGACGGCAAGTGGGCCGACATCACCTACCTGCCTTGCACCGCCGAAAACAACTTCACGCCTGCGCTGCCCGACCACCGCGTCGACATGATTTACCTGTGCTACCCCAACAACCCCACGGGCACGGTGCTCACCAAGGACGAACTTCGCAAGTGGGTCAACTTCGCGCTCCACAACGAGTCAATCATCCTCTACGACGCCGCCTACCAGGCCTATATCCAAGACTCCGACATACCACACTCCATCTACGAGATAAAGGGCGCGCGCAAGTGCGCCATAGAGTTCCACTCCTATTCCAAGACAGCCGGCTTCACGGGCGTGCGTTGCGGATACACCGTCATACCAAAGGACCTCATGGCCAAGACGCTCGACGGCAAGGACGTGTCGCTCAACGCCCTGTGGGAGCGCCGCCAGTCGACGAAGTTCAACGGCACCTCATACATCTCGCAGCGCGCCGCCGAGGCCACCTATTCTGAGGAGGGCCACCGCCAGACCCGCGAGACGATAGCCTACTACATGGACAACGCGCGCCTCATGCGCGAGACCCTCGTGGGCCTGGGCTACGACGTCTACGGCGGCGAGAACGCCCCTTACCTCTGGGTGCGCACGCCGGGCGGCATGGGCTCGTGGAAATTTTTCGACACCCTGCTCTACGGCTGCGGCCTGGTCTGCACGCCGGGCGTGGGCTTCGGACCCTCGGGCGAAGGCTACTTCCGCCTAACCAGCTTCGGCAACCGCGAGGACGTGGAAGAGGCCATGGAGAGAATAAAAAAGCTGTAAAGGCATAAACATCATAATATAGCAAATCCCTAATATCATTTTATAAGTATGACCAACGAAAGATTTGATGCCGTAGTGACTGCTTCGCACAAGAAGCCAGTCGAGGTGATCGCTCCCGTGGAGCGCCCATCAGAGTATTTTGGCAAGAAGGTGTTCAACCGCGCCAAGATGTACAAGTATCTGCCCGCTGATGTCTATCAGAAGTTGATTGATGTCATCGACAACGGAGCCACGCTCGACCGCTCTATCGCCGACGCCGTGGCAAAGGGCATGAAGCAATGGGCCGACGAGAATGGCGTGACCCACTACACCCACTGGTTCCAGCCCCTCACCGAAGGCACCGCCGAGAAGCACGACTCTTTCATAGAGCACGACGGCAAGGGTGGCATGATAGAGGAGTTCTCTGGCAAGCTCCTCGTGCAGCAGGAGCCCGACGCCTCCAGCTTCCCCTCAGGCGGCATACGCTCCACCTTCGAGGCGCGCGGCTACTCGGCATGGGATCCCACGAGCCCCGTGTTCATCATCGACGACACGCTCTGCATACCAACCATCTTCATCTCCTACACCGGCGAGGCCCTCGACTACAAGGCACCGTTGCTGCGTGCCCTCCACGCCGTCAACGTGGCCGCCACTAACGTGTGCCACTATTTCTATCCCGACGTGAAGAAGGTCATCTCCAATCTGGGATGGGAGCAGGAGTATTTCCTCGTCGACGAGGACCTCTACGCCGCGCGTCCCGACCTCATCCTCACCGGACGCACGCTCATGGGCCACGAGAGCGCCAAGAACCAGCAGATGGACGACCACTATTTCGGCACCATCCCTGAGCGCGTGCAGGCCTTCATGAAGGACCTCGAGATCCAGGCTCTCGAACTTGGCATACCTGTAAAGACACGCCACAACGAGGTGGCCCCTAACCAGTTTGAGTGCGCTCCTATCTTCGAGGAGACCAACCTCGCCGTGGACCACAACATGCTGCTCATGTCGCTCATGAAGCGCGTGGCCCACAAGCACGGCTTCGAGGTGCTGCTCCACGAGAAGCCTTTCGACGGCATCAACGGTTCGGGCAAGCACAACAACTGGTCGCTCTCCACCGACACCGGCATCCTGCTCCATGGACCAGGCAAGACGCGCGAGGACAACCTGCGCTTCGTGGTCTTCACCGTGGAGACGCTCATGGCCGTCTACAAGCACAACGGACTGCTCAAGGCCAGCATCATGGACGCCGGCAACGCCCATCGCCTGGGCGCCAACGAGGCACCTCCAGCAATCATCTCGTCGTTCCTCGGCAAGTCGTTATCGGGCGTACTTGAGCACATCATGAACTCTGACAAGGACGCGCTGCTCATCAAGGGCAAGGAAGGCGTGCAGATAGACATACCAGAGATTCCCGACATCATGCGCGACAACACCGACCGCAACCGCACGTCACCGTTCGCCTTCACCGGCAACCGCTTCGAGTTCCGCGCCGTGGGTTCCTCGGCCAACTGCGCCAGCGCGCAAATCGTGCTCAACACCGCCGTGGCAGAGGCTCTGACAAGCTTCAAGGAGCGTGTCGACGCCCTCATAGCCAAGGGCGAGGACAAGTTCACCGCCATCCTCTCCGTGGTGAAAGACGACATCAAGACCTGCGCCCCGATCCACTTCGACGGCAACGGATATAGCGACGAGTGGGTGGAGGAAGCCGGAAAGCGCGGCCTCGACACCGAGAAGTCGGCACCGGTAATCTTCGACCGCTACCTCGACCCGGAGACCGTCAAGATGTTCGAGTCGATGTCGGTAATGAAGGAGAACGAGCTCAAGGCCCGCAACGAGGTGAAATGGGAGACCTTCACCAAGAAGCTGCAGATCGAGGCACGCGTGCTGGGCGACCTCTCGCTCAACCACATCATACCTGTGGCGACCCACTACCAGGCCATGCTCTCAAAGGACGTGCAGAACCTCATGGTCATCTACGGCGCCGAGAAGGGCAAGCAGCTCTCCGACCGCATCATGAACATCATCGAGCAGATTTCCGAGCGCACCGCCATCATCGAGAAAGACGTGGAAGACATGGTCAACGCCCGCAAGGTGGCAAACAAGATCGCCGACGAGCGCGAGAAGGCCGTGGCCTACCACGACACCGTGGAGACATGGTTCCAGCCCATACGCTACCAGATAGACAAGCTCGAGCTTGTGGTGGCCGACGAGCTTTGGACGCTGCCTAAGTATCGTGAGCTGCTGTTCATCAGATAAAGGTAAACAGATTCGTTGCCGCCCGCCGAATAAACTTACGGCAAGCGGCAACATATAAGGATAGCAATCTATTTCTTTTATTGGTTGTTTAATCTTGTGCGGGGCAACGTCGTGAGACGTGGCCCCGCCTTTTTCCGTTTAATCCGTACTATCCGTGTTTGAAAAGAAATATCGTGTGTCTTGCGGGATCGTGCCGATTATATATATCGCCCGTGGCGAGAATCACCTTGCCGTGGGTATGTCAAACTCGTACACCTTGCTAATCTTCTTGTCGCCCTGCACCACGCTGACGCAGAATTGGGCGTTGCCGTCTTTCAGGCGGTTGTCGGCCTTCACCAGTGCGGTGTACCTAATGCCCTTGCCCGGCTGTATCGACTCCACGTGCATGTTTGGCGAGATCATGATGTGGCGGTTGCCCGTGGCCTCCACCACCGTGGGCACCACGTCGTAGAGCGTGTGGTTGCCGCGGTTGTAGACCTCGAAGATGACCTTGCTCAGCTCGCCGCGCTCTATCTTGCCGTCTTGGTTGTCGTCCACGAAGCGCGCGTTCTTTATCTCTATGTCGGGCGTGTATTTCAGGTTCTCGGCCAGGTCGTCCACACTCGACTGCATGGGCATGTTCACGTCAGGCTGCTTCGCGCTGTAGTTGCCGCTGTAGTCGGAGCCCTTGAAGTCGTATATGCGGTCGTCGCCTCCGTTGTTGGCGTCGAAGCCGCTGCCGCTGTAGTCGGAGCCTTGGTTGTCATAGCCATAGTTGTTGCCATGGCCATACGTGTTGTCGTTGCCATACGAGCCTTGTCTCCTTGCCTGCCTCTCGGCCCTCCTGGTGCGCATGTCGGCGATGTCGGCCTCGCGCTGCGCCTGCTGCTTTTGGTCGGTGGCCTGGCCAATGGCGGCTCCTGCTACGGCACCGCCCACCATGCCAACTATCGTGCCCACGTCGCTGCCGTGAGGCCCTCCTGCTATTCCGCCGATGGCCGAGCCGAAGATGCTGCCAAGGGTGCTGCCCATGTAGGCGCCCGTGCCCGTGTAAGTGTCGCAACTGCCAAGAAGCAGCAGTGCCGACATGCCGATAATGAATGACTTGCCCATCATGTTCTTTGTGTTTTTTTATTGTTCTGCTTGCAAAGTTACGGCAAAAGCGTGGGCCACGGCGTCCTTTCCCCCTATTTTAACATAGGCGTTTCCCTATTTCGCGAGATATATTCCCTTGCCGCGAACAGTGGCACGTTCTCCATCCATCCTTGTTCTTGGAAGCCGAGCATGGAGAAACGTATGCCTTTCAGATGATAGGAGGCGAAGTCGTGGTTGATGAAGGTGTAAAGCGACTTGGCTTTCACGTTCTCTACACTTATATGAGGGAAAGCCACGACTGTAATCACATTTTTATGAGGGAATATTCCATCTGCTGATACATTTTTATGAGGGAATGTCGGGCGTAAAGATACACATTTATGAGGGAACGGCCAAGGAATTTTACATTTTTATGAGGGAATGCGTGAAGTGCCATTCCAAGATTCATCCCAAAAAAATCCGTGGCGGCACGTGCCGTCACGGACTCTTATTATTGTCTTGTTTTTCTGGTCGGAACCATCATTCCTCATGATACTTACCGGCACCACAAGATACGCCATACGGCGTGAGGACGGTGTGTATGTGGTGCCTGTCGGGTGCCTTGTTATTTCACGCCTATCTTGGCGAAGCGGATCTTCTCGCCCGTCGTCACCATGCGGTCGGCCTTCAGCTTGAGGTATCGCGTCTTCGTGGCCTTGAAGCTGACGGTTTGCGTTATCGGGTTGTTCTGTATGTTGGAGAACTCTCCCGAAGCGAGCGTGGCTATGGCGTTGCCGTTGGCGTCGCAGGTGCTGACGGTGTAGCTGTGGATGAGTCCCGTGGGCTTGTCGCCCTGCATGGGCAGGTATTGCAGCGAGCTGACGTTGGTGGCCTTGCCCAGGTCTATCACGATGGCGTCGTCGGCCGTCTCGTTGACGGTGAGTGGCAGCGAGGTGATGTCTTCGGCGTCCTTGCTCCACGATAGTTGCGCGTCCTTGCCGCCATAGTAAACGCCCACGTTGTTGATGCACAGCGGGCCACGCGCGTCGAGGATGCGCACGCGTATGCCCTTCGTCTTCACCGTGGCGAAGCGCACTATGCGCTTATAGCCTATCGTGGTGGTCTGCTCGGGTTGCTCCACGGCTTTCCACGAGCCGTCGGCGGCGAGATATTCCACGCTGAACTTCCTTACGCGTTGCCCCAAGGGTATGTATTCCTGCAGCATGATGCGGTTCATGGGCTGCGGCTTCTTCAGGCGGAACTCTATGTCGGCAGTCGTCACCCCGTCGGGCGTGGCCCAATATGTGTCCCACGAGTTGTCGGTCATGGCCTTTGCCGCGAACTGCTTGCCGCGCGTGCTGGAGACCTTGGGCGCCATGCCTGCCACGATGTTGTGGCCCAGCTCGCGCTCTATTATCTTGTGGAAGGCCACGGCGTTGGCCGAGTCGACAGGGTGGATCAGCCCGTCGCGGTCCACGGGGAAGTTGAGCAGGAAGGTGGCGTTGTGGCCCACGCTGCGATAGTAGAGGTCGGCCAGTTGCTCAGGCGACTTCACCTTGTCGTCCTCCTCGGGGTGGTAGAACCATCCCGGGCGAATGGACACGTCGCACTCCGCCGCCGTCCACTGGTTGCCGTCGGCGTGGCCATATTGCAGCTCCGGGTATTTGGGATAGCCTGGATACACCTCGCCCTTGCGCAGGAAAGCCCAGTTGGTCTCTCCGGCTACTCCCTTCTCGTTGCCCACCCATCGGCATCCGGGTCCGCCGTCGCCGAAGACCACGGCTTGCGGTTGCAGGCTGTCGAGCATCTCGAAGATGCGAGGGTAGTTGTAATAGTTTTTACGGTCTATGGTGCGCCTGTCCTTTGCGCCGCCATAGTAGCCGTCACCGCCGTTGGCACCGTCGAACCACACCTCGAACACCTTGCCGTAGTTGGTCATGAGGTCGCGCAGCTGGGCGTAGAAATATGGCAGGTATTGCGGCGTGGCATACTCGGCGCGCGAGCGGTCCCACGGCGAGAGGTAGACGGCGAACTTCAGCCCGTATTTCTTGCACGCGTCGGCCATCTCGCGCACCACGTTGCCCTTGCCGTCGCGCCATGGCGAGCGGCTCACGTTGTAGTCGTTGCCGGCGAAGGGCCACAGGCAGAAGCCATCGTGGTGCTTGGCCGTGAGTATGACGCCCTTCATGCCGGCGGCCACGAGGGTGCGCGCCCACTGCTCACAGTCGAGACGCTTGGGGTTGAAGGTCTTGGGGTCGGAGTCACCATAGCCCCACTCGCGGTCGTTGAACGTGTTGAGGCCGAAATGTATGAAGGCGTAGGTCTCCATCTTCTGCCAGTCCACTTGCTTCTGCTGGGGTAGGGGGAGTATTGGCGCGGGGGCCTTCACGTTGTCGCTCGCCGTGGCCGAGAATGTGGACAGCGCGGCTAACGCTAACGTAGCCATCGACTTGCCGATTAGTTGTTTGTTCATGTCTTGTCGTATAAAATAATGTTTCAGTGCAAATTTATACCATTTATTTTTCTTAGCGGCTTGTTGGCTCATGTTTTTTTCGTAACTTAGCGACAAAATAAGGAAAACAACATGGAAGAGGAGATAAGGAGATACCCCATCGGCATACAGACGTTCCGGAACATCGTCGAGGGCAACTATGTCTACGTGGACAAGACAAGGTATATAGTCGACTTCTTGAAGCGAGGCTTGAAGTTCATCTTCCTGAGCCGCCCGAGGCGGTTCGGCAAGTCGCTCTTCGCCTCCACGCTCCATGCCTACTACGCCGGGCGCAAGGAGCTGTTCAATGGTCTCGCCATAGCCGACTATGAGAAGGAATGGGTGAGGCACCCCGTGCTCCACTTCGACATGAGCGGCGCCAAGCACATGGACAAGGAGCGGCTCGGGCGTTATCTCGACGACATCCTCGCCGACCATGAGGCATTGTTCGGCTACAAGAGCGAGAAGGAGGATGCCAATATTCGCCTGAAGGATCTCGTGGTGAAAGCCTACGAGAAGACGGGGCGGAAGGTTGTGGTCATCATCGACGAGTATGACGCGCCGCTGCTCGACGTGGTGCACGAGGAGGAGAACCTGCGCGAGCTGAGGCTCCTGATGCAAAACTTCTACAGTCCGCTGAAGATGCTCGACCCGTGGCTGGAGTTCGTGTTCATCACTGGCATCACGAAGTTTTCGCAGCTCAGCATCTTCAGCGAGCTGAACAACCTCAACAACATATCCATGTCCGACCAGTTCTCCGCCATCTGCGGCATCAGCAAGGCAGAGCTGACGACCACGATGCGGCGCGACGTGGAGCTGCTGGCCGAGAGCCAGGGCGTGGGTTACGACGAGATGCTCTCGCGGCTCACCGAATATTATGACGGCTACCATTTCAGCAAGCGTTCCGAGGACGTGTTCAACCCCTTCAGTCTCATCCTCGCCATGTCGCACCAAGAGCTTGGCAACTACTGGTTCGGGTCCGGCACGCCGTCGTATATAATAAACGTGATGCGAAAGTTCCACGTGGGCATCCGCGACATAGAGGGCAAGTCGGCCTCCGTGCGCGAGTTCGACGTGTCGCCCGAGCAGATGACCACAGCGCTGCCGCTGCTCTACCAGAGCGGCTACCTCACGATAAAGAAGTATAACCGCGTAACCAACCGCTTCATCCTCGACTATCCCAACCGCGAGGTGCGCCTTGGCATGTTGGAGAGTCTCGCGCCCAACTACCTCTCGCCCATAAGCATTGACAACGACTCCTTCCTTGGCGACTTCATCGAGCTGCTCTACGATGGCGACGTCGATGGCGCCTTTGAGCGCATGCGCGCTTACCTGGCGGGCATCAGCAACCGCCTGTCTAACAAGAGCGAGCGCGACGTGGAGACGGTGTTCTACCTTATCTTCAGCCTCATGGGAGCTTACACCAAGGTGGAGGAGGACAGTGCCGCTGGCCGTGCCGACGTGGTGATCCACCTGCCCGACACCATCTACGTGATAGAGCTGAAATATGACGGCTCAGCCGAGGCGGCCCTCAAGCAGATAGACGACAAGGGCTATCTCGTGCCCTATTCGGCCTCGGGCAAGCGGCTGGTGAAGATTGGCGTCAACTATGACAGCGCCAAGCGCACCCTTGGCGAGTGGATAATGGAAGAAGCGTAAAGATTATGAAGATGTCGGCTTCGTCGATTACGCGCACCGTCCTTCAACCGCTTGGCGGGGGCGGGTAAGGATGGTTAGGGGCCGTCCGCATCCCCGAATGGCAACCGTCGGAGTCTCGGATGGAATATCGATGCCCACCACGCCGATTTATTTCAATGGTTGTGACATTTTTTATGGGTCGGCATAAAACTGGCCCCTGCTTGTATCACGATTTTAATGAAAAAATAGTTGCCATATTTCGGGATGGTTTAAGATTTATTGCCTAATTTTGCAACAGGAAGGGAAAGGGCTGGCAAATTGGCTCGTTCCATATCACTGCTTTGAATCAATTAATTATTTAACAATTTAGCTTATGAACAAAATTTTACGCTTATCATTTATCGCTGTGATGGCATTGGTTTGCGGAACCATGTCTGCACAGACTGAACTTCTCGAAAACGGTGGTTTCGAGACATGGAAAGACGGTGTCGCTACAAACTGGCAGTCTTCAAACTCTGCAAGCTCTGCAAAAGTGTCACAGAGCACAGATGCTCGCACTGGCGAGTCTGCTATTTTAGTTAAGAGTGATGCTAAATACAATAAGAGATTGGCTTACAAGGAACTGAATCTGAAAGCTGGTACTTACAAGATGAGCTTCTATGCTAAGGGTGGTCAGGTAAGACCTGGTTATGCCATTTCAGTTAATGGCTCAATTGATAGTCAAAAAGGCTATATATATGGAAGTTATGCAGCTTTGTCAGCTACAGAGTGGAAGTTGGTTGAGAACGAATTTACTCTTGAGGCGCCTACAACTATAAATCTCCTTGTAATGAACCCCAAGACTAATAAAAGCGGCTATACAGCTACTGACGCTATCATCGACGACTTCTCTCTGACAACAACCGATGGCGGCATTGATGGCACCGTTGCTCCTCCTGCTGACATTACCAACACACCTGAGACTGCTTATACCGTAGCAAAAGCAAAGGAACTGATAGACGCAGGAAAAGGCTTGGCTACTCCAGTATATGTGAAAGGTAAAGTTTCACGGGCGAGCAAAGAATTGAATGAGAAATACGGAAGTCTCTCATATTATATTTCTGATGACGGTACAACCAATAATGAGTTGCAAGTATATGGAGGTCTTTCTTTCAAAGGCGAGAAATTTACATCAGTTGACGACATCAAGGTAGGTGATGAAGTTGTAGTGTATGGTCAGTTGAAGAAGTTTAATACAACATACGAGATAGACAAGAATAACACTCTCATTAGCAAGAACGGCGCCACAGGTATAAACAAGGTTGTTACCGACGTTGATTCTGCTGACGCTCCTGCTTACAACCTCTCTGGCCAGCGCGTGGGCAAGAACGCCAAGGGCGTGCTCATCAAGAACGGCAAGAAGTATGTGGTGAAGTAATCACCCATTTGATATAACACCTCATATAGACGCTTCGCTAAGGAAGGCGGAAATGCAGGCTCGCGCAACAGTCGCGACGTGCATTCCCTACCATTCTTCAGCGAAGCGTTTTTTTGTGGGTCTTACGGGATTTGGAGTGATGGCATACCCAATCGTAGCGCTTTGCAGGGGCCGCCCCTGCAAAGCGACAAATGGTATCGATTTTATAGGATAAAATATTTTACAAATGGTCGTCTGAGAATCGATTCTTTTCAACCAAGCAGTCTCTTGGTTGTAAAT
>OASD01000476.1_pt1 | contig 15925 bp, 15 predicted proteins | sample 1475531 | NCBI WGS metagenome assembly OASD01 (sample SAMEA3360668, study PRJEB22359) | human gut metagenome | biome: ENVO:urban biome; feature: ENVO:human-associated habitat; material: ENVO:feces | place: Bangladesh | collected 2011
CATCGCTGAAGGTACTCGGAGGGCGACCTCCCGGGAGATTAAGACGAAGCCGCACAGTTTTTGAGAAGATTTTATATCTTCTCTTTTTTTATACATAAAATAATATGTTATTATATTTTTAGTCGATTTGCATTAAATTTTTGGTAGTGATATAATAAAAGTAGAAATATTAATATACATTTGCGCGACAGGATTTTATGAAAGAAGGTAGTGTAATGAGGAGAAAAGCATTTTTGGTTGCGATAGTCGCTATATTGATTTGTTTTTCTTCCGTAGTTTTTGCGGGAGGAAAAGTGGATATGTTTTCAGAGGCGGAGAGATATGAAGATGCAATCAAGGAGTTTAAGAAGCTCAGAACTTTTTCGGAGAAGAAATTGGCAAAGCTTGCAAATATGGAACTTTCAAAATTTAAGGAGTTCAGAAGGATAAAAAAAGACGATGAAATTCACGCTGTATCTCCGAGTGTTTTCAAAGTTATGGTATGTCCGAAATGTAAAGCCGCAAGCATGAAATACATCGGCGAAAAGCATTTGGAGTATATATGTTTGGGAGAACAAAGAGCGTGCACAGAAAAAGCATATGGCACAGATTTAAAGTTTTCAAGAACATGCCAAAACTATGCAAGATGTGAAAAGTGTTTATACACATATTCTGCGCAGTGGGAAGAAATAAAGTGGGACTGTCACGGATTTAATAATTAGTTTTTAATTTTTCGCGTGAGGTATATTATTATATGTTAAAAAAGACGATTAGATGTATAATCGTCTTTTTTATTTTAAATGAATTGGGTATAAAATCGTGTGAATTATGTTTTTATATTTACATTAATTTTATGTTATTTATTAATATTATATTCTGTAATTGTAACCGATATTAACCTTGTTTGACTTTTAGTTGTTTAATGGCTATAATATATATTAGGGGGGATTGACTATGTTTAAGATTGGAGATAAGGTAAGCTACCCGATGCATGGTGCGGGGACTATTACAGACATCAGTATCGAGACTTTTTTAGGGGAAGAGAAGAAGTATTATACTATTAGTATTCCTGTCGGTTCGGTACAAGTAAAGGTTCCGGTGGACAACGCGGAGGAACTTGGGCTTCGAGATATTGTGAAGAATGATATGAAAGAAGATATCATAGAAACCCTTGAGGGGAAAAGGACGAAGATGCCTTCAAGTTGGACTCAAAGAAACAGGATGAACATAAATAAGCTTAAGACGGGCGACATTATCGAGGTTGCATCAGTTGTAAGAAATCTTATGCTTCTTTCGAAGAAGAAAAATTTGGCGAGCGGCGACAGAAAGATGCTCACGAATGCTACAAATTTACTTTTGTCGGAGCTTATTATGAGTTTTGATATTGATGAAGATGAAGCGATGAGAAGAATTAATCATTATGTTTTCGAAAGTCGCGAAGAAGAAACGGGGGATGGTATTATTGAATAAGGTTGCCAGGGGAATATTAAAATTTTTATTCTCCGCTATAGGCGGTGCAATTGGATTTACCGTTATGAAGTTTGTGTCCGTGTTTATAATTGAATCACTCGGACCTTTTTCATTGGGAACTATTTATGTATTTTACGCAGTTGCTACACTTTTATTTGCAATTATTTTTTATTTATTATACGGTAGCTTAGAGCGTTTTGTCATAAGGGTTGTAAATTCAATTGACAATGATATAAAGAAACTGGGCGTTTTTGATTTTTTGGTTGGAGTTGTCGGACTTGTTGTAGGACTTTTAATTTCTGCGCTTATCGGCGTTTTGGTTTCCAAAATCGAAATTCCTTTAGTAACTACGATTGTTACAATTTTTGTTTATGTTATTGTCGTTGCGACAAGTATGTCTATTTTTATAAGGAGAAAGGAAGAGTTTCGAAGAATTTTTGATTCTCTTAGAAATAAGCCGCAAAATACGAATGAGGCGGAGGTAAGAAACAAGGCGTTACTCCAAAATTCCAATATTTCGGGAAGTCTAAAAGTTGTGGACACTTCGGTTATTATTGACGGACGAATTTTGGACATTATGGGAACAGGATTTATTGAAGGAGAGCTTATTATTCCGAGTTTTGTTTTGTCAGAACTGCAATATATTGCGGACTCCGAGGATGCGGAGAGAAGAAACAGGGGAAGACGCGGACTCGATATGTTAAATGAGCTTCAGGTAAAATATCCTGACAATATTGAAGTTATGGAATATGAAAAGCCGGAAAAAATGCCTGTGGATCTTACACTTTTACAGATGGCGGACGAGCTTGGCGGCGTTGTTCTTACAAACGATTATAATTTGAATAAAGTCGCAAAGGTTAAGGGCATAAAGGTTTTAAACATAAATGATTTGGCAAATGCCGTAAAGCCTGTGGTTTTGCCGGGAGAAAATATGACGGTAAAGATTACAGGTATCGGCACTGAAGAAGGTCAGGGTGTTGCTTATTTAAACGACGGCACGATGATTGTCGTTGAAAAGGCGTCTAAACTCGTTGGAGAAGTTGTTGAGGTTTCGGTTCAATCGGTACTTCAAACTTCTGCGGGAAGACTAATTTTTGCAAAGGTAAAAAATGATAGATAATATGAAAGTGACCGCAATTATTGCGGCGGCGGGTTCAAGCAACAGAATGAAGTCGTCTATAAACAAAACATTTATAAAGATCGACGGACTTCCGGTTATAATGCACACAATTGACAAATTCCAGCGTTCGAACTATGTCGATGAGATTGTTGTTGCGGCAAGAAAAGATGACATTGAATATTTAAAAACAGAAATTCTTCCGCTCGGCGACACTTCGAAAGTCATCGGAGTTGTCGAAGGCGGAGATACGAGACAGCAAACTATTGCAAACTGCCTTGAATTTTTGCCGGATGACACGGATATAGTTTTGACTCACGACGGCGCAAGGCCATTTGTTCACGTCGAAACTATAGACGGTGCGCTTGATGACGTTTTAATTAACAGGGCGGTAGTTGTCGGGGTTCCCGTTAAGGACACAATAAAAAGTGTGAACGATGACGGAAAAAATGTCGTGCATATCACGCCGAAAAGAAGTTTGCTTTGGGCGGCACAAAGTCCGCAAGTATTTTTTGCTGAGGATTTGAGACGCGCCTATTATTATTGTGAACTTGAAGGAATAGAGGGCACGGACGATTCGTCACTTGTTGAAAAACTTGGAATAGACGTGCATATGTTTCTTGGAACATACGACAATATAAAGCTCACAACGCCGGAGGATTTGGTTTTGGCGAAGCTTTTTATAGATAATGGAGATGTTAAATGAGAATTGGACACGGATATGATATTCATATATTCGATGAAGACAGGCCTCTTTACATTGGAGGCATAAAGATTAGAGATAACAACGGGCTTTTGGGTCATTCTGATGCAGATGTTTTGATTCATGCAATTATGGACAGCTTGCTTGGAGCGGCGGGATTAAGAGACATCGGATATTATTTTCCGGACACGGATGATAAATACAAAGGTGTGGATTCAAAAGTTCTTTTAAAGGAAGTTATGAGAATGATTTCAGATGAAGGCTTTAAAATTGCTAATATTGATGCAACGGTAGTTATGGAAAAGCCGAAACTTAAAGATTATATAATGCCGATAAGAGAAAAGCTTGCAGAAGTTATGGGAATAAGCCTTTCTTCGATTAATGTGAAAGCGACTACAAATGAGAAGCAGGACGCAGTCGGAGAGGGAAAAGCTGTAGAAGTTTTTTCGGTGGCACTCATTGAGGAGGTAATATAATGGCGTGCGGAGGAAATAATGCACCGCTTCAAAAGTGGGAAAATAATTTATCAAATATAAAAAAAGTCATCGCTGTGACATCGGGAAAGGGTGGCGTTGGAAAAAGCGTTACCACAAGTCTTTTGGCGACAACACTAAATAAAAAGGGATATAAAGTCGGAGTGCTCGACTGCGACTTGACCGGTCCATCGATTCCGGAAATTTTTGGGATTGAGGAAAAAGTCTACGGCTCGGAAGAAGAAATTTTTCCGAATAAAACCGGAGAAGGAATAAAAGTCATGAGCATAAATCTTATGCTTCCAAACAAAACGGACCCTGTAATTTGGCGCGGACCGATTTTGTCGAATATTTTAAGTGATTTTTGGACAAAGATGAATTGGGGAGATTTGGATTTTCTTCTTCTCGACATGCCGCCAGGAACGGGAGATGTTCCGCTTACAATTTATCAACACTATCCGGTGGACGGCGTTGTAGTTGTTTCAACTCCATCGAAGATGGCGTCTATTGCAGTTTTAAAAGCGTATGAAATGGCTCTAAGACTAAATCAAAATGTGCTTGGCGAAATTGAAAATATGAGTTACTATGAATGCAAAGAATGCGGGCACAGAGAATATCTTTTCGGAGAGAAGGAGCCGATAGAAAATCTCGAACTTTTGGGACAAGTTCCATTCGACCCGGAACTCGGAAGATTTATTGACGAAGGAAAAATCGAAGACACATATGTGATGGCTTATGATGAAATCGTCTCAAAAATAAAAGAAAAATTAAGTATTGATTAAATAAATGTTTAAAATGATAAAAAATGGATATATATAAGGTGACATTGTTTTTTTCATTTTTTTATCTCCTTTTATTTAGCGCTTATGCGCATAAAGGAAAAAGCATCTGTAAGATTATTACAGGTGCTTTTATTTTATGAAGAATTCTAGAACTATTAAAAATTATGTTTGTGTTATAATGTATGATAAAATTTATTTAATGTAAATATTAGAAAAATAAAAGAACTGCTAAATTATCAGCAGTTCTTTTAAAATGACAAATGAGCATTTAGAGGGTAAAGTTTTCTCGTTCTATTTTCCCCTCTAAATACATTATATAAAAATTTAAAAATATATTCAAGGACTACAGTTTTAAAAATAAATAGGATGGGTTATAGTCTTGACTAATATTTTAAAAACGTGCATAATATATTTATAGAGCGATATAATGCTTGAAAAAAATGTGCTTGCTCGCTGTTTATATAATTATGGTTTCGATGTTTATGCATTTTATGCAATAAAAAACGTCACAATCATAAGATTGCAACGCAATGGTTGGTGCGCCATCAGGGATTCGAACCCTGGGCACCTTGATTAAGAGTCAAGTGCTCTACCAACTGAGCTAATGGCACGTGTTTCATTCAACATTATTTATTGTAACATATTAATTTTTAAAATGCAAGTGTTTTTTGCAAAATTTTTAAAAATTTTTAATTTTTTTTGGAGGTTATTATGGATTTAAAATCTAAGGTAGTTGAAAGACTTGTAAAATACGCAAAAGTCTACACAACGTCGGATGAAGAAAGCGAAACTATACCAAGCACAAAGAGACAATTCGATTTGGCACATATGCTCGTCGAGGAACTCAAGTCGATGGGGCTTGAAGCTGCAGTTGACGAACACGGATATGTTTATTCGGAGCTCAAGGGAAATGTCGAAGGCGAACCGACTGTCGGGCTTATCGCACATATGGATACGGCTCCTGATATGAGCGGTGAAAATGTAAATCCAAGACTCGTTGAAAATTATGACGGCGGAGATATAAAACTGGACAGTGAAGGTAAATATGTTTTAAGTCCAAAAGATTTTCCGGAGCTTAAAAATAAAAAAGGCAAGACTTTGATTGTTACGGACGGTACAACTCTTTTGGGCTCGGACGACAAGTCGGGGATTGCTGAAATTTTGACAGCTGTTGAATATTTGTTGGCAAATCCTGATATAAAGAGGAGAAATTTAAAAATCGGTTTTACTCCGGATGAAGAAGTCGGAAGAGGTGCCGATATGTTTGATGTTAAAAAGTTCGGTGCCGATTTTGCGTTTACAATTGACGGCGGAGATTTGGGAGGACTTGAATACGAAAACTTCAACGCATCAAATGCTAAAGTTACAATTGAAGGCAGAAATGTTCACCCGGGCAGTGCAAAGGGCAAGATGAAAAATTCGGTTATTTTTGCATATGAACTTTTCTCCATGCTTCCTGTTTTTGATAGACCGGAAAATACTGAAGATTCAGAAGGTTTTATTCATTTAAACAGCATTGAAGGAAATGTGGACAAGACTGTTATGAGTTTTATTATAAGAGATTTTGACAAGTCTTCCTTTGAAAAGAAGAAGGAAATTATGAGAAAGGCTTGTGAATTTATCGAATCCAAGCACGACTGCAAGGTAATTTTGGATATGAACGACAGCTACTACAATATGAGAGAAAAAATTGAAGAAGACATGAGACCTGTTGAACTCGCAATGGCTGCGATGAAAGATGCGGGCGTAGAACCTGTTGTTACAAAGGTAAGAGGTGGCACGGACGGCGCAAGACTATCTTATATGGGTCTTCCTTGCCCGAATGTCTTCACAGGCGGTTACAATTTCCATGGACGTTATGAATATGCAGTGACGGAAGAAATGGAAAAAGCAGTAGAGACTATAATTAACATTGCAAAAGTTAAGTAAAGTTCTTTCGATTTTAATTTTAATATTTGTTCTCGCCGGGTGTAAACCGGATGAAAAATTTATTGACGACGGAATTGTCCCAAAAAACAAGGTGAATGTGGTCGATATAAGCGATGAGATTCCATATTCGAGAAATATTTTAAAGGTTGTTGAAAATGGGATAGACGGAGTGTTTAATCCGCTCTATGCAATTTCGGATGCGGACAAGACAATAAGTTTTTTGCAGTTTTTGCCAATCATTTTTAAAAACAGGGATTTAACTTATACCACAAACAATTCTCTCGCGGTGGATTTTAAAAATATAAATGGAAATTTAAGAATCAGGCTAAGAGACATTGATTGGTGGGATAAAACGCCGGTCACATCAGAGGATGTGCTATTTTCTTTAAAAATTCTTCTCGACAAAAATTACACCGGAGTTGAGAGAAGCAGTCTTTTATTTAATATAAAAGGAGCTTGGGATTTTTATAATAACAAGAGCGATGAAATAAGCGGCTTTAAAATTTTGGATGAAAAAAGTTTTCTTATTGCTCTTGAAAATCCGGACATAGAAATGGACCCTGCATTTAATTTCAGACCGATTTCAAAGGCGTATTACGGAAGTGTGCCATTTTCTGAAATTCGAAAGCTTGATGACAAGCCGATGGGAAACGGCGCTTATGAAATATATAATTATGAGAAGCTGAATTTCTGCAATCTTCGCTCAAAGGCGGATTTTTATTACAATACTCCCGCAATAAAAAATATTTTTATTCGCGAGGAGACTCTTAGCGATAAAAAGTCCGATCTTTATAACGGCGAGGCGGACATTATCGACATATACGGAAACAATGAAATTCGTTTTGATGAGACCATTCGTGACAACTACAATATGTTCACAGTTTACGAAAACAATTCGACACTTCTTATGAATGTTCCGTCGGGGGACTTGGTTGACCCGACTATAAGGAAGTTTATTTTCTCGATTATCGATGAGGAAGATTTTGCGACGGAAAGATATAAGCTTTTAAAATACGACGTTGGAATAGTGAGTCTGTCGAACAGGTTTTACAGTAAAATTGAACTTCCGTATCAAGACGTCAATCCGAATTTGAACAATATCGACGGAACGCTTTTTATAAATGGAAAGCCTTTTAAAATAACACTTCTTTATTCAAATGTGGGCTTAAATGATTTTGTGGCGACGAGAATTGAGGAAAAATTAAAGTCTGTCGGTATTTCCGTAAACAAGGCGGTCCGAACGCCTGAGGAGATAAAGAGAGACATAAGCGCAATGAGGGAAGAGATGGCAAATGTCATTTATATTTCCAATTTTAAAAACGGAGACGTTCCGGACTTCGGGCTTTTGTATGCAGGCTCCGAATTCATGGGTGCGCCGCAGGAAAACAGATTTAAGATGTATGTAGATTCGATGGAACCTATGAATTACAGAAAAAGAATTGAAAGATATAGAAGATTTTCGGAAGATTTAATTGAAAATGCGTGGGTTCGCGGCATCGGTTCGCCGATTGCGAGAACTTATATAAGAACAAATTTAAGATATGTATTCAACTCGGAAAACCTCAGTTGGTATGAGGGGGACGTTTGGAATATAAGCATTCAATAAAAAAAGAGATGTCTGACTTCATCAGACATCCTTTTTTTAACAAAAATACCCTCTCGAATTTGAGAGGGCATATTTTAAAATATCATTTTTTCTTCGATGAAATCTTTTATTTCGTCAATTTTTATTCTCTTTTGCTCCATTGTGTCGCGGTCTCTTATTGTGACTGTTTCGTCTTCCAATGTGTCGAAGTCGACAGTTACACAGTAAGGAGTTCCGATTTCATCTTCTCTTCTGTATCTCTTTCCGATTGAGCCTTTTTCATCGAAATCACATGAGAAATATTTTATGAGTTCCGAATAAACTTCGTCCGCTTTGTCGGTGAGTTTCTTTGTCAAAGGAAGAATTGCAACTTTGTATGGCGCAAGTGCAGGATGGAATTTCATTACAACTCTGGTTGTGCCGTCTTCCAAAGTTTCTTCTCTGTATGCATCGGCAAGGAATGCCAATGTAACTCTGTCGCAGCCGAGAGACGGTTCAACAACATATGGAATATATTTTTCGTTTGTTTGCGGGTCGAGATAGTTTAAATCAGATTTTGCATAATCCATATGCTTTGTAAGGTCGTAGTCTGTTCTGTTTGCAATGCCCCAAAGTTCGCCCCATCCGAACGGGAATTTGTATTCGATGTCGGTTGTTGCCTTTGAGTAGAACGAAAGCTCTTCTTTTTCGTGGTCTCTAAGTCTCATCATTTCTTCGCGCATGCCGAGTTTTAAGAGCCATTCTTTACAGAAGTTTCTCCAATATTCGAACCAATCGTCGTCTTCGCCCGGTTTTACAAAAAATTCGAGTTCCATTTGTTCGAACTCACGAGTTCTGAATGTGAAGTTTCCGGGAGTAATTTCGTTTCTAAAGCTCTTTCCGATTTGAGCAATTCCGAAAGGCACTTGTTTTCTCGAAGTTCTTTGAACATTTTTGAAGTTTATAAAAATGCCTTGCGCAGTTTCCGGTCTCAAATAAATTTCGGCTGTGTTGTCTTCGGTGACGCCTTGGAATGTTTTAAACATCAAGTTAAATTGTCTGATATCTGTGTAGTCAAGCTTGCCACAGTTCGGACAAACTATATTTTTTTCTTTTATATAATTTAAAAGTTCTTCGTTTGACCAGCCGTCAGGGTTCACACCTTCGATGCCTTCTTTGTTGCAATAGTCTTCGATTAATTTGTCGGCTCTGAAACGCGATTTACATGCTTTGCAGTCGATGAGCGGGTCGGAGAATGAACTCAAGTGTCCGCTTGCTCTCCATACGTCAGGGTTCATAAGTATTGCCGAATCTACGCCGACATTGTACTTGGATTCTTGTACAAATTTTTGCCACCATGCTTTTTTTACATTATTTTTAAGTAATACACCAACAGGGCCGTAGTCCCAAGTGTTTGATAATCCGCCGTAAAGTTCGCTTCCTGCAAAAATAAATCCTCTTGATTTTGCAAGAGCTACTAATGTTTCCATATTTTCTAACATATTTCACCTCTTATAATATTTAAATTATACCAAATGTAAGGATTTTTATCAAGTTTAGAAATGAATAACAAGCGCTTTTTATGGGTATTTATATCAAAGAGGTGGTAATTTGGAAAATTATTTTAGAATTACGGGCATGCACTGCGCATCTTGCCAAACGAGAATTGAAAAAGTTCTCTCGAGGACTGACGGGGTTTACGAAGTTAATGTAAATCTTGCTACGGGTAAGATGAGAATAAAATATGACGAAAATAAACTTGATTCTAAGAAGATCGAGGACAAGGTTAAGTCAATAGGATTCGGCGCGGAGCTTGAACGTGAAAGAAATACTGATAAAGACAAAAAATTGAAAGAAAAGGAATATGCTTCAATTAAGAGAAAATTTATTCTTTCTGCAATTCTGACATTGCCGCTATTTTCTATAATGTTTTTTCATATGGCGGGCATACATGTCTTTTGGGACAAGCCGGAAATACAATTTGCTCTTGCGACGATAGTTCAGTTTTACGTGGGATACACTTTTTATGTGGGGGCATACAAATCCATAAAATCAAAAGCGATGAACATGGATGTGCTCGTAGTAATGGGGACTTCTGCCGCATATTTTTACAGTATTTACAACTGGTACATCGGACATGACCATTTTTATTTTGAAAGCTCGGCAATGATTATAACGCTTGTGCTTTTGGGAAAAATGCTTGAATTAAGAGCTAAGTCGAAAACCGGAGAAGCGCTTATGAAACTCATGGACTTGGCTCCGAAAGAAGTTACGGTAATTGTTGACGGCAATACTTTTAAGAAAAGCGCAAAAGATGTAAAACTCGGAGATGTTCTTCTTGTAAGACCGGGCGAAAATATTTCGGGAGACGGAGATATCGTACAGGGGAAGACATCTGTCGACGAATCTATGCTTACGGGGGAATCGATTCCGGTTGATAAAAATGTAGGTGACAAAGTATACCAAGGCACTCTAAATTTGAACGGCTCAATAGAGGTTAAAGTCACAACGGATATGACGGAAACGGGGCTTTCGAAAATCATAAGAATGGTCGAAGAGGCGCAAAATCAAAAGGCGCCGGTCCAAAGACTTGCAGACAAAGTTGCATCGATTTTTGTGCCGACTGTAATTGGCATTGCGATTTTGACATTTATACTGCACAGAGTTTTTGGAAGTGATGTTGAAAAGTCGCTCATATCGGCTGTGTCGGTTTTGGTCATAGCGTGTCCGTGTTCGCTTGGACTTGCGACCCCGACGGCTATAATGGTCGGAACCGGAAAGGCTGCGAACGAGGGCATTTTAATAAGGGATGCGAAAGCACTCGAAAATGCTGAGAAACTCACTGCGGTTGCGCTCGATAAGACCGGCACAATCACAAAGGGAAGACCCGACGTGGTTGATATGATAAATATAAGAGGCGACAAGAGCATCAATAACTCGATTTTGTACTCGATGGAAATCAAGAGCGAACATCCTATTGCAATGGCGATTGTTGATTATTTTCACGATAATCCTCCGAAAAAAATAAATGGCTCGTTTATAAATATCGAAGGGCGAGGAGTGGGATTTAAAATTCTTGACAAAAATTATTATGCGCTCAGCATAAAAAGCATTGAGGAGTTGGGAATTGATATTGATGCGGAAATTCGCGAGAATATGAGACCCGAAGCGACGTATGTCGGACTTGTTGAAGATAAGGAGCTGAACATGCTTGTCGGACTTGTCGATGAAATCAAAGAAGATTCAAAAGAATCCATCAGATTTTTACACGACGTGGGATTAAAAACCGTTATGATTACGGGAGACAACGAAAAAGTAGCTCAAAAAATTGCGGGTTCGGCGGGAATCGACAAATATTATGCGGAAGTTTTGCCTGAAGAAAAAGTTCTAAAGGTTAAGGAACTTATGGAAACGGAAGTTGTAGGCATGGTCGGGGACGGAATAAACGATGCGCCGGCTCTTGCAACGGCGGATATCGGCTTTGCAATGGGTACCGGTACCGATATTGCAATTGACTCGGGCGATATAACCCTTGTCGGCGGTAGTTTAAAATCGGTCGGAAGGGCTATAGATATTTCAAAAAAGACTATGAAGACTATAAAACAAAATCTGTTTTGGGCGTTTTTCTACAATGTTGTCGGAATTCCAATCGCGGCAATAGGCATTCTAAACCCTATGATTGCAGGAGCTGCGATGGCGTTTAGCAGTGTGAGCGTTGTTACAAACAGCCTACGACTAAAGAACAAATAGTTTTAAACAAACGACTTTTATGTTATAATGTAAATATGAGAGACAATTGAGGAGGTTATTATGTTAATAAAAATAAATGGAATGAGCTGCAACAACTGCAAAAAGTCAGTTGAAGAAGCGATAAAAAATGTGAAGGGCGTAAAAAAGTACAATGTGAGTTTGGAAGACGCATGTGCTGAAGTTGAAGGCGATTTCAACATAACGGAACTCAAACAAGCAATTGAAAATATAGGATTTGACGCGGAATAGGTGAAAATATGAAGATTGAAATTTTTTCTGATTTTATGTGCCCGTACTGCTATATCGGTTTGAAATCTCTTGAAAAAGCGATTGAAAAAACGGGAGTCAAACCCGAAATTGAATTTCTTTCGTTTGAATTAAATCCTGATATCAAGTCGGAGCACAAAAAATTGATGGACACAATAAAAGAAAAGCACAATTTGAACGACTATGAAGTTAAGGGCACGATGAACAGAATTGTGAAATATGCAAAAGAAGAAGGACTCGACTACAATATGGAAGATGCGATATCGGCAAATACACATCTTGCTCATCTTGCTATGAAATATGTCGCGACTTTAAAGAAGGAGTACGAGTTTGAAGAGCTTCTTATGAAAGCTGCGTTCATCGAAGGAAAGGACGTCGGAGACATCGAAGTCATAAATAAAATCGCAGAAAAATTGGGCGTAGATGTTGATGAAATGCTTGAATTTATAGATATGGATTCGACAAAAGCATTGGTCTTGGACGACAAGCACAAGTCGGAGGCGCTGGGTGTAAAAGTTATTCCGACATATAGAATCGACGAAGACAGAATGATTGAAGGAACTCTTGAAACCGATGAATGGGTTGAGATTTTAAAAGGCGAAAAATAGAGAAATAATAAATTTTATGAAGAAGAAATGTTTTGAGCAAATTCATAATTTTGCTTGACATTTCTTTTTTCTTGTGTTAAAATAAACTGTATGTGGTCGAAAGACCTATTCATAGGAAAACGACCCGCAGATAAAAGGAAAAGGAGGAAATAAAATGCCAACAATTAATCAGTTGATTAAACAAGGTAGAAAGGATGTTAAGAAGAAAAAGAAGACACCGGCACTCGGTTACAACTTCAATACTCTTCAAAAAAGAAACACACCTGTAAATTCACCACAAAAACGTGGAGTTTGTGTTGCAGTTAGAACTGTTACACCTAAAAAACCTAACTCAGCTTTGAGAAAAGTTGCACGTGTACGTTTGACAAACGGAGCAGAAGTTCTTGCTTACATTCCGGGAATCGGACACAATCTTCAAGAACACTCTGTTGTTCTTTTGAGAGGCGGACGTGTTAGGGACTTGCCGGGTGTTCGTTACCACATCATCCGTGGAACACTTGATGCTGCCGGAGTAGAAGGCAGACAACAAGCTCGTTCAAAATACGGCGCAAAACACGCTAAAAAGAAATAGATAGAAAAGTCTAACTCATATCCTTTTATCAAGGGGTGTGATAGACGTACTAACCGCGTGGGAAAAAATTTCCACGAGTACCAAAGAATTAATATTTATTAAGGAGGGAAGAGAAGTGTCACGTAAAGGTCACATTCCAAAGAGAGTTGTACTACCGGATCCAATGTATGATGACGTGGTAGTAGCAAAACTCATAAACAACGTAATGCTCGACGGTAAAAAGGGAACAGCCCAAAAAATCGTTTACGATGCATTTGATTATGTAAAAGAAAAGACTGGTGAAGACCCATTAGAGGTATTTCACAAAGCACTAAACAACATCATGCCTGTACTTGAAGTTAAAGCAAGAAGAATTGGTGGGGCAACATACCAAGTTCCTATGGAAGTTCGTCCTGAAAGAAGACAAACTTTAGGTCTTAGATGGCTCACTCTTTATTCAAGAAAGAGAAGCGAAAGAACAATGGTCGAAAGACTTGCCAAGGAAATTCTCGATGCTGCAAACGAACAAGGCGGCTCAGTTAAAAAACGTGAAGATGTTCACAAAATGGCTGAAGCTAACAAGGCATTTGCTCATTTTAGATACTAGGAGGTATTATGGCGAGATCGCTTGAAAAACTTAGAAACATAGGAATCATGGCGCATATTGACGCTGGTAAGACCACCACAACTGAAAGAATCTTGTACTATACAGGTAAAATTCATAAAATTGGTGAAACCCATGAAGGCGCTGCTCAAATGGACTGGATGGCTCAAGAACAAGAAAGAGGTATCACAATCACATCAGCAGCTACAACAGCTTTCTGGCATGATTACCAACTAAATATTATCGACACCCCGGGCCACGTTGACTTCACAGTTGAAGTAGAAAGATCACTTCGTGTATTGGACGGAGCTGTTGCGCTTTACGACTCAAAGGGTGGTGTTGAACCGCAATCAGAAACAGTTTGGAGACAAGCTGATAAATATCACGTACCGAGAATTGCATTTATGAACAAAATGGACGTTACAGGTGCTGACTTCTTCAGATCTGTAAGAATGATGCATGATAGATTAAATGCAAATGCAGTACCACTTCAAATTCCTATCGGAGCTGAAGATACATTCAAAGGCGTAGTTGACCTTATCGACATGCGCGCTGAAGTATACTACGACGATATGGGAAATGATATAAGAGATGAAGATATTCCTGAAGATTTGAGAGATGTAGCTGATGAGTACAGAGAAAAAATGCTCGAAGCTGTATCTGAATTTGATGATACAATCATGGAAGACTATCTTGAAGGAAATGAAATCGACAAGAAAAGAATTAAAGCCGCTATCAGAAAGGCAACCATCACAAATAAGATGACACCTGTTCTTTGCGGATCATCATACAAAAATAAAGGTGTTCAATTGTTATTGGACGCAATCGTAGACTATCTACCGAGTCCTTTGGATGTTCCACCTATCGAAGGTGTTGACATGGAAGGAAATCCTGTTGAAAGACACGCCGCAGACGACGAACCTCTAAGTGCTTTGGCATTTAAAATCGTTTCAGACCCATTTGTAGGTAAGCTTGCATATGTAAGAATTTACTCAGGAGATATTAAATCCGGTTCTTACGTATACAACTCAACAAAGGGCAAGAGAGAAAGAGTTGGACGTCTCGTTCTCATGCACGCAAACAAGAGAGAAGAAGTAGATGAACTACAATCTGGAGCAATCGCAGCAGTTGTTGGATTAAAATACACAACAACAGGTGATACACTTTGTATGGAAGAAGCTCCGGTAATCCTTGAAAACATGGAATTCCCGGAACCGGTTATCGCAGTTGCAATCGAACCGAAAACAAAGGCATCACAAGAAAAAATGACAATTGCTCTTATGAAACTTGCAGAAGAAGACCCTACATTTAAAACTTACACAGACCAAGAAACAGGTGACACAATTATAGCCGGAATGGGAGAACTTCACTTGGACATCATTGTTGACAGACTTCTTCGTGAATTTAAAGTTGAAGCAAACGTAGGTAATCCACAAGTTGCATACAAAGAATCCATTCAAGGAACAGCTGAAGCTGAAGGAAAATTTGTACGTCAAACAGGTGGTCACGGTCAATACGGACATGTTAAACTTAGAATCGAACCTCAAGAACCTGGAAAAGGTTATGAATTTGTAAACGCAATCGTTGGTGGGGTTGTTCCAAAGGAATTTGTCGGACCTACAGACCAAGGTGTTAGAGAAGCACTCGAAAGCGGTGTTATCGCAGGATATCCTGTTCTCGACGTAAAAGTAACACTATTTGACGGTAGTTATCACGAAGTCGACTCCTCAGAAATGGCATTTAAGATCGCAGGCTCAATGGCTGTTAAAGAAGCACTTCGAAAAGCAAATCCTGTACTTCTTGAACCAATGATGAAAGTTGAAGTTGTTACTCCGGATGAATACCTCGGAGACGTTATGGGCGACTTGAACGGAAGAAGAGGAAGAATCGAAGGAATGGAACTTGAAAAAGGTGTACAAACTGTTCACGCATTTGTTCCACTTTCAGAAATGTTCGGATATGCAACATCATTAAGATCAAGTACACAAGGACGTGCAAATCACTCGATGGAATTCGATCACTATGAACCGGTTCCAAAGAATATAGCAGACGAATTAACTAAAAAATAATATCCTTTAGGAGGGAAAAATAATGGCAAAAGAAAAATTTGAAAGAACGAAACCGCATGT
>OASD01000483.1_pt1 | contig 15756 bp, 17 predicted proteins | sample 1475531 | NCBI WGS metagenome assembly OASD01 (sample SAMEA3360668, study PRJEB22359) | human gut metagenome | biome: ENVO:urban biome; feature: ENVO:human-associated habitat; material: ENVO:feces | place: Bangladesh | collected 2011
TATTTTTATCTAGCTTCAGAATGAGCAAAACTTTATGAGAGGAGAGATTCAAAAAGAAATCCTCATTTTGAAACAAAAAAGAGTAACAACTATTTTAAACATATTCTTGACAAAGAGTCAAGAGCTTTTTTTAAAAAAAGGTGACAAATATATTAATTTATGGTATGATATCAGTTGAAATAGAGGAGAGGGATTATGCCAACACCGTTAAAGCAACATAAAGACCTTGAAGAACAAGAACAACATCTTCAGGTAGATGATACCCCTAAATTTTACGAATTTCAGGAAATTAATCACAGAAGCGCTAAGCTCAAGGAACTCATGTTCTTTGCCCGTATCGCTTTATTTGCTATTTCCACTGTTGTGGTATCTTTCTTTTTACTTGTCTTGAATCTGGCGCCAATCTGGGCTTTCTTGTTTGCCTCTCTTATCAGCCTAGCCATTACGTCAGCTGTTTCAAGCATTATTTGGTCATTAAGACATTGATAAACAAAACTCCCATTACTGGGAGTTTTTTAATACGAAAAAAGCGGCCCTTTGGACCGCCTTTTTATTATGCTTTAGTTTCTTCTTCTGATTTTTCAGGTTCAGCTTTTGGTTCTTCAAAAGGTGTTTCATCTTTTGCTGTGTAATCAATGATAATATCATCAACTTCAGCTTCCACATTTTCTTTGACATCTTCTGCTTTATCAGCAACATCGTCAACGACATCAGATACTTTTGATGTTAATTCTGATACTTTTTCAGTCGCATAGTCAGCAGCTGCTTGACCTTTTTCTTTAACGATTTCAAGAAATTCATCAGTTGTTAGTTCGCCTGATTCAAATTTTTCTTTGTAATCGTTAAAAGTGTCTACTGCTAAGTCAGTGTATTCTGTTGCCTTATCTTTAGCTTTTTGATGGTATTCAGAAGGATTTTCTTTGTAAGCTTGATATGCTTTACTTGCTTTTTTCTGTAATTCTTTACCTTTTTCAGTAGATAGGAAATAAGCTGCGGCTGCACCTGAGGCAACACCAATAATCACATTTCTCAATAATTTACTCATGTTCTTTCTCCTTTTTTAATAGTTTTGAGGCAACTTTACCGATAGCATAAGCTGCACTAGCTTTACCAACATTTGATGTCGCTTGAGTGGCTTTTTGAGAGAGACGACGCGCTTGCGCATTCAAATCAGAAACTGATTCTGAAAGGTCTGCTACTGCGACAAACAAAGGATCAATCGTTGATACTTTGCCATTGACATCTTCTACTAAAACGTTAGCTTTAGCGAGGATTTCATTGGCTTGGTGAAGCGAGACATTCACATCACTAGTCAACACTTTAATCGTTTCTTTTGACTCCTCAATAGTCTCATTAACAACATCAACTGTTTTATATAGTTTAACACCAATTGGTATAAAAACGCCAACCATAACTGCAAAAGCGATGGCAAAAATTAACAAAGCTACTTCTAACATCTTATCTCCTATCTCCTAAGCACTTATTCCTGATAATAAGGAATATCTTTTTGGTTTCTTCTCCAAACGATCAAGACAATTCCAAGAAGAATTAATACGGCTGACAACCATTGTGACACTCGCATACCTAAGAACATCAAACTATCTGTTCGCATGCCTTCAATCACAAAGCGTCCGCAACCATACCAAATCAAATAAAAGAACGTCACTTCTCCTTGTTTTAGAAAACGTGGACGGTGTCTCACACTCATAATAATGATAAAACCAAGCAAGTTCCACATTGACTCGTATAAAAAGGTCGGAACGCGGTAACTACCGTCGATATACATTTGATTTTTGATGAAATCTGGCAAGTAGTTAAGACTCTTAACGGCTTTACCATAAGCTTCTTGATTGATAAAATTTCCCCAGCGCCCAATAGCTTGCGCAATCATCACACCAGGAGCAGCTATATCTAAGAAATCAAGTGGATTAATGGCACGATAATAAGAAAAGACAAAGAGAACAATGGCTCCCGTCAGCAAACCGCCATAGATGGCTAGACCACCATGCCATACTGCAAAAATCTCAGTCCAAGGCTGACTAGTATAATAGTTAAAATCAAATATCACATAATAAAGGCGAGCCCCGATAATCGCTATTGGAAAAGCAATTAAAATAAAATCTAAAATATCATCTGGAATAATCTTACGTCGTGGTGCTTCCTTCATAGCTAAATAAACTGCTAGAAGCATACCAGAAACAATGAAAAGCGCATACCAGCGAATGGCAAAGGGGCCAAATTGAATCGCGATTGGATTAATCATTGGTTCCCCTCATTCTTTGTAATGAGTTGGGTCAAGCGTTCTTCAAAAGTCTTCGTCGCATCAAATCCCATTTGTTTGGCACGATAATTCATAGCTGCTGCCTCAATGACAACTGACATGTTTCGACCAGTTTGAACTGGGATACGTAGACGTGGAATTTTGACTCCTGACAACTCAAGCTCTTCATTACCATTTCCAAGACGGTCAAAGACTTTTTCTGACTCATAATTTTCAAGGTAAATAGCCAATTGAACTTGTGATGAATCCTTAACAGCACTAGCACCGTATAGGCTCATAACGTCGATAATCCCAACTCCGCGAATTTCTAGCAAATGACGAAGAATCTCAGCTGGTTCACCCCAAAGGGTTTCTTCATCTTTAGCAAAAACATCTACACGGTCATCAGCTACCAAACGGTGACCACGTTTAACCAACTCAAGACCTGTTTCACTTTTACCAATACCAGAGTCTCCTTGAATCAAGACACCCATGCCGTAGATATCCATCAAAACACCATGGACACTTGTACGTTCTGCCAAGCAAGAATCAAGATACCATGACATTTCACCAGACAAACGACTAGTTGGAACGTGACTTTGCAAAATCGCAATGCCTTTTTCCTTAGCAGCGCTAATCATTTCCTCTGGAATAGCCAAATTACGCGCCACGATAATGGCTGGTGTTTCTGGCTTAATCATTTCTCTTAGGACATGACGACGGTTGTGTGAGGGCATTTTCGTTAGATATGACCACTCTTTCATCCCCAAAAGCTGCAAACGCTCTGGTGAATAATAATCAAAATAACCAGTCATTTCAAGACCTGGACGTGAAATATCTGACGTTGTAATCTCTTTTGATAATAAGTCATCATCACCGTAGATAACATCAAGTTTTACCTTGTCGACTAACATTTTTACAGTAACTGACATGTCTCATACCATGAACTTTTTACAAAAAATGTAAAATGAATTGAAAACGATAAAAATAGGCTTTTCTTATAACAAGTCCATTTTCACTAAAGTAACAATTCTGTTCAATCCTTTTCCTCTTTTTTCATTATTATATCACAATCAGCCTAAAAAGTAAGCGCTCACGCAAGCTTTTGAAAATTAATTCTTAGTTTTTCCAGGCACACGTAAAAAGGCTTGAGACTTTTCCCAAACCTTTTCTCGTTTCATAGACTAGGATAAGTTCCTGTTATACTTATCTAGACATTTTTGATTACAACATTAAAAACTCTATTTGTCAGTGATTACCAGAACCAGCCGTCATTGTCATCGTCATCGTCAACAACTTCAGCATCCTTTCTTCGACGTGGCCCCGTACCATATTGGTCACGAGTGATATCTTCTTTGTAAGGAAGAAAAATTACTAAGAGGATGTAAAGCAAAATGCCAAAGCCATAAAAGTACATTAGCAATGCTGCTAGGACACGTGTCAAAGGCAAGTCCCAACCAAACTTATCAGCAATTCCGGCGCAAACACCACAAACCAGTTTATTCTTTCGCTGTTTATAAAGAGCTGATTTCATCTTCATCCCTTCCTTCTTTTCTCACTATAATGATTATACCTAATTTCTTTACAAATAAAATCAGCCTTACGACTGATTTTATAATTAGAAAGTCTGTTTCTGATAGTTCTCTAAGTTTCTAGACTTTTGATTTCTAAGAGTTTGCCATGGCAGCGGCCACAGCGGTATTTTTTGGTATTGACACGGCGTTCTCTACGATACTCTTGCCCGCACTTTTGGCAACGATAGCAATGATAAGCCATCTCACTTGACATAGTCGGTGCGTAGCGAAGGCCATCAACCTTTTGAAGTAATTCTTTAAAATCTGCGTCAGCGTGTTTGTAACCTTTTCCTTCAAAATAAAGATGATAATGGCAAAGCTCATGACGAACAATCTTTCGAAAGCTCTCCGGTCCAAACACCTCAAGGATTTTTGGATTAAAATCTAGATGCCCATCAGCTGGGAAAAATCGGCCGCCAGTTGTCCTGAGACGAGTGTTCCAGATAGCTGTATGTCGGAAGGCTTTCCCAAAATCTTCTTGTGAAACTTCTTTGACGTAATTAGTTAAGTTCACGTAAATCTACCAAAGAAAGGTTAATTTTGCCACGCTCTTTATCGATTTTTGAAACCCACACTGTGACCACATCACCAACAGAAACGACTTGGCTAGGGTGTTTAACAAAGGATTTGCTCATTTGTGAAATGTGAATCAAGCCATCATCGTGAAGACCGATATCTACAAAGACACCAAAATCGACCACATTTCGAACAGTCCCTTCTAATTTTTGTCCGATTTCAAGGTCAGAAATATCACGCACATCTTGGCGAAGGACTGGTGCTTCAAAATCATCACGCAAATCACGACCTGGTTTTAAGAGATCAGCAATGATATCTTTCAGAGTTTCTTGACCAAGTCCGATTGTTTCAGCCATATCTTTTACAGACACCGCTTGAAGTTTTGCCTTAGCTGAATCATCCAAATCAGTGATGTCCAGTTCTTTCAGCAAACGTTCAACAGCCTTATATGACTCAGGGTGAACGCCTGTGTTGTCAAGAATATTTTTAGCACCAGGAATGCGCAAGAAACCAGCAGCTTGTTCAAAGGCTTTAGCTCCCAGACGTGGCACTTTCTTAATCTCTTCACGTGAGCTGATACGACCATGCTCGTCACGGTACTTAACGATATTTTCTGAAATGGTTTTATTTAATCCTGATACGTGTGACAAGAGTGCTGGACTTGCTGTATTAATGTTAACCCCGACTTGGTTAACCACGGTATCAACAACGAAATCTAGGTTTTCAGCCAATTTTTTCTGGCTAACGTCGTGCTGGTATTGACCGACACCAATTGATTTTGGATCGATTTTAACCAATTCTGCCAAAGGGTCTTGAAGACGACGAGCAATAGAAATGGCAGAACGTTTTTCAACCGTCAAGTCTGGGAACTCATGGCGAGCAAGCTCAGAAGCAGAGTAGACAGAAGCTCCGCTTTCATTGACAATAACATAAGAAACGTCTGGAAAATCTTTCAAGACTTGCGCTACGAATGCTTCACTTTCACGGCTAGCTGTTCCATTTCCGATAGCGATAATTTCAATGCCGTAGCTAGAAATGAGCTCAGCTAAATCTTTTTTAGACTGTTCGATTTTGGCTTGGCTAGCAGGTGCAACTGGGTAAATCACTTGTGTTGTCATGAGTTTACCTGTTTGGTCAACCACGGCTAGCTTGGCTCCTGTACGAAAGGCAGGGTCAAAACCAAGAACCATTTTCCCTTTTAGCGGTGATACTAAAAGCAAGTTGCGAAGATTTTCTGAGAAGAGCTCGATAGCCCCATCTTCAGCACTCTCTGTCAATTCACTGTGAATACGGCGTTCCATAGCGGGAACGATTTTTTTCTTGATGGTTTTTGAGATGACATCGTCGATGTAAGCATTTCTATTTTTAAAACGTGACGCCATGAAACGAATCATCTTGTCAGTATTGTGGTCAAAACCAACTTTTAAAATGCCTAATTTTTCACCACGATTAAGAGCTAAAATGCGGTAGCCTTGCATTTTAGAAACTTTTTCTGAGAAATCATAATAGATTTGGAATGTTTTTTTATCATCAGCAGTTTCATCTTTAACGCTCGAAACAACAGAACTATATGACCAGATTTCATTGTAAACCCATGATCGAAGGCGATTGTCTTCTGAGAAAGATTCAATCAAGATTTCACAAGCTCCTGCGATAGCTTTATCAGCTGTTTCAAAACCATCACAAATAAAAGCTTGAGCTTCTTTTTCAAGCGAAGCTTTATTTTGTAAAATCAGGCGTGCTAGGGGAAATAGCCCTGCTTCTCTGGCAATGGTTGCTTTCGTACGACGTTTTTCTTTGTAAGGAAGGTAAAGTTCTTCAACGTCAGCCAATTTTTCAGCTGCCTCAATTGCTTTTTTGAGCTCAGCTGTTAATTTTCCTTGTTCTTCAATTTTACTTAATACCGTTGCTTTGCGTTCAGCTAAAGCTGTCATGCTTTTATCCAAATCAATGATAGCCTTAATTTGAACTTCATCCAAATTACCAGTCATTTCTTTACGATAACGAGCGATGAAAGGAATGGTATTTCCTTCGCTTGTCAACTCGAGAACTTTGGTAATTTGGTTCTCTTTAATTGTTAATTCTTGAGCAATTATATATATATTATCATTTTTCATAGCCTTTCTATTATATCAAAAAACTCTTAAAGATTGGATTTTTATTAATTCTTTTGATGATTTTTAACTTAACTTTTACCGAATTTTATCAAATTCTATCTTATAAATATCCGCTTAGCTTTTGCTGATTTTTTCAAATGATAGTATAATAACTGGTGACTATATTTAGAAAAGAGGTGTCCATCTTATGGCAATCACTCACAAACGTCAGGACGATTTAGAATCAATGTTTGCAAACTTTGCAAGTTTTCCAAAAGTCTCTAGCGACCCTGAAAAAGAAAAGGAAAGTAAGGATAAAAACGATAAGAAAGCGACTCATTAAGTTTTATGGACATTTTTAATCACTTACCAGCAAGTGTCTTACAATGGTTTGCGATTTTTATCTCAATTATCATTGAGGCCTTGCCTTTTGTTTTGCTTGGAACGATTTTATCTGGTTTTATCGAGGTTTACGTGACACCTGATTTGGTGCAACGTTACCTCCCTAAAAATAAATTCCTACGAATTCTCTTTGGAACCTTCGTTGGTTTTATTTTCCCTTCCTGTGAATGTGGGATTATTCCTATCATCACGCGCTTTCTAGAGAAAAAAGTTCCTAGCTACACTGCTGTTCCCTTTCTAGCCACAGCACCGATTATCAACCCTATCGTGCTTTTTGCAACATACTCAGCCTTTGGAAATAGCTGGCGCTTCTTGTGGTTACGACTTCTTGGTGCTGTTGTTGTTGCTATCACGCTTGGAATTATGCTTGGCTTTGTGGTCGATGACAATATCTTAAAAGAAGATATGGCGCCTTGTCATTTTCACAATTACTCTGGCGAACCTTGGTATCGCAAGATTTTCCTCGTTTTAGCACATGCTATCGATGAATTATTCGACACTGGGCGTTATCTGGTCTTTGGGTCTTTGGTAGCTTCGGCTATGCAGATTTATTTGCCAACCCATATTCTAACCAAAATCGGTGGAAATGCCTTAACAGCCATTCTAGTGATGATGCTGTTAGCCTTCATCTTGTCACTTTGTAGTGAAGCCGACGCCTTTATTGGTGCTTCACTTCTCTCAAGTTTTGGGACTGCACCAATCCTTGCCTTTCTTTTGATTGGTCCAATGGTGGATATCAAAAATCTCATGATGATGCTCAATTCCTTTAAGAAACGTTTTATCGTGCAATTTATTAGCGTTTCTGCTGGGATGATTATCCTTTACTGTCTACTTGTGGGGGTGATTGGATGATTCGATTTTTAATTCTTGCTGGTTATTTTGAATTAACCATGTACTTACAAATTTCAGGAAAATTAAATCAGTACATCAATAACCACTACGCTTATCTAGCATACATTTCCATGGTGCTGTCATTTGTTCTAGCTATCGTACAATTAGTTATCTGGGTTAAAGATTTGAAAATGCACAGCCATTTACATGGAAAATTAGCGAAAATCACTAGTCCAATGATTCTGGTCATTCCAGTACTTATCGGACTTTTAGTTCCAACAGTAACCTTGGATTCTACAACGGTTTCTGCCAAGGGTTACCACTTCCCACTTGCAGCAGGGTCAACTAGAACAGTCAGCGAAGATGGTACACGTATCCAATACCTAAAACCAGATACCAGTCTTTATTTCACTTCTGCTGCTTATGATAAGGAAATGCGAAAAGAAATGAAAAAATACAAAGGTTCTGGTGATTTGACCATTACAACGGATAATTACATGGAAATCATGGAGCTCATCTACCTTTATCCTGATGAATTTTCTGGACGTAATATCACTTATACTGGTTTTGTCTATAATGAACCAGGTCACGATGGTTATCAATTTCTTTTCCGTTTTGGTATCATTCACTGTATTGCCGATTCAGGTGTCTATGGGCTTTTAACGACTGGCAATGCTACTAGCTATCCAAACAACACATGGATTACAGCAACTGGTACCATTAGTCTTGAGTACGATAAGACTTTGGAACAAAACTTACCAGTCCTACACATTTCTAAGATTAAAGAAACAGATGCCCCTGATAATCCTTACGTTTATCGCGTCTTTTAGATAATAAAATCCCACCAGACTAATAAATTGGTGGGTATTTTTTAGTTATTTTTCTTGTAAGAAACAGCTAGTCTAATAATGTTAAACAGTGTTAAGATTCCCCAAACCGCCATGATTTGCCACTTGGCTTCAGCAAGATAAATCAGCGTTAAGACAAGCGTCGATGAGGTCAAGAGAATTGTCGATAAATGTGCTTTTACGAAATCAAGCATGTCCTTAAATAATCCCTTCTAGGAGACCACGGATAAAGTCTTCGGAGTCGAATTCGCCGATATCATCAATCTTCTCACCAAATCCAATGAATTTAACTGGGATATCAAGTTCTTGGCGGATAGCTAGAACAACACCACCTTTGGCAGTCCCATCAATTTTAGTCAAGATGAGTCCTGTTAATGGTGTGATTTTTGAGAATTCTTTTGCTTGGCTAAGAGCATTTTGACCTGTCGAAGCATCAAGGGCAAGAAGGGTTTCGTGCGGAGCATCTGGTACCACGCGCTTAATGATTCGACCAATTTTTTCAAGCTCTGCCATCAAATTATCTTTGTTTTGCAAACGACCTGCGGTATCAATCAACAGAACGTCAACATTTTCAGCGACAGCTCTTTCCATACCATCAAAGACCACTGAAGCTGGGTCTGCTTTTTCTGGTCCCGTCACAACTGGGACATCAACACGTCGTCCCCATTCAGCAAGCTGAGCAACGGCTCCAGCACGGAAAGTATCAGCCGCAACAAGCATGACTTTCTTGCCTTCATTTTTGTATTTATAAGCAAGCTTACCGATTGATGTTGTTTTACCAACTCCGTTGACTCCGACAAAGAGCATAACAGTCAAGCCATCTTGGAAATTGATTTGTTCGTTAAAGACACCATCTTTTTCATAGATTTCAACCAATTTTTCAATGATGACACGTTTCAAATCATCAGCTTTCTTAGCGTTTTCAAGCTTAGCTTCATAACGCAAGTCTTCTGTCAATTGTGTAGCCACATTAACACCGACATCAGACAAGATAAGCATTTCTTCTAATTCTTCAAAGAAGTCCTCATCCACACGACGGAAGTTTGCTAGAAAGGCATTCAAGCGTGCGCTAAATCCTGTGCGTGTTTTTTTAAGACTGCGATTGTATTTTTCTTCTTCAGTCTCAACAGGTGCATTAACTGGCTCTACTGACTCTTCTTTTACGTCTTCTTGTTTTGTTTCAACAGCTTCAAATTCAACTGTCTCACCACGGTCTAAAGCCTCTTTGGCTGCTTCTTTTTTAGCATAATAATCTGCCACGACTCCTGAAAAATCAGCTTCAGCTGCTTCCTTAGTTTCATCAAGCTGTCTAGCTTCTTCAGAAACTGGAGTCACTTCACTTTCAATCACGTCTTCTGCTTGAGTTTCAACGGCAGCTGTTTCTGCTACTTCTTTACTCTCATCAGCAGAAGTTTCTTCAAGTACTTGAGCAATTTCTTGTTCTTCAATCTGCTCTTTTGTATCCTTTTTTTTTCCAAATAAACGATCAAATAATCCCATATTAAGCTACCAAGAGAACATACTGTCCTCTTATCCTTTCTACTTAGCTTCTAAAATGTATTTTTTAACAGCTTCTGCAACACCCGACTCATCGTTAGTGCGACTTGTCACAGCATCTGCTGTTTCTTTTGCGATTGTAACACCATTTGCCATAGCAACACCTAACCCAGCCCATTTTAACATGGAAAGGTCGTTTTCTTCATCACCCATAGCCATGACATTTTCTGATGATAAGCCTAGGTGTTTAACTAGTTGATTCAAACCAGCAGCTTTATGAACCCCTTTAGGCATCATTTCTACTATGATATCACGTGATTTAAAAATTTCAAAATATTGATGTAGTTCTTTTGGCAATTTTAAGAGTTGTTGATCCAAAAATTCTGGTTTTGTGACACTAACCACCTTGTTGTAAATCACATTTTCAGGAATGTCAGCAAAGCTATTAACCGTTACAAATTCAAGGGTTGGATTTGCTTGCGGGTAGTGTGATTCATTGCCACGACAGGCTAAACTGTAAACAATGCCGTCACTAAGCACATCAAATGGTAGAGCTAAGGGCTCTAGATGACGGTACAAAAACTGAAGCTGAGAACGGCTGAGCTCGCTCTTAGCTAAAATCTCACCTGTCGTCTTTTGAACCAAGCCACCATTAAAAGTAATCAGATAATCTTCATCAGATATCAAGTCTAATTCTTCAAGCAAACCACTGATAGCTTTAAGAGGGCGTCCCGTCGTGATAACCACTTTAACGCCCATATCACGCGCAGCTCTAAGAGCCAATTTATTTTCTCGTGTGACAACTTTTTGCCTGTTAAAGAGTGTGCCATCTAGGTCCAAGGCAAGCAATTTAATATCTGCCATTAATCAACTAATCCTTCCATATAAGCCATCACCGACTCTTCATCACAATGTCCGATAATTTCGCTAGAAATCTCTTTGATTTCTTGACGAGCATTTTTGGTTGCAACTGCTCTTCCAGCAAATTCAAGCATTTCATAGTCATTGAGGTTATCTCCAAATGCAACAACTTCCGCAGCTGATAAGCCATAAGACTCACAAAGTGCCTCAAGTCCTGTTCTTTTGTTGACATCGGAAAGAATGATGTCAATTGATTTAAAACCTGTTGTTACTGCTTTAACGTAATCAATACGTTGGTTAAACCAAGCTTCACCTTTTCGAACCGTATCTTCTGCAAAGTTAGCTGTCACTTTCAAGATATTGTCAGTAACATTTGCTAGATTGTCAACACGTTGCACATTTTCATAGTAATGACTGATAAATTCAAGGTATTCATCACTGGCTTTAGGATGCAAGTATGCTCCATTTTCACCAGATAATAAGAAATCATAACCTGTCATATAAGGGCTTTCAATTAAGGTATCAGTAATCTCTAAAAATTGTGGTTTCGTTAAACCAGATTCAAAAACTGTCTTTTCACCGACTTTAACAAGTGTTCCATTTTCAGCAATAAAAGCCATTTTATCAGCATGTGGCACAAACATTTTTTCCAAAGCAAGCATTGAGCGCCCACTAGCTGCCACGAATAACATATCGTTTTTTTCAAATTTTTCGAGGACATTATGGAGGCGTTGATTGTCATAAAAGCCTTTACTAGTCAAGAAAGTGCCATCCATATCTGTCGCAACAAGTTTTACCATTTTTCTCTCCCTCAATATTACATAATTCTATTCTAGCAAAAAACGCCAACTTTTTCCTGCTAATAATCTATTCTTTTCGACTTGTCGCTAGCAAAAATTTTTTTAAATTTTTTTGAAAAAAAACTAGGTTTTAAAATTTTTTTCGAATAGATTATTTAGAAGAATATTATTTAAAGGGGTAAACGATGATGAAAAAACAAATCGCGCTTTCTAGATTTCTGGCTTATTGGTACTGATTGTGTGTTGAGGAGTTTTAGCTTTCAATCAGCATTCGCAACACAAGCATACAAGTGTAACAGCCAGTCAACACCTTCACCGAGGCACTAAGGGCAAAAGCACTTCATCTTCTGCTAAGAAAAAAGAAGGCGACAGGCGCCTTGATTTATTCCAACTGCCAAATAAAAAAAGATTACCAACGATTTAGTTAAAGATGGAAAAACTATCGTTGATTCTAGACAAGTTAGCAAAGAAGCTAGTTACTTTAATTTTGCTGCGCTAGTTCAGGGCGATTTTTCAAGTCTTGCTGGAACTTGGCAGGATGCTAACGGCTTTACTTTCGAATTTTCTCCATAGGGCATTGTCTCAGAAAATGGTAGATTGACTTTGTCTGCTCTCGCTTACGACGATAAGGGCGAATCGGTTTCTCAAGTCTCTTCTCAAAGAGGTGGTGGTTTCATCTTGTACTACTATGCTGCTGGTAATCAAATTCCAAATTGGCATTTTGATATCACTGACTCTGACCCATCAGACTATGGGCGTGATCGTCTTTTTGCCACACAACTCAGCCGTTTCGACTATGAATCAACACAACAATTCGTAAACAGCATTTTCTATAAAGTTTCTAACAACTACAGCAAAGTCTCACAAACCGAATCTGAGTCAGCCGAAACTTCAGAAGAAGACACCAAACAAGACTTGCAAAATGCCGAAACTACAACAGATGAGCAAGCTTCTGACACTCAAGAAAATACTCAAAATGATGTAAAAACTGATGAATAACAAACAAAAAGCCCAGCTATTGCTAGGCTTTTAAAATCTGAATTACTATTCTTTTTTCAGAATATCTACCAGATATGGAACAATTTTTTCTCCATCCAAATCATTCAAAACACTTATCCAACGATAATCAATATGTTCTTCGGGATTTAATGTGACACTTATTTCCTTATTCTTAGGAAGATGAGCAGCATAAACTAATCTAGTGTATACAACACCATTATCTAAATTACTATCTTCATGAATAATATCATCTATTTTGATCTGAAGTCCTACTTCTTCAAGACACTCTCTGATAGCAGCACCTTTCGGCAACTCCTCGCTCTCAACACTACCCCCAGGAATATCCCAATAAGACGGATAAACATTATTTCTACCATAGCTTGTTGCAACTCGTTTTATCACTAAGTATTTTTCGTGATATTTTATTAAACTGTGCGCAATTAGTTTATTTACCATTTTTTACCCTTCAATGATTATTCCACAAGATTTTCAGCATCTTTCAGCTTAACGGATACGATGCGTGAAATTCCTGATTCTTGCATGGTTACCCCGTAAATGCTGTCAGCTGCTGCCATAGTTCCCTTACGGTGAGTAACAACTATGAACTGACTTGATTTATCAAAGCGATTGAGGTAGTCCCCAAAGCGTTTGACATTTGCCTCATCAAGCGCTGCTTCCACCTCATCAAGAATAACAAATGGGATGGTTTTGACGCGAATGATAGCAAATAGCAAAGCTAAAGCTGATAGAGCTTTTTCGCCACCTGACATCAAATTCAACGATTGAATTTTCTTACCTGGTGGCTGCACAGAAATCTCAACCCCTGCTGTCAGCAAGTCACCTTCTGTCAATGACAAATCGGCAGAACCACCACCAAACATTTGCGTGAAGGTTTGCTTGAAGGATTCTCGAATAGCGTTGAATGTCACTTGGAAGCGTGATTTCACTTCATCATCCATCTCGTTAATGGTATCAAGTAGAAGATTCTTAGAATGAACCAAATCTTCTTTTTGACCATTTAAGAAAGTCAAACGATTATTGACTTCATCGTATTGAGCAATAGCATCCAAGTTGATTGGGCCTAATGCCTTGATACGGCGGCGCAAATCTTGCAGGCGTTCGCGAGCAATAGCCACATCTTCCACAACCTGACTAGCTTCTTTGGCTTCAGCCAAGGTCATGTGATAATCTTCTGTCAAATCATGTGTAAAGCCACGCAAACGTTCTGAGACTTGAGCAACTTGGGCTTCAACTTGGGCTTGTTTGCGGATTAATTCTTCATTTTTTTGATTTTCTTTGGCAACTTGTTCTTCGAGTTCTTCAAGATTAGCTTCACAATCTTCCAGTTCAAAACGAAGGCTAACCAAACGTTCTTCTTCGCTTGCTTTTCTTGTCACAGCTTCGTCATGTTTTTTTTTCAGAAGTGGCAAGTTTTCAATTTCTTGATCACTCGCATGAAAGGCAAGTAAATCTTCACATTTTGCTATTTCTGCTTTATTTTCGGCTAAACTGATATCAAGACGTATCTTGTTGGCAGATTCAAATTTGCGTTCGCTGAGAAGTTCACGCTCTTGAAGTTTTGCTTGTGACAAATCTTGACGAAGTTGTTCAACTTTTTGCGTAATGGCATTTTTATTTTCTTTGATTTGATCAATCTGGCTTGTCAACTCTTGCTTACGTTCAGCAACTTTTGTTAACTCAGCTTCAAAGTGAGCTTTTTGAGATTCCAAATCATTTGAACTACTATCAGTCTCACTTTCTTGAAGTTGTTTGCAGAGTTGCTTAACATCGTTCAAGCGTTCAGCCAATTGTTGGTATTCCAATTCAGCTTTTTGTTCTGCAAAACGAGCTTCTTCACCTTGAGCTTTCAGGCTAGCTAATTCTTCTTTGTTAGCTAGCAATGTTTCGTGAAGAGTTTGAACCAATTTTTCTTGTGCGACTTGTTTTTCTTGAAGGTCAATTAATTCAGCCACAAGATTGTCTAATTCTGGTTTGATAAATGTGGTGTTATTTTGACGATTAGCACCACCTGAGAATGACCCACCAGGGCGAATCTCAGTACCATCCAAAGCTACCAAACGCACTTGATAATGCAACGCACGCGCAGCTTTATTAGCATTATCAACCGTATCAAAAACAGCTGTCACACCAAGAAGGTTTTGGAAAATATTGTCCAAGCGTTTATCAAATGATACCAAGTCGCTTGCCACACCAAGGAAGCCTTGACTAGAAGACAAAATAGCTTGATTTTGTTGTGATAAATGACGCGCTTTGATAGTCGTCAGTGGCAAGAAAGTGGCACGTCCTTGAAGATTTTTCTTCAAGAAAGCAATTGAGCGTTTAGCAGCTGCCTCATCTTCAACAATCACATGTTGGCTTGAGCCGCCAAGAGCAATTTCAAGGGCCGTTTGATATTTACGGTCAAAGCTTAAATGCTCGCTCACGGCACCAATGATGCCACCAAGTTGGCTAGAAGCTTGCAAGACGGATTTGACACCTGCGTAGAAATTACTGTGATTTCTAAGGATAGATTCAAGACTAGACTTACGAGCTTGCTTAGATTTGATGACATCTAATTGGTCAAACATTTTCGTCTGCTCAGCTTGATAATCTTTTTCAAGTTGACTTGTCTTAGCAAACAACTCCTGATAAGCATCTAGAAGCTCTTTAACTTGTTTGCGTGCTGCTTCAAAGCTTTCAAGAGCATCTTTAGCATCCGCTTTTAACGCTTCCAAGTTAGCCTGTATCTGTGCTAATTCTTCAGATTTTGATTCTGATAATTGTTTTTGATTATCAATATCAGCTTGTGTCATGGTTAACTTGTTAGACAAATCAGCTTCTTCTTGCATCAAGCTAACAAATTCTTCACGTAATTTTTCAATGACCTGATCTGGATCAGTTGAAAAGCGATCCAATTCAGCTTGTAATTTTTGAATCGTTGCTGTAGTTTCGGTCAATTCGTCATCTAATTTTGCGAGCTGACCTTCTTTTTGCTCTAATTCTTCTCGTAAACTTTCCTGACTGGCCTTAAGCTCAGCCAATTGGCTAGTAGCCGCTTGTTTTTTCTCTTCT
>OASD01000487.1_pt1 | contig 15609 bp, 8 predicted proteins | sample 1475531 | NCBI WGS metagenome assembly OASD01 (sample SAMEA3360668, study PRJEB22359) | human gut metagenome | biome: ENVO:urban biome; feature: ENVO:human-associated habitat; material: ENVO:feces | place: Bangladesh | collected 2011
CCCCGCTACACATTATATAGATACAGATTACACACTACTATGAGCAACGTAATACTCGACATAAAGAATCTTCACGCCAACATAGGCGACAAAGAAATACTCAAAGGGATCAACCTCACTATCCGTGAGGGTGAGACACACGCTATCATGGGACCCAACGGAAGTGGCAAGAGTACCCTCTCGTCCGTCCTCGTAGGGCACCCTACCTTTACCGTAACCTCTGGCGAAGTAACTTATCTCGATCAGGATCTACTGGCTATGGATGCGGTCGAGCGGGCACACGCTGGCCTCTTCCTCAGCTTCCAGTATCCCGTAGAGATACCGGGCGTGAGCATGGTCAACTTCATGCGCTCAGCACTCAACGAGCGTCGCAAGACTCAGGGCGAAAAGCCCATGCCCGCCGGCGAGTTCCTCAAGATGCTAAAAGAAAAGCGCGAGGTAGTCGGTCTCGATGATCGTCTCCTCAAGCGTTCGGTCAACGAGGGCTTCTCTGGTGGCGAAAAGAAGCGCAACGAGATCTTCCAGATGGCAGTCCTCGAGCCACGTCTCTCGATACTTGATGAGACCGACAGTGGACTAGACATTGACGCTCTACGAGCTGTCGCTCACGGAGTCAACACGCTCCAGCGTCCCGACAGCGCTTGCGTCGTCATCACCCACTACCAGCGACTGCTGGACTACATTAAGCCGCAGTTTGTCCATATCCTATACAAAGGTCGGATCGTCACATCGGGCGGACCCGAGCTAGCCCTCAAGCTAGAGGACGAAGGGTACGACTGGATCAAGGAAGAGGTAGCTAAAGAGGAGAAGCAATGAGTCCACGTAAGCAACCACCCACAGCGCACCTGCAGTACCTAGACCTTTACCAGTCTCAGCAGGACTATATTGAGCAGCACAGTTTACCCGTGCTACAAGCGCAGCGAGCCTTCGCACAGGAGGCTCTGAGCGAGTACGCCTTGCCCCAGCGAGGTATGGAGGATTGGCAGCGTATAGACATTGAGTCACTCTACGCTCCCGACTATGGAATCAATCTACAGGAGCTAGACCTAGCCCCCGCAGGGCATAAGCAGCTCCCGCAGTATAGTTGCGACCTATCGGTCAATGAGCTCACCATCAAGGCAAGTGCACTCAACAGCAACTACCTCTACACCCACTATGCCAACCAGAAGCGCAAGCTCCCCGAGGGAGTCTTCGTCGGCTCCATCAAGGAGTTTGTCAAGGAGTACCCCGACCTAGCGGAGCGTTACTACGGGCAGATAGCCGAGGTAGACACCGATGGCACCATCGCACTCAACACGCTCTTCGTGCAGGACGCCTTCGTCCTCTACGTACCCGACGGCATGCAGCTCGAGCAGCCCGTGCAGCTCGTCCAGCTACTCCACGCCCAGGAGCCACTCCTCTGCATTCGTCGCTGGCTCATCATCATCGGTGATCGTGCCAAAGCCTCTGTCCTTGTCTGCGACCACACGATAGATCGTACTAACTTCCTCGTCAACCAAGTGGCTGAGATCTACGTCGGTGATGGCGCTCAGCTCAAGCTCTTCGACATGGAGGAGAATAGCCACCAGACGCACCGCACCTGCGCCTACTTCCTGTGCCAGGGAGCAGAGAGCCAAGTGACCCTCGCCGCCTATACACTCAATAATGGGGTCACGCGCAATAGCTTCCGGACACGCTTCCTCGGTGAGCATGCCGAGCAGATACTAGGCGGGGTCGCTGTGACCAATGGCACACAACATGTAGACACCTTCACACGTGTCGAGCATATCAAGCCCAAGTGTCATAGCACGCAGCTCTTTAAGAACCTCCTCGAGGAGCAATCCACGGGAGCCTTCTCAGGGCGCATCTTCGTGGCGCAGTCGGCACAGCAGACCGAAGCTTACCAGAGCAACCGCAATATGCTTCTCTCGCCCGGGGCTCGCATGTACAGCAAGCCTCAGCTAGAGATCTATGCCGACGACGTCCAGTGTTCGCACGGTATGGCTACGGGACACCTCGACGAGCAGGCACTCTTTTACATGATGCAGCGAGGCATCCCCGAGCATGAGGCACGGGTCATGCTAAGCGTTGCTTTCGTCAGAGATGTCATAGACCTCATGCCCCTAGAGGATTTACAGGACCGCGTCGAGAGCATCGTACGCAATCGTCTCCTCGGCAAAGAGCCGACACACTGCAGCCAGTGTGGCAAGCTGATCTTCTAACACGCGCTATACTATCGTAATGAGATCTCGCTGGAGACTACACCTCGTGATGCTTTGCGTCACCATTATCTTTGGAATAAATGGGCCCTTCACCAAGGCACTCCTTGGTGGGGGGCTCACTCCATATACACACATGTTCTGTCGCTTCCTAGGTGCCACGATACTCTTTTGGATCGCTTCGATCTGGGCGCCACGAGAGCGCATCGATCGCAAGGATTGGGGTAAAATGACCTTAGCCTCGCTGACCGGTATCTTCTTCAACCAAGGGCTCTTTGCCATAGGCATGTCGATGACCTCACCTGTCAATCAGTCGCTCGTTGCCACATTAGGACCCATCGTCACCATGCTCCTCGCAGCTGTCGTACTCAAGGAACCCATCACACGGCTCAAGGGAATCGGCGTACTCATCGGGGCCTCAGGAGCCCTGCTCCTCATATCTACCAACGGCTCCTCCACCGTAGGCTCTACGCTAGGCGACTTGATCTGCGCCACAGCAACCGTCTCCTACGCCATCTATCTAACTTCCTTCAAGACACTCATACAAAAGTACCACCCGGTTACCTTGATGAAGTGGCTCTTTGTCATCTCCCTCCTCGGCTCCGCTCCGATGGGCATACGTGACATGATGCACACCGAGTGGAGTAGCTTCTATGCGACCTTCTATGGGCAGCTAGCCTTCGTCGTCGTGGGTGCCACCTTCGTCGCCTACCTCTTGTTGCTCTTCGCACAGCGAGGCTTGCGCCCTACCGTCGTCAGCATCTACAACTACGGCATCCCCGTCATCGCCTCGATGCTGGCCGTCATGATGGGTCAAGACCAACTCACACTCACCAAAGTAGCCTCCGCTATCCTCATCCTGCTCGGGGTCTTTATGGTAACCCGCAGCAAAAGCCGCCAGCAACTCCTCCGCGAGCAGCTCAGCAACGAGTAGCCCCCTTCGAGGCTCTCGCAAGAAAACACGCGATCCGATATAACCGCCACGTAGGAAATCCAAATTCCTATGTGGCGATTCTGTTTTTATTGCTGTCCGATTACTCGATTTCGACCAATCTACAGTTTCCTTCGTATGAAACTCTAGTTTCTCACCTATAAAACTTTAGTTTCACGCTGACGAACAAACAGTTAGCTTACTTCTGCAGGGCAACTTACTCGATTTCCCCTCAAAAAACTTTCGGACAGCAATATTTATAGTCTCAGTTGGCAGGGCTGACGCATTATAATCGCCTTTTCAGACGAAACTCATTAGCGACAAGCGAGAGGATAGATGAGGTTACCATATATATAATGTGTCACCTCTGCCATCTAATCTCTTCGATCTCTAATCTCTAACTTCTAACCTCTAATCTCTATTTACATATCTTTACGGGGAGATTCGTCCGATTCCCTCCTTTCTCGAATATCCACGTGGACATTTTTTATTTTCCACGTGGGCGTCAAAAAATTCCTCCGAAGTTTCATTTGATTCCTCCGAAGTTTCATTTCATTCTTCCGAAGTTTTATTTCGCGCCCACGTGGAGAATTTTCCTTTTCCACGTGGGTATTTCAAAATCCCCACGTGGAAATCACTTTTCCCCGACACAGTGCCGTTTCTATATGTAGCCAACTCTAAATTATTGTAACGATCCAGCGTTGAATTTGCCCAGCCCGTGTCGACGCCTCATAATCGCTCTGTCAGGAGCTACACTTGAGCGACAAGCGAGGCATATAGCGATAGATGAACTCATCGTATATAATGCGTCGGCCCTAAAGGCGAAGTGGAGGGGCGGTGGCTGATCGTGTGATTTCATTACCTTTGTATCGGTGTGGCTATCACTGACGAGTCGCACTCTACTGCTCAGCAGATCCTATGGCACAAGATCTACACGACAAGACTACCGATGGGCACATGCCGTCGTATCGCTCACAGCGTATCGCTCGCAATACGCTCTTTCTCTTTGTGCGCATGGCGGTGGTCACCCTCCTCTCCCTATACATATCCCGTGTACTCCTGGCAGCACTCGGCGTGGAGGACTTCGGTATCTACCAGGTGGTGGGGAGCTTGGTGACGGCCTTTGGCTTTATCAATGGAGCGATGGTCTCCGCGACACAGCGCTTCTACTCCTACGAGCTGGGTCGAAGCAACTACCCAGGCGTAGGGCGCATCTACAGTGTCTCGATCGTGGTCCAGTTACTGTTGGTCTTGCTCGTATGCGCTATCGCCATCCCCTTCGGTCTATGGTACGTACCCAACAACCTCGTGGCACCGCCCGAACGTATGACGGTGGCACTGTGGATCTATTTTATATCCTTGGGGACCTTTGTGGTCAATATGCTGCTCACTCCGTTCCAAAGCCTCATCGTCTCACACGAGCGGATGAATCTCTTTGCTCTGCTCAGCATCGTAGACATCGCTCTGCGGCTTGGTGCCGTGCTGCTCCTCAAGAGCTATGCTGGCGACCAACTCCTCCTCTACCCGATCCTACTTCTTGCCGTCAGCGGCGTGATGGCACTCTGCTATGTGGGGAGCACGAGACGACTCTTTCGTCAGGTACACTTCCGCTGGGTACGAGACCGGTCTGCCTATCGCGAGATACTTGCCTACTCGGGGTGGAATCTCTTTGGCAATCTAGCTGCTGTGGCGCAGACGCAGGGTATCAACATCGTCTACAACTACTTCTTCGGACCACTGCTGAACGCTGCTTTTGGCATTGTCAACTCGGTACGCAGTGCGCTGATTAGCTTTTCTAATAACTACCAGATGGCGGCTAATCCGCAGATCATCAAGTCGTACGCGGCTGCCGAGTATGGCTACCTCCACAAGCTCATTTGCGCCAGTGCTAAGATTTCCTACCTGCTGATGCTTTGCGTGGTAATACCCTTTGCGCTAGACCTCGATTTACTGCTGCGCTTATGGTTGGTCAAGCCGCCTGAGTATGCTTCGCTACTGCTCCAGCTGACGCTCATCGTAATGCTCATAGAGAGCCTCTCGGGAGCGCTGATGACAGGCATCCAAGCGACAGGACGTGTGCGCACTTACCAAGTGTTGGTCGGGGGGATGATCATCATGATCCTACCGCTCTCTATGCTCGCCTTTTGGCTGGGTGCCCCTCCTGAGTACTCGGTATACATTAATATAGTAGTCTCTATATCGTGCCTGGCGGTGCGACTGGCACTCTCCTATAAGTATCACGCGCTAGGCGTCGGCTACTACCTCAAGCGTGTGGTGCTACCCATCTTACCACCGACCATCGTCATGCTACTAGGTGCTTACCTCTATCGGCGCCTACTCCCATACGTTGGCTCTATCTGGGGACTCTTGGTAGCCTCGATCTTACTCGGCGGGCTGTGTGTCGTGGTGATCCTAACACTCTCGCTGACAGCCGAAGAGAGACAACTCGTCAAGGGCTATCTGCATCTCTCCAAAAGGCGACAGGCCCCAAACGACTGACTAGACTAAGCAAAATGACGACAAAACGGATCCATATACTGACGCACCCCCTAGGGGCCAACTATGGCGGTATCATGCAGGCGTATGCGTTGCAACAGGCCTTGCGTAAGATGGGTTATGAGCCTGTAACGCTAGACATCCCCTTCGACCGACGCTCTCCGCTAAGGCGATGGGCTAAGTCACGACTCCTAGCACTAACGCATATACCCTACGACCAGTCTAAGCGATCGGAGCGTACTGTACTGCAGCACACAGCACGCTTCGTAGAGCAGCACATCACGCTCTCGCCACCACTCCGCAGTGACACAGAGCTACGGGAGTACTACCGCCAGCAGCCCGCCCATGCTTATATCGTGGGGAGTGATCAGGTGTGGCGACAGGAGTTCGTTCCGATGCTCGACGACTACTTCTTTCGCTTCATTCCCGAGACAGACGATGTGCGACGGATCGCCTACGCCGCCTCCTTTGGCGTGGATCCGATCGACATTGCTCCCGAGCGAACGGCTCTTTACAGCGATCTCTTGAGCCACTTTGTGGCGATCTCCGTGCGTGAGCACTCTGCTGTGCCGATTTTGGAGCAGCGGTTTGGTGCTTCAGCGCAGTGGGTGCTAGACCCGACGATGCTCCTCACGAGGGATGAGTATATCGACCTATTAGGATTGCGGGTGGAGCCTTCGAGCGAGGTCTTTGCCTATATGCTTACCGACACACCTCACAAGGAGGCGCTTGCCCAGCAGGTAGCAGAGGCGCAGCATACCACCTACCGCCTCTTCTCGCCGTGGCGGCACTGGAGCGCACGAGGCGGGAGTCTAGAGGCGTGCATCTTACCTCCCGTAGAGGCCTGGCTCGAGGGGATTCTCAACGCTCGGTGTGTGGTGACAGACTCCTTTCATGGGGTGGCCTTCTCGCTCATCTTTGGCAAGCCTTTTGTCGCTATCGTCAATAACCGTGGCGGCTGCAGTCGCTTTGACTCGCTTATCAAGGTTTTCGGCTTGGAGAGCCATCAGGAGGGAGCGTACGAACTAGTCAGCTCGCCTCAGCTCTACGATGTGAAGGCTATAGCGCAGACGATGGCACAACATCGTGCAGACTCTACGGACTTCCTACAGACCGCCTTAAAGTAAAGGAGTGCCTTGTTTGTCACGAGAAGAGTCTCTTGAACCACTTTTTATACGTATCTTTGTCCTTGCTAGAATAAATAATATAGTAACCAACTGAAGGGAAAAGCTTTCGAATTGAGAGAAAAGAGCTTTGCCCTATTTCTTTTGGCCCCCCTAAGCAAATCATACAAAGCATCTACTTAAGAATGAAGTTTTCAGCTCAAACCCATATAGGAGCTCTTCTAGTAGTGGCACTCTGCCTTATAACGACTTCATGCGCGTCACGCAAAGATGTCGTCTACCTGCAAGATGCCTCCATAGGCTCTCAGAGCCAGTACAGTGTACCCGTCTTGCGTATTGCCAAGGGCGATATGCTCGGCATCACGGTCAACTCCAAAAATCGAGAGCTCTCGGATCCCTTTAACCTTCCGATGGTCGGATACTACAATGCGTTCGGCATCTCAGCGTCTAATACCCAGCAAGGCTACATGGTGGACGATGAGGGTTACATTGCTTTTCCAGCACTAGGACGTGTCCATGTGGAGGGACTAACCCGCAATGAACTCAACACGAAGATCGCCACAGCACTCCGCGACAAGGGCTTCCTCAACGATGCGACCGTCACTGTCTCTCTGCTCAATGCTCAGATCTCTGTACTGGGCGAGGTGGCTCGTCCGGGTAGCTTTCCTATGGTTAGTGATCAGGTCTCCCTCCTAGATGCTATCGCTATGGCGGGCGACCTAACCATACAGGGGCGCAGAGACAACGTACTAGTCATACGAGAGATAGACGGAGAGCGATACATCGTAGCTCACGACTTGCGCAGCAACAAGATATTTGAGTCTCCATGCTACTTCCTCCGTCAGGGAGACATCGTATATGTAGAGCCCAACGATGCCAAAGCACAAACAGCTAGTATCAATCCCAACAATAACGTGGGGACTTGGCTCAGCGTGGTCAGTACAGCGACCTCTCTGACCACCTTCGTTTTCACGATTATAGCTAGCCAGAAGAGATAAGCACCTCTGGCTCTAACTACTACTCAGCACGGTTTATTAGCATGGAATACCCCACAACTTCTAACCAGCAGGAGCCTATACACTCCTCTGAGGAGGTCAGCACATTCTCCCTACGAGATATTCTGGTGATCCTTCAGGGCAACTGGCTCTTCATACTGTTATCATTCCTCGTTTGCCTGGCGCTAGGATTTCTCTATATCAAGTCCTCATCCCATCAATACAGTCGCTCTGCGAGTCTCTTGATCAAGAGTGAGACCTCGATCAACTCTGCCATAGCGCAGCTAGCGCAGTTTACGGGAGACAAGCACTCCTACAGCGATGATGTCTCTAATCAGATCATTATCTTAGGCACCGAGCGTGTCGTCAGCGAGACCGTACGTCGCCTCGGACTAGATGTGCAGTACCATTACGATGCAGGGCTACGAGAGAGAGACCTCTACAAGCAGTCACCCGTATCTATCCGCTTTGTCGATGCTGATCCCGACGAAAAGGTCAGCCTCCGTGTCAAGCTGGACAAAGATGAAGCAGACAACCAAGTGATCCTCTACGACATCAAAAGTTCGCTGACCGGCAAGGTGCAAGAGCCTATCGTCGCAATGCTAGGCGATACCATCGCTACGCCCGTTGGCAAGATAGTCGTAGAGAGCACACCATACTACAGCAACTTCTCAAACTACGAAGTAGTGAAGGTGCAAAAAGACAACTTCAATGCGGTCGTGCGTAGCTATATGAAGGCGCTCCAAGTATCTCTCCAGCAGAAGGACGCCTCCGTCATCAAGCTCACCATACAGTCGGGCAATCCACAGCTGGCTGAGGACTTTCTCTCCACACTCATCCTCGTCTACACAGAGCTAGAGCGCTCGGACAAGGTCAAGATAGCCGAGAGTACGCAGCGCTTTGTCGATGATCGCCTAGCTATCATTAGCTCCGAACTGGGGCAAGTCGATGCGGAGATCGAAGGCTTCAAGCAGTCGCAACAGATCGCCGACATACAGGCCGAAGCGCAAGAGTACATCAAGGGCAGCTCGGAAGTCAAGACGCGGCTTGTCGAGCTAAACAATAGTATCTCCATCGCTCAGTTTGTCCGAGGGCACCTTAAGGACAAGAATCAGATGGAGTCTCTCATTCCAGCCAATGTGGGTATTGCCTCTCCGGCTATCGAAGCGGCTATCGCTAAGTACAACGAACTACTGCTCAAGCGTGACCAGCTACAAACTAACTCTAGTAGCCAGAACCCGCTCGTTCAGGAGCTCAACACCCAGCTCGCAGCTCAGAGACTCTCTATCATCACATCCATAGACAACCTCATATCGACACTCGAGGTGGAGCGTCAAGGCATTCTCTCCGAGCAGTCTAGCTACAAGGGGCGTATCACCTCTGTGCCTATGCAGGAGCGCATCGTGGGGAGCATCTACCGACAGCAGAAGATCAAGGAGGAGCTCTACCTCTTCCTCCTCAACGTACGGGAGCAAAACGCACTCTCTATCGAAGCTGCCGAGTCTAACGCTCGTCTCATCCAGGCTCCCACAGGTCCTGCCGAGCCAGTCAGTCCTCGTGTACCGATCATCATGCTCGCTGCTGGTCTGCTCGGTCTACTGATCCCAGCTGCCGTACTATATATACGAGGCATCGCCAATAATAGGATACGAGGTAAGGCAGACATAGAGCTCTACACCACCATCCCCGTGCTAGGCGAGATACCTCACTACAAGGCATCCAAGAAGCATATCAAGCAGATAGAGGAGCAGATCAAAGATAAACTTGTAGGACTAAGCAGTAAGGAGCGAAACGAGATCATAGACCAAGCAGCTCGTATGTTCATCGTCGGGCATCACAGACGTAGTCTCGTCTCCGAGGCTTTCACCGTCGTACGCTCCAATATCTCTTTCCTCACACCCGACCACGATGCACCTAACAAGCGCATCCTAGTCACCTCTGCTATACCAGGCTCGGGCAAGACCTTTACTTCGTCCAACCTTGCACTGAGCTTAGCACAAGCTGGCAACCGTGTATTGCTGATAGACTGTGACATTCGTAAGAATACGCTCTCGAAGGCCATCGGCATGCACCAAGCTGGACAGTTAGGACTCACATCTTTCCTCTCCGACAGCAAGATAAGCCCAGAGCAGATCATCTCTCCGACCTCTGTGTCTGACTTGCTCTGTGTCGTACCTAGTGGTCCCATACCGCCCAATCCTACAGAGCTACTCATGTCGCCACGGTTTGAGGAGCTACTGCGTTATTCCGATGAGACCTTTGACTATGTCGTACTAGACACGATCCCTGTCCTCAACCTCGCTGACACCCGTGTCATCAGTCATCTGACGGACATCACCATCATGGTCGTTCGTGAGAATCACTTACCACGTCGTCTCCTGCCTGAGTTGGAGAAGCTCTATCGTGAGAAGCGACTCAAGGGACTCAGCATTGTGCTTAACGACGCTGGTGTAGGAGCCTCCTCCTATGGCTATAGTTACGGAAGCTATGGAAGCTACGGAAGCTACGGGAGCTACGGCAATGATAGGGAGGAGTAAAACGAATCCATTGCTACGGAAGATCTCTAGACACTATGTGGTGGCTGACAAAGCATAAGAAGGTAGACATCGTCGCTGCTGGCTGGCTCGAGGGGATGACGGACATACACTGTCACCTCGTCCCTGAGGTCGATGACGGCAGTCACTCGCTAGACGAGACCCGCCAGCTCATCGAGGCAATGCGCTCGGTCGGCATCCAGCGCATCATCACCACCCCACACATCTATAGACGCTATCCGCACAACGACAGCGACACCCTAAGACAAGAACTAGAGCGACTGCTCCCTGAGCTGTCAGATCTAGATATGCCGCTCACGCTCGGAGCTGAGCACATGCTAGACGAAGGCTTCGAGGCTCACCTCGCCAAGCCTCTACTCACACTAGGCGACAGCAAGTACCTCCTCGTGGAGACCTCGTTCGTAGGTGCTCCCCTAGACCTTTACCGGCTCATCCAGAGTGTCATCTCGGCAGGTGCCATCCCGATGTTGGCTCATCCTGAGCGATACCTCTATATGGGCGACGAAGAGTACAGGCGCCTGCTAGGTGCGGGCTGTGCCTTCCAGCTCAACCTCTTCAGCCTCACAGGCATGTATGGAGAGCGTGTCGAGAAGCGTGCTCAGCAGCTCCTTGAGCGTGGTCTCTATAGCTTTGTAGGCACAGACACCCATCGCATCGAACGCTTCCGTAAGACGATCGCGTCTGCCAAGACTTACGCTCGCTACGAAGAGCCTATACGCACGCTCATGAGCAATAACCAAACACTCGTGTCTCCACACGAATAATGCACATCTAGAGCATCTCATGTAGTAAAGTTAGAGAGAATAAACCGCCCGCTTATGAACGTCTGCCAGCCCCCCCGCAAAACTAATCGAAGCATGGTTACGATAAAAACAAAAGAGTTCCTACGCAAATGCTTAGGTAGTCGATATGTCAACTACCGCATTATTGCGCTCATTGACTTACTCTTGAGCATCATAGCCTCGCTGTCTGCTGTCTTTATAGCTAGCTACACGCTTCTTACGCTCACTGGGATTTACTTCCATGAGACTATCATAGAGTACACAGGACTGACACACCCTACCCTTTCTTTTTTGGGGCTTTCGGGAGTGGTTTCGCTGATTGTACTGCTCATCTTTCCCGTTTACAAGGGGATAATCCGCATTCGGACCTTCTCTAATGGCTTTAACTACCTATGGTTATCACTTAGCAAAGCATTCGTACTGGGGCTGACCTTGGGCATTCTGTCTAGGGGATGGTTCTTTGGCGTGCTACACTTCGCCTTAGACACGTTCTTCACGCTTTTCTTCTTAACGGGCTTCAGGATCGTCGTGCAGTTTATCTGGAGCTTTGTCAATGGAGCTCCCACGACGATAAGTCGCACCCCTGCTCTCATCTTTGGCGTCAACGATAGGTCCTCACAGCTTGCCGACAAACTCGCCAACTCTTATCAGGACAAGGGGCTCTATGTCATAGGGTTCGTCGAGACAGAGCAGCCTACTCAAAGCATGACCGTCGGTGGTAAGCCCATCTTCTACACACCAGACACCACCAGCTTCTCCGCACTACTAAATAAGCATCACGTTTCCGTCCTCCTCTTCTCTGGTTACGATGTGCTGCACGAGAATGCCCCCTTTGCATCGATCTGCATAGATCGCAAGATACGCCTCCTCGTCGATCAGGAGCCACGACGCATACTCAACGTAGATAGCCGTCCCCCCATCGAGGAGATACAGATCGAAGACATACTTGGTCGTGAGGCCATCTTCCTCAACATGAAGCCTATCTCGGAGGCACTACACGACAAGACGATTCTCGTCACGGGAGCCACAGGCTCTATCGGTAGTGAGATAGTCCGTCAGCTCGCCCGCCTAGAGCCTCAGCTCATCGTGCTCCTTGACATCGCAGAGACTCCGATGCACGAGTTGCGCCTAGAGCTACAGAGATGCTATCCTGACGGACACTTCGCCTATGTCATGGGAGACATACGCAACCCTCAGCGACTAGACTTTGTCATGCGGCGGTTCCACCCCGACAAAGTCTTTCACGCAGCTGCCTACAAGCACGTACCGCTCATGGAGGAAAACCCTTGTGAAGCTGTCACTACCAATATCGTCGGCACCTTCAACATAGCGAGCAAATGTCTCGAGTATGGCGTCGATCAGATGGTCATGCTATCGACAGACAAAGCGGTCAATCCGAGTAGCGTCATGGGAGCTACCAAGCGCTTCTGTGAGATGATCGTCCAGAGCTTAGACCTAGCGATCAAACGAGGAGAGGTCCAAGCGACTGTGCCGACACGCTTTGCGACAACCCGCTTCGGCAATGTGCTTAACTCGGCCGGCTCCGTCATCCCCACCTTCAAGCGTCAGCTACAGCGTGGCGGTCCCCTCACGGTCACCGATCCACGCATCGAGCGTTACTTCATGACCATCCCCGAGGCTAGCCAGCTAGTCCTAGAGGCTAGTATGCTCTCACATGGAGGCGAGGTCTTCGTCTTTGATATGGGTGATCTAGTCAAGATCGCCGATCTCGCTAAGCGCATGATACGCCTAGCAGGCTACGAACCGGACAAAGACATCAAGATCGTCTACACGGGGCTACGACCTGGAGAGAAGCTCTACGAGGAGACTATCCACGACAAGGAGAAAGACCTCCCCACGGCACACAATAAGATTCACATCGTACAGACCCGTGAGGAGTCGTTCGAGCGCATCCACCTGATGGTGCTGCTCTTCCGGCAGTTGGCACGTCAAGGAGATGTAGATGGTGTCGTCTACCTGCTCAAGCAGGCAATCCCAGAGTATAAGAGTCTCAATAGCGAGCTTTTTGCCTCCTTCGAGCGTGGCGAGCATATCCCCTTCGATCTCGAGGAGGAGCTAAGCAAGGTCGCCGCAGATCAGTCGCAACATAAGATAATGTAGTACAGACCGCCACGCGGACAGCCCCACCAGTTCGCCCATTTATCGTCATGAGACAATCTAGTAGGAGGTAAGCACCTAGACGCTTGCCTCCTATTTTTTGTATTTATCCCCCTCAACTATCAGCAGGGCTACATGAGAGCGGAAAGGCTCTCGATAAACTGCTTATTTGCTCTGTATCAAGTGGTAAGTAGTGCCTACTCCTTGCTAGTCTATTTGGGGTAACTTGTCATCCGAATCGGTCAGTTCGCTCATTTTGTGAAGATTTTTGCCAAGAGCACTTGTCAATTGGAGAAGTTTGCGTACCTTTGTCGTACCAAGATATAGGTATCTAGTCCAAGCATCAAGATAAAGTAGTGGAGGCACTCTATAGAACACACGACTATCTGCTGCGCAACCTGAGCAATCCGATACAGCGCAGCCTCTTTGGCGAGATTGATTTCTCCGCCCCGCTCATCGGCATCTATGGCTGTCGTGGTGTGGGCAAGACAACCTTCCTCCTAGACTACGCTGCGAGGACTTTTGGGTCGCTCAATAGAAAGTGTCTCTATGTCAATCTCAACAACTTCCTCTTTACGAGTGAGACGCTTGTAGACTTTGCTAAGACCTTTTACGACCATGGCGGGCGGCATCTGCTGCTAGACCAGATCTATAAGTACCCCTCGTGGCACGAAGATCTGCTAGCGTGCATGCGCTTGATGCCGGATCTGCAGATTATCTACACCACCTCGATCGTACAATACGACTCGGCACTCCCCATCGAGGAGCAACTACCAGGAGCTGTCTACCGACTAGACGGCTTCTCGCTCCGTGAGTTCATACAGCTCAAGACGGGGCTTAACCTCCCGCAGGTCACGCTCGAGGAGATACTGAAGGATCATGAGACCATCTCTCGCGAGATCATGGGGATGGTCAATCCGCTCAACTACTTGGCGGACTACACGCACCACGGCTATTACCCCTTCTTCCTCGAGGATCGCAACTACTCGGAGAATCTGCTGAAGAATATCAACATGATGCTGGAGGTCGATGTGAGCTTCCTACGCAACCTCGACCAGCGTCTCCTACCCAAGCTGCGTAGACTACTCTACGAGCTGGGGCGCACGGCACCCACCTCGCCCAATATCTCGCAACTCTCGCAGATGATCAGTGCCTCACGCGCTACCATCTCCAACTATATGCACATCCTCTCCGACGCAGGTCTCGTCACTCAGCTATACCGTGTAGGCTCTGAGGCGACCACCCGTAAGCCGGCTATGTGCTATCTGCAAAACACCAACATAGGCTACGCCCTCGTCCCCGAGCCGGTGACCAGTCCTGAGCTTTACTCCACCTTCTTCCTGACGCACCTACATCATGCACACCAAGTCAATGCAGGGGGGCGGGCACAGGTACACTTCGTACTGGACGAGACTTATGAATTTCGCATTGATAAGGAGCTGGGCGGGCGCTATCGTCCCGACCGCTACTACGCAGTGCAAGGCATCCCCATGGGGCATGACAATGTCATCCCGCTATGGCTCTTCGGCTTTATCTACTAAAGCAACATACTAACAACAACACACAAGGAATATCAATACATAGAAATGGCTAATCCAACTAAAAAGACAATGACCTGTGACGGCAACCAAGCGGCCGCACATGTCGCCTACATGTTTAGCGAGGTAGCTGCTATCTACCCTATCACCCCCTCCTCCACGATGGCGGAGTATGTCGATGAGTGGGCAGCTGCAAAGCGTAAGAACATCTTCGGAGAGATCGTCGAGGTACAGGAGATGCAGAGCGAGGCTGGTGCTGCTGGCGCTATGCACGGTGCTCTACAGGCTGGTGCTCTCGGTGTCACCTTTACTGCATCTCAGGGACTACTCCTGATGCTTCCTAATATGTACAAAGTGGCTGGTGAGCTACTCCCAGGCGTCTACCACGTCGCTGCTCGTACGATTGCATCGCAAGCACTCTCTATCTTCGGTGATCACCAGGACGTGATGAGTGCTCGTATGACGGGTCTCGCACAGCTCTGCACGGGCTCTGTACAGGAGGTCATGGACCTCGCTGCTGTAGCCCACCTCACAGCTATCAAGAGCCGCATACCTTTCATACACTTCTTCGACGGCTTCCGCACATCACACGAGATCCAGAAGATCGAGTACCTCTCTAACGAGGATCTCGAGCCACTCATCGACCAGAAGGCTCTGCGTCAGTTCCGTGAGCGTGCACTCAGTGCGCATGCTCCAGTAGTACGTGGTACTGCTCAGAACGGTGACATCTTCTTCCAGGCTCGTGAGGCTTCCAACCCCTTCTACGATGCAGTCCCCGCTATCGTACAGGACTATATGGATCAGCTAGCTGAAATCACGGGACGTCACTACCATCTCTTCGACTACTACGGAGACCCCGAGGCTGAGCACGT
>OASD01000502.1_pt1 | contig 15280 bp, 6 predicted proteins | sample 1475531 | NCBI WGS metagenome assembly OASD01 (sample SAMEA3360668, study PRJEB22359) | human gut metagenome | biome: ENVO:urban biome; feature: ENVO:human-associated habitat; material: ENVO:feces | place: Bangladesh | collected 2011
CGCAGTATTGAGCGTTAGGAATGCAAATATCAGATACGTCAGAAACCGGAAAAACGTGTGTTTTGGTGTCTACTTCATAGGAAGTGGACACCTTTTTGGTACGAATTGGACAGTTAGGCACATGAATTGGACAGTCTGTTTAAGTAAAAAAAAGTAAATTTGCCGAGTGAAAAGCTAAATCATAACTTATAATGTTAAAAGCTTAAATCATAACTTAAATAATAACTATAATTTAAAATCATCTTAAAATGAAAAGAAGAAGAGAGAAGCAACCTCCTCCATATTTGGACAGGCGGTTTGCAGGCAATTCTGTTTCTACGCGGCGTTCCATGCGAACGTCCGCGGGAAGATTCATGCAGTTCTTCCTTTGCGTTGTGAAGGCATCGGCAGGAGACGATTGGAACAATTCTTGGCTGAAGCAACGGTTCAATCCAGTTAATGCAACTCTTGAACTTGATATCCGTGTATATCAAGATTGGGGAGGAAGTAACAAAGGCCATTGCGGATTCTGCGATAAAGGTTATCTCGATGTGGATGTAGCAGGTATGAAAATCAAAATTGACGGATCTGGAAACAAATGGGAGAAACTTGATGATGGTAAAATTACCGGAATCGATAAGTCGAATATTGAATGGCTGGGCAAATTGTACGATGAGAATAATAATAATAAGCCAGTATTTTATGTAAGACTTCACATTCCTTTGACGCAAACGAAAATCAATTCCAGCGAGAGCGTTACATACACTGGTAAATGGTGGCGTGAAGGAAAATCTAGTGAGCAAGCTGTTAGCCATACGGTTCCCATAAAGACAGATTATGGTTGTACGAAAACTATTATAACTGGTGGCAAATATGAAGTGGTAAACAATACTCCCGGATATAACATCTTTTTTAAGAAAGACGGAAAGGCTTCCGACTTTTCCATTGACAGCTACGGTTCTTTCGTCTTATGCAACTCGGCTGGACAGGAGATAAGCGGAATAGGTTCGGTCAGTGCCAGCAAGACAAGCGGTTCGTTCTTCGTTCCGACTGACAAGATGAGCCTTGACAACTTCTCAGACTATAAGGTGAAGCAGAAGTATACGCCAAGCTATAACAAACAGGTGACATACTCTACGCTCAGTGACAGCCACACGCGCCCTGCCTATCCGCAGGTGAAGGAAATCAGCGCCGACTATGATCAGGTGACGCGCAAGATAAAGGTGGACTGGAATCTCAGTGAGGCACCTACGCAGAACTTTATTGATGACGACATGGTGCTCACAATCAAGAGTACTGATCGGGCTACAAATGCTGTGGAGACAACCACACAGAATATCAAGTATATGGCTGGTAAGACAGCATACAGCTATGAGTTTGACGTACCTTTAGGCGAGAGCCTGAATTATGAATTCAGCATTAAGCGTTCGCATACTGGCAACTCTGATGTATGGAACAACGCTTTCAGCAAGCATACCTCTCTATCGGCTTCTGCAAAGCACAGCAATGTTACAGCAGGTTCTGTACATGCCGTACTGGACGAAGAAGCCAAGACTGCCACTATCACTTGGCATACAGAGGGCGACATCTGGAGTTCAGGCACCAAAGCGGTGCTTACACGTGTGAACGTTACGACCAATACAACCGACAACATCGAGCTGTCGAAGGAAGAATTCCTCAGCGGCAAGTATGTTGACGACATGATAATGATATGCAACGAATATCGTTACCGCCTTACCGTTAAGCCTACCGAGGCTTACGGTACTCTGCCTACGGTGGCTGCACCGGAGTCAATTATGCCTACAAGCATAGGCAATCTTGTTACGTTTACAGCCGGCAAGGGCTACTACTCTGACCGCGTTGAACTGGCATGGAGCAGCAAGGGCAACTTTGAGCGCTTCGTCATCAATCGCAAGGAGCATGGCGCTCCTGATACAGACTATAAGCAGATAGCCGTTACTGAGGGCAACGAGGCTCAGAACGACTATTACTATAACGACGTGAACGCCATTCCCGGCGTGGTCTACGACTATCGTATCAAGGGACAGGTGATGTGTTCGGGCAAACTGCTTGAGAGCGACGAGGAACTTGCTGACGTTGGTTTCCGCACACCTACGGGCGATGTCTACGGACGCGTGACGTTCGAGAGCGGACAGGCCGTGTCGGGCGCCAAGGTCAGCGCTGAGGCTACGGAAGGTTCGGGCGTTCCGGGCAAGTCATACGTGTTCACCGGTGCGTCTAATCTTACCGTCGACAACGACCAGCTTCTGAATGATGCCACGCAGGCAGTTACGCTTCAGGCATGGGTGAGAGCAGCCAAGGAAGGCACCATCATCGAGAAGCCGGGCATGTACAAGTTGGCATATAACGGCAAGAAGATTGAGTTCACAGCTGGCAGCCAGACGCTGAAGACACCGAAGAAGCTCAGCGACTACGCTTCCTCCGCTCAGTTCGTGCATCTCTCAGCCGTGGCAAGCGCCACACACCTTATTATATATATAAACGGTATGGCTGTGGCAGAAGCCGAGCGTACGGCTCAGATTACGGGCAATAACAATAAGGTGGTGATGGGCGAAGGCTTCGAAGGAGCCATCGACGAGGTGCGTCTGTGGAACAAGGCGCTCAGCGCTGACACCATCGCAAGCGACTACAACCGCTACCTCGTAGGTAATGAGGACGGTCTGCAGGCTTACTATACCTTCGACTATTCGGTTGACGACGCCTTCTACGACATCTCGTACAAGGGCACCAAGTATAATATGAACCATGGTGTGGCTACGGGCGTTACTATCAGTTCGAAAGACATACCTACATCTGCACAGCTCGGCTACAGCAGCTACACTGCTACAGACGGTTCTTATCAGATTCGTTCGCTGCCTTACACCGGCAACGGAACCACATACATGATTGTACCGACACTCGGCATCCATCAGTTTGCTTCGGCTAAGGAGCTGCGCCTCATCAACTCGCAGGCACAGAGCCACACCGTGAACTTCACGGACAAGTCGTCGTTCAAAATTTCGGGTAAGGTGATGTATAAGGGCGGCAACGTGCCCGTAGAGGGAGTGTCGTTCGCCGTGGACGGAGTCACCGTAATGGACGGCAAGAGCAACATCGTGAAGACCGACGCTCACGGACAGTTCACCATCAGCGTGCCCGTCGGACAACACGAGGTGAAGGCTGTGCTTGCCAACCATACGTTTGAGAACGGCGGCAAGCTGACCAACAGCGACGGCACCGACCGCAACTATCAGGACGACGACAACGGATTCGAAATCTTTGACGTAACAACCGTACGTTACATCGGACGTGTTGCCGGCGGTACCAAGCAGGAAGCGTTCCCCGTGGGCCACTCGCTTTCGAAGAACAACCTCGCTGACGACGTACGCATCGAGCTTACATATCAGAACGATGCCTATAAGATGACGGCTGAGGCTCGCGAAACCACGCTCAATCATGTCAAGGGCGTGTACGTAAGCAAGCAGCACCAGAACCGCGTGGCTTACGACGGCAACAAGATAACCATCTATCCTGACGCCGAGACGGGTGAGTTCTATGCTGACCTCATTCCTGAGAAGTATAAGATTAATGTAGTGGTGCCCGGCCATGACAACATCCCGGGCAGTGGCGAAGACCTCAACCTGAGCAACGAGTTTGCAAAGCAGAGCGAGGTGAATGCTTATGTTGACTCTATCTCTACGCAGGGCAAGTTTGTCAATTGCAGCGACACTGTATATTACAACAAGAAGCAGCAGTTCATCAAGCGCTACACTCCGTCAATCATCGTGAAGGAGAAGGTGAAGGGTAAGCTTCAGGACTTCTTCGGAAAGGAAGAACTCAGCATCTCTACACTCGATCAGACAAAGACCATAAAGGTGAAGACCTACGATCCTGACAATGCTGCACAGCCTTACACACTCGGCGTGCCTGTATACGAGCAGGGACAATACGTCACTTATCACATCACCACAGCGGAGGTGTACGAATATAAGGATAAGGACGGCAGACGTAAGGATGGCGTTAAGGAGGACATCGTGCCAACGCCTGAGGCTAAGCTGTCATTCAGTAGAGGCGACATTGCGTACGGAACGCAGGAGGACATCACTACCGACGAGAAGGGTGAGGCAGAATGGACATTCCAGGTGAACAACCCGGAAATGACCTCGGCTCTGCGCTCTGCCGCTATGGATATGACCTACAGCGAAAACAGCGAAAGCACATCTTCTACAACAATCAACTGGAAGGGTGGCTTTGACGGCAAGGGCAACACTAAGGCTATCGTAATTGGTGCAAAGACTTTAGGTTCGGACTTCGTTACGAACGGACCCGACAAGGTGCTCTTCGTGCTGCGCGACCCGCCGGGAAGCAACTCGTATGCTTATCTTGAGAAGGGCGTGACAGTTACTTCTACAAGTACGTATGAAGGTAATGTCACTAACGAGGGAGTATTGAACAACGAGGCAAAGGTTGGTGCCAAGGTAATCACCTTCACCGGTCTTGGTGCCGGAGTGGTGAACGAGAACGATGTGAAGAACGAATTCTCATTCGGCGCTTCTCACAGTGAGACAATCGGTGGTACTGACTCTGACACTAAGACGATGACCACTACCACACGCTTCGAGACAAGTAGCGACCCGCAGTATGTGGGAAGCGACGGCGACCTCTTCGTAGGCTATTCTACTAATATCGGCGTGGGCAAGACCGAAAACATCGCCGTTACCACACGTGAGATGTATCAGGCCAATCCTTCTGAGTACGAACTGTTCGGCGATGTTACTCCCGAAAACAGTGAATATCTGCTTGTGAAGACTACTGGTCTGGGACTTTCGCAGAAGTATGGCACTATGTTCACCTATCCGCAGGTACACATCGAGCAGGTGCTGTTGCCTAAACTTGAGGATGTACGCAACAAGTTGCTGCATCAGCAGGCTGAAGGTGTAGACTTCCAGGCAATGGCTAACAACACCAAACTCCCTGTATACGTTTCGAAGTTGGCAGCTGACGATCCTAACTTCGGCAAGAGCAACAACGACAAGGTGTTTAAGGGTGCCAATGCCAACGACCCGCTCGACGGACCGAGTTACAAGATTTACGCTCCTGCAGGACAGCCGTTGAAGGAGGATACTATCATGTTCCTCAATCAGTCGATTGACAACTGGAAGATGCAGCTTCGCAATAACGAGGAACAGAAGGTTAAGGCAGAACTCATGCAGAACCATTCGTTCCAGGGCGGTGCTTCTTACGAATACTCTGAGGAGTATGAGGTTGGACGTTCGGAGACTCAACGCTTCTCTATCTTGATTGGCGCTCAGTTCACCAACAACTTCGGATGGACACTCAATGGCACTGGTATGGTGCTCACTGTAGACGAGAGCCTTACCACCGAACACGGTGGCGAGTTCTCTACTGAGGAGACGGCACGCCATTGCAAGGGTTATGTCCTTGCAGAGGAAGGCTCTGACTACCTCTCTGTAGACGTTTGCCGCGAGGCAGGATATAAGAATGGCGACCAGTACATCAAGTACAAGGATATGAAGGACGAGGAGGGACAGACCTTCTCAACGTTCATCTTCAAGACCCGTGGCGGCGCTACGTCTTGTCCTTACGAGGGCGAATACAAGACCAAGTATTACGAGCCGGGACAGCACGTCATCAATGAGGCTACCGTTCAGATGGAGGTTCCGGAGATAACCGTGGAGAAAGACTTCATCGAGAACGTGCCTTCAGGCAAGTCGGCTTACTTCACGCTCTATCTGCGCAACAACTCGGAGTCGCAGGACGACAACTGGTATAACCTTGTAATCGACGACAGCAGCAATCCTAACGGAGCACAGCTGCTCATCGACGGCGCACCGATCGGCAACGGCAGAGCATTGCTCGTGCCGGCAGGCGGAACGCTTACGAAGACGCTCGAGGTGCGCAAGGGTTCGGTGATGAACTATGACAATCTCCGACTGATGCTTCAGTCGCAGTGTCAGTGTGATCCCACCGATTTCCAGGGCGACATCTATGACGACGTGACGTTCAGCGTACACTTCACTCCTTCAGCCACAGACGTGAACCTGAAGAAGCCTACCGACAACTGGACGTACAACACCAAGTTGCCAACGGCAGAGGTGAACGGCGTGCAGAAGCATTACATGGACGTAGTGATTGACGGATTCGATGTCAACTATGACAACTTCCATCGCATCATGCTTCAGTATAAGCCGTCGTCGGGCAGCGACAACGACTGGACAACGCTCATGAGCTACTACAACGACCAGGCTCTCAACGACCAGGCTGTGAAGAACGGCATGAACGCCGAGATGATAAAGGCGGCAGACGCCGGCACCATCAAGTATCGCTGGTTCCTTGACGACCTGCAGGATCAGCGTTACGACCTGCGCACCGTAGGTACGAGCATGATCAACAATGAGGAGGTATTTAACTATTCTGCCGTACACAGCGGCATCAAGGATATGTATAATCCGCGCCTCTTCGGTAGCGCACAGCCTGCGAACGGCGTACTCACCGTTAACGACGAGGTGATGCTCACGTTCAACGAGCCGATAGCCGACGGACTGCTCACCGACAACAACTTCTCGGTAACGGGCATCCGCAACGGAGCACAGACCGACCATAGCGTAAGCGTACGCCTCGACGGTCAGAACGACGAACTCGTGTCTGAATTCCAGCGCAACTGGAGCGGCAAGAACCTCACCATCGAGATGTGGACACTTGCAGACAAGCCTCAGGACGCTGTGCTCTTCAGCCAGGGCAACGCCAACAGCTCTATCGAACTTGCAACGACGAGCGACAACCGCTTGAAGGTGAAGGTGGCTGACAAGACCATCGTCAGCGACAAGACGTTCGACTATGAGCAGGGCACATGGGCACACGTGGCTCTCGTATATAACAATGAGGGCAATGTGTCGGCTTACTATAACTACGAGCAGCTTATCAGCGCAGCTGAGGTGGGCGAGTATAATGGCGAGGGCGCTTATGTGTTCGGAGCCAGCGTGGACGGAAGCGGACACTTCGCAGGCAAGATGCACGGCGCACGCATCTGGGACAAGGTGCTGACACCGGCACGTCTGCAGACCAACTCGCTGACAATGCTCTCCGGAGCCGAAAGCAATCTCATCGCTTACTATCCGATGTCGGAGGCTAAGGGCAGCGTTCTTGCCGACAAGGCACACGGCGCTAACCTTGAGATGCGAGGCGGCGAATGGGCTAATCCCGAAGGACGCGCAGCAGCGTTCAACGGCAAGGACCAGTATCTGAAGCTCTCTTCGGGCAGTTCATGTGTCGTAGACAACAGCATGGACTACACCATCGAGACATGGTTTAAGGCTGACGAGGCACAGCAGACAGCCACCATCATCTCCAACGGACGTGGCGACGGTGAGGAAATGGGCGGTTCGCTCAATCTCTTCGCTCTCAATCTGGAGGAGGGCAGACTGGTATTCCATAACAATGGAGTGCGTGTGGCATGTGACGGCAGCTTCGCAGACAACGACTGGCACCACGTGGCAGTGGCTGTAAACCGCACAAGCGGACGCGGTCAGATCTATGTGGACGGCAAGCTCAACACTTACTTCGAGGCAGCTGACCTCGGTGGCATAGCAGCGGCTTACATCCATCTCGGCGCACGTGTATGGACACCGGCGGACAACCTACAGCAGGAGACAGTCGACAACTTCTTCAAGGGCGAGATTGACGAGGTGCGTGTATGGAATCTCTATAAGAGCGAGACGCTCGTGGAGAACGGCAACAGCAACCGACTCGACGGCACCGAGAAGGGACTCTTGGCTTACTATCCGTTCGAGACATACATCGAGTGGCAGGGTGTCAAGGAACTCCAGTTCTCTCTTATGGACCAGAAGCAACAGGCTGACCCGACACAGAAGGTGCCTGACGCTGTGGCTGTAGGAGGCGACGTAGAGACCAAGGCTTCTGCTCCTGTCAAGGCAAAGGGACCTGAGAGTAAGCTTCTCTACGACTTCGTGGTAAACAACGACGCTCTCATCATCAACCTGAAGGAGCCTTACGAGCGTATCGAGAAGACCATCGTGAAGTTCACCGTTGACGGTGTACGCGACAAGAACGGCAACGAGATTCTCTCGCCGATAACATGGAGCGCATACATCGACCGCAACCAGCTGAAGTGGAGCGACAACGCTCTCACCGTAGTGAAGAAGCTCAACGAGGAGAAGACTATCAAGGTGAAGGCACTCAACAAGGGTGGTTCTATAGAACACTTCACCATCGAGAACCTTCCTTCATGGCTGGAGGCAGAACCCGCAAGCGGCACTATCGACCCGACTTCGTCTGCCGACATCGTTCTTACCATCGACCCGAGTCTGAACATCGGTACGTACGACGAGACTCTCTATCTGCGTGGCGACAACAACGTGGTGGAGGCTCTGCAGCTCACCGTCAAGGTGGAAGGCGAGAAACCTGAGTGGACGGTCAATCCGGCTGACTTCAAGTATAATATGTCTGTCTTCGGCAAGCTGTATATTAATAAGGTATACTCTTCCGACGACGAGGATATGCTCGCTGCGTTCAGCGGCGGAAAGTGCGTAGGCGTTTGCAATAACCGCTACTACAAGCAGAACGATATGTATTACGCCATGCTCACGGTATACTCTAACGATGTCAATGGCTCCGACCTTGAGTTCCGCATCTGGGACGCAAGCACAGGACAAACTTACATTGCACAGAGCGAGAAGCCTATAAGCTTCGAGAACAACGCCGTATTGGGCAGCCCGTCACAGCCAGTGCTGTTCACAGCTAAGGACTATCGCGTGCAGAACATCAGCCTGAACGAGGGATGGACGTGGATTTCCACAAACATCGCTTCTGACAAGCTCTCTGACCTCAACAAGCTTCTTGCCGATGGCAAGTGGACCTCTGACGACCAGGTGAAGAGCGAGCAGTATGGCTTCGCATCATGGACTAAGCGCAATGGATGGGTGGGACAGCTCACCGGCATTGACAATGACCATATGTATCTCGTACACAGTTCGGCACCTCAGAACCTGCATATCTCAGGACCGGTGGTTGACCCGACATCACACAAGCTCACCATACGTGGAGCAAAGGAGGACGGCACACCGCGCTGGAACTACATCTCTTATCTGCCTTCTGACAACTTCACGCTCAAGGAGGCTCTCGCCGGCTACGACGCTAAGGAGGGCGACATCGTGAAGTCGCAGACACAGATGGCGATGTACAGCGGCAATCTGGGATGGATCGGTAGTCTTACATACATGGAGAACGGCAAGGGATATATGCTCCAGCGCCAGTCGCAGGACGACGCCGTGCTGCAGTATCCGTCGAAGACTTCCGTAGGACGCAAGGCTAAGGCTGCGATGGCAGCTGCCAAGAACGCTGACGACACAAACGCTTACTTCCCGTATTCAGCCAATATGACGGCTGTAGTGGAGGTGGAAGGCGTAAGTCTGCAGCAGGGCGACCGCCTCGTAAGCTACGTAGCAGGCGAACCTCGCGGTTATGCTGAGGCTATAGAGCTGCCCGACGGCAGAACCATCTTCATGCTCACCGTGGGTGGCGACAAGCCAGAAGCTGTGGACGTGACCATCGAACGCGGCGGCGACGTCATCGCCAAGGCACCGAGCGTCATCAGCTATGCTGCCAACAGCAATGTCGGCACCATCAACGAGCCGATGCACATCAGCTTCCTTGGCACAGAAGGCGGCCTCTATGTCTATCCGTCTCCGTTCCACTCGCAGCTTAAGATCCGTGCCAACGTGGACCGCAACGCCCAGACTGACGTCTTTGTCAGCGACATGAGCGGTAAGCGAGTCGTAGCATGGGACAACTGCAATGACAACGGCAACGTGGACATCACATGGAACGCCGGCAACACAGTTCCTTCGGGAGTTTATATCGTTAGCATCTCTGTAGACGGCAACGTATACTCTATGAAAGCTATCAAGAAGTAATATTAACAGAAAATCTATATGAAGTATATAAAGTATTCATTGATTGCCGCATTGTGTTTCCTTATGACACAATGCACGGAGGAAGGTGACAAGACTTATCCCCAGCAACCCGCTCCCCAGTGGAGCGTGGTGGCAGAGGATTTCGTCAGCGAAGTCCCGGCGTGGCAGGTGGCGGACAACGCCCCTGCCTCCGCCCCGGGGTGGAGAGCCGACTTCACTGACAATGCCTCGGTGCCGTCGTGGACCGATCCTGACAAGAGCGTCTATCCGATGAGCATGACCGCCGTGGTGCGTCTCAGCCCCGTCCTCGAAACCCTTGCCGCCGACGGCGACATGATGGCAGCCTTCATTGGCGGCGAGTGTCGCGGTGTGGCTAAGAAGGTGATGAACGACGGCGTGCGCCTCTTCTTCCTTCACGTCAAGGCACCGTCCAGTGAGAGCGGCGATGTGGAGTTCCGCTATTACAGTGCAGCAGCGAAGCGTGTCTACGTTTCCGTGGCATCAGACGTAAAGTATGAGGTGGACAAGATTTACGGCACAGCCGAGAATCCTGCTTTCCCCGACTTCGAGCAGTCCGGTCCTTTCCCCGTTCCCACAAAGGCATGGGTTAAGGTGGACAAGGCGCAGCTGCCGTTCGCAGTTGCCGCTGGCGATGAGCTTCAGGCTTTCGTCGGCGACGAGTGTCGCGGCATCAAGCACGTGGCAAGCGAGGCTGACATGACATATTGGTATGACGTCCTCGGTCGTGCAGAGGGCGAGCAGGTGACGTATCGCTATTACAGCGCGGAGAAGAAGCAGGTGTTCGTTTCCGAGCAGTCCTTCGTCATCGGCAAGCGCGGTTCGGTGGTTGGTTCAGAGGACCAGCCGCAGACCCTTACTTTCGTGCCGCAGGGCAGCATGACCGCTTACCTCACCCTTGACGCCGTTACAGGCAGCTATGCCGACAAGAGCGGCGACAAGCTGGCGGCGTTCATAGGCAATGTCTGCGCAGGCATGGGTGAAGTAGTGGGCGAGCAGGACGGCAGACCCGTATATAAGATGGTGATAAATGGTGTCAGCTCACAGTCAGCGGCTGTGGACATCCGCTATTACAGCCATCGTAACAACTACGTGTTCACGGCACCTGCATGTCTCCTGTTTGCCGACGGCAAGGTGGAGGCTTCGCCAGAGCAGCCCTTCACCGTACCTCTCGTTGTCGAAGGCAAGCATCCTCTCAAGATGACGGCTTGCGTGGCATTGCCTCAGAACATCGTGCGCCAGGCAACGGCAGACGACCTGATGGCTGCATTCGTGGGCGCAGAATGTCGTGGCATGGCAAAGGCAGAACAGGCGGAGAACGGCGAGTATGTCTTCCGCATGGAGATAAACGGCAGTATGGGAGTAGAGGAAGCAGTTACGCTGAAGTATTATTCAGGCCGCAACAAGTACCTCTATCAGGCTGTCTCAGCCTTCACGTTTGCCAACGGCGAGAGCTATGGCACAGCGGGCGAGCCTCGCGTTCCTTCTTTCGTCATTGTTGAATAAGCTTAAAACACCTATCTGTATATTATGAATAAGAAAAAGATAATAAGCTTGGTGCTGGGTTGTATGTCATTGCTCCCGGCATCAGCACAGAACGGATGGTTTGTGGATGTGGGTGGAGGCGTGCAGACAATCTTCTCGAGCGATGCCAGCAAGCTGGATTTCGGCAAGCGCCTCACTCCGTCATACACCATTGGCGTGGGCAAGTGGATAACTCCCGCTTATGCCCTTCGCCTGCAGATCGGCGGGTATTCGCTTAACGGCATGTCCACATCAGAAGGACTCTATCTGCGCGACCCTCAGACCGACGGTTCCGTATATGGTCCTAATGACCCTGTAATAGATAATGTGACGGTCCGCCCTGACGGCACCTATCGTCATTATCTGCGTTACGTCAACGCTCATGCCGACTTCATGGTGAGCCTCTCGCGTCTGCTCTTCCGCAGTCAGGGCAGGTTTGACGTGCTTCCGGCTGTGGGTTTGGGCTATGCCCGTAGCTTCGCTTATCGCGGCACGGCGGGCACCAACTCGCTGACAGCCAACTTCTCCGTTACTGCCAAGTACCGTGTGATGAAGTGCATGGATGTCAACCTTGAAATTGGTTCGGCTCTCATGCCCGACCATTTCGACGGTCGTATCACGGGCAAGAAGTATGAGCCGACGTTGGGTGCAACGCTCGGACTCACTTATCGCTTCAATGCTTCCAAGCCTTGCGCCAAGAAGGAAAGCAGTCGTAAGCGCCGCCGTGAAGCCGTGGTCGACACGGTGTATATGGTGGAGAGGGTAGTGGAGCGTCCCGTCTTTAAGGATCGCATCGTGGAGAAACCGGTGGTGAAGAAGCTGGATGCGTTCCGTCTCGCCTCCATCAGCTTTGCTTATGCCTCAACCAAGCCGGCGAAGAAGCAGGACATCGTGTTTGAGAACATCGTCAATTATCTCAAGCAGAATCCTTCAGCCCGCATTCGTCTGGACGGTTATGCTGACAAGGCTACGGGTGGTGAGCGCACCAATCTGATGCTCTCCATCCGCCGCACCGACAACGTACGAAACATCCTCATCGAACGTTACGGCATTGCTCCGTCACGCATCGACGCACAGGGCATAGGCTGCAACGCCCAGCCATACGAGGAGAACAGTCTCAATCGAGTAGTGATAGTGACAGCACTGCCCGAATAAATGCATACAGCTCGTGCCGAGTAAGTCCGGCACGAGCTGTTTTGTTAGTGTTCTGTCTTGATTCTCTTTTGTTTTTATCTATTCTTTACCCTTTCCCCGATTTTTTACAGTAACTTTGTACAGCAAATAATTTATCCAAATATACTTAAGAAAAAATCTATGAAAATTAAGAGTTTTGTTGTGCTCTTGGCTTTGGGCTTGTCTGCATGTTCAGGAGGCAAGTATGCCGGAGTGCCAAAGGAGTATCATGAGTTGCTGAATCAGACTATGGTTACAGCTGGTGATAATGCAAAGGAATTGACGAAGGCATTAAAGAAAGCTCCTGCCGACCAGAAGGAGGGTGTGGCTTTCCTGATTTCCTACATGCCGGAAAGGGATGCCAAGACGTTGACCGCCGATTTTCTGTTGGAGAACGTGTCGTATGCTTATAAGGCAAGGGCAGAGTTTCCCTGGGCTAAAGAGGTGCCTAACGATATATTCTTGAACGATGTGGTGGCTTATGTCAATCTGAACGAAAATCGTGAAAACTGGCGTAAGGATTTCTATGAGCGTTTCCGTAAATATGTGGTTTCTTGTAAGACAATGCGCGAGGCCATCGATTCTGTCAACAAGAACGTACGTGACGAACTTATGGTGGATTACAACACGAAGCGCGAAAAGCCAGACCAGGCTCCTTACGAATCTATGCGTCAGCACATGGCTTCTTGCTCAGGTCTTTCCATCTTGCTTACCGATGCGTTCCGTGCTGTAGGTATACCTTCGCGTGTGGCAGGCACTCCGGCTTGGCATGATGACCGTGGCAACCATAACTGGAACGAAGTCTGGGTGGACGGCAAGTGGCGCTTTACGGAGTATTATCCTTCGGAAGACCTGGATAAGTCATGGTTCCTTACCGATGCTGGTAAGGCTGTCAAAGAGGATTTGCGAAAGGCTATATATGCGGCTTCTTTCAAGCCGGCTGACTCTTACTTCCCTTTGGTTTGGGACGAGAACATCCGTTATGTCCATGCCGAGAACGTAACCGACCGTTATACAAGCCTATACAGAGCACAGTTGTCTGCTGTTCCTGATGATGGCAGTCATGTTGCGTTGCGAGTGATGGTGTTCAAGGACAAGGATCATGCTGAGGCTTCAGGCGACCGCGTAGCCACTAACTTGGACGTATTCAAGGGCGATAAGCAGATTTACGGTGGTCGTAGTACAGGCGCAACACAGGATATGAATGATGTGCTCACTTTCAAGGTGGAAAAGAATCAGGTGTATACCATTAAGTTTATGAATGGTAATGGCGTGATGGAAACACAAAACGTGGAAGTGGGAGACCAGACAACAACGGTGAAACTATATATGAAGTAAAATACTTTATTGAACTTTCGCAAGTTTAGTTACAGAATGAATTCTCTGAACTTGCGAAAGTTCTTTTATGTATTTTTATAAAGAACGTTAAGATATAGGTGCTTTACAAAATAAAGTAGGTTTTATAGAAGTTTTCTAACTTCTTCTATACTCAAGCCTGTTCCTTGTGCCACTTGTTCCATGTCAAGCCCCATGTTAAGGAGACGCTTGGCTGTTTCTATTATTGCTTTCGTCTTGCCTTCTGCCATACCTTTAGCCATACCTTCAGCCATACCTTCAGCTCTGCCTTCAGCTCTGCCTTCAGCTCTGCCTTCAGCCATACCTTTCTCTTTGGCAGCATTCTCTGCTGCTGCCATGCATGCCATGTTGTCACGAGCTATCCAGAGGCTGTTTTCGTAAGCCTCCCATTCCTTTCTCGTCAGTCTATGACTGTCGGCATATTCTTCCAATTGCTTGAAGATTTCCTTTTGTGCCGTAAACGGCATTCTGCTTAATGCTTCCATATGCTTTAAAACATAAATCCATTTATCAAAATCTGTTACACATTCATCCACATTCTTTTTGAAAAGTGGAAGTACCAAGTAGATGAAGCGGAGTTTGTTTGAAGCAATCTCTCCACTTTCTTTATCTGCCAGAACTATGTCCGTCCTGAACTTGCTGAGTTCTTCGTGGTCCGGCATATAGTTCATAAAGCAGACCGTATAAATGGGAAGAAAACGATATGCGTTCTCTCTCTCCTTCTTGCCTTTGTCCACCTGTTCAAGCACACTACGGCAGGCATAACAGATGGAGCGGTCGAGAAAATTCGGCTGCCAACGGTTCTGCATCTCCAGAATAAATCGCTCTCCCTTGTCGGTCTCACAATAAACATCATAGATAATGCCTCGTTGGTCCTTGGTGGAGGGCAGTTCTTCCTTGTCCTTAAAAACAACATTCTTTACCTGAAGTTCGCCGACCAACAGGTCATTAAGAAAGCTTATCAGCAAGTCTTTGCTGAACTCCTGTCCGAAGAGTCGTTTGAATCCCCAGTCAGTAAAAGGATTGATGTATTTTCCCATAGTGACGAGTTTTTTGGATGTTTCTTTCTCTATTACAAAGATAGTTGATTTCTTATGAATTCAGCATTAATAAAGATGTTTTTTTTATACCGTTATCTCGCCTGATCCGTAGCAGCGGTGGTGTTCCTCGTCGTACACCACGCAGAACTGGCCCGGCGCCACGCCTTGGATAAGCTCGTCGGCGTGAACTATGAAGCTGCCTTCCGAGGTGCGTTCAAGGGTGGCAGGATGGTATTC
>OASD01000505.1_pt1 | contig 15243 bp, 17 predicted proteins | sample 1475531 | NCBI WGS metagenome assembly OASD01 (sample SAMEA3360668, study PRJEB22359) | human gut metagenome | biome: ENVO:urban biome; feature: ENVO:human-associated habitat; material: ENVO:feces | place: Bangladesh | collected 2011
CTTGTTCTCCCAACATTACCCGATGCGAGAACTGCTCCTCCTTCACCCTCTCATAATATTTCTGAAGCTTTCTGTTATGCCAGAAGCACAACAGGAAGCTAGGGCGATAATGCACTTCAACCTCTACACCCTTATACGATGGGAAGTCGATGTGGTGATAGCACGCCTTTTCATGAGGCGAGATAGAGCGAACAAAGGAGATAACCCGCTTGTCGCCCCCTTCCACCCAGATATCAATATCACCAGGAGTCCGGGAATAAGGATTCGGATACATCAATGCATTCCCTTGCCCTTTCAGGATGCAGGTTCTGAATCTCTTTTTCCTGAACCACTCAGAAACCTGGATGGCAGCATCGTTCAGCCTCACATTCGCCTTCTCCAACATTTGACTTTCCGCCATCCATTGGAGCAGCAGTTCCTTCTTCATCCCTACATGTTCCGCAGGTAGTTTCTTGATACCATCAAAGAGAATACCCACCAGACATTGCTTCTGGGCGATAGCATATAGCTCCTTCCAATCCGCTTCCTTCAAGGTAGAAGGTATATCCTTAGCAGAGCCTATGAAGAATCTAAGGAAATCAAAGAAAATCTGATGTTGCTTCTCCACCCTATTCCTTCGTCATGTTCCAGAGGAACAAAGTATTACCGATGATATATCTTCTCCACATACGCTTAGGCTCTTTGATTAAGCGATAGAGCCATTCCAGACCATGCTCTTGCCACCAGATAGGGGCACGCTCCACGGTACCAGCGAAGAAGTCGAAGACGGCACCGATGGTACCCACATGACAATGGATGTTCAACTCATTCCAATGAGAGTACGTCCACTTCTCCTGCTTAGGAGCCGTCATACCAATCCAAAGCAAATCTGGGTTGGCAGCATTGATGGCATCAATGATAGCCTTGTTGTCCTCATCCGAGAACTCAGGCTTATAAGGAGGCGAATAAGTCACCACCTTCAGGTGAGGATAATCCACGGCAGCACGCTTCACAATCAGGTCGAGCACCTTCTGCGAACTACCCATAAACATCACCGTACCACCCCTTTTCTCCAATTTGTTCATCTCGAAGAAAAACAGGTCCCAGCCAGCTATTCTTTCCTTAGGCTGACTTTTAGCCTTAATCCACTTGCACGCCTTCACGATACTCACGCCATCAGGAATCAACACATCACCATTAGTCAGAGCCTCAGCAAAGAGCTGATCCTTCTTTGCGGTGTTAAAAGAGTGAGCATTTACTGTGTTAATGAGCAATTTGCCCTCTGGTAATGAGGCTAATTCCGCCTTACTACCCAAAATTGTTAATGTTTTTAGTCGAAACATAACTGTATTTCAAATTATTTTGTTATCTTCGCAGCCATAAACAGCGGGTTCCATCAGAATCCCATCATTTCATGAACAAGAAACAACGGTTATGACATACGATATTAATACTATATATACGAAGTATAAGCAGCTTACGAAAAAGCAACGTCAGCAACTCCTTACGACTCTTCAGTCGCAAGGCATCAACATTGTGAAAATCGAAGCCTACGAATATGCTGATGCCCCAGGCATCAAACATCTGTTTTTCTATTTTGCAGAGGATTGCAAGAACGCTATTCCCTATTTCATGTTAGATGAAAAGGTTTGGGAACAGATTCAGTTGTCAATCATGCAGATGGCATGATTGACAACTAAGTTTCATCATTAAAGCGAAAGACATTCCCCCAAGATTTTTCCCATCCTCTCTTCAAACTTACTCAATGTAAATTCTTCCTTAAACTTCACCTTTCCAGCAGCTCCTATATCCTCACGACGTTTCTTGTTAGCAAGACCACGATAAAATTATTTTTCTGATACTTTTTCCATCATTAGCTTAATAGAATCCGATATTCTCAAAATTGCAGCTTCCATGTTAATATTGTCTTCATTGTAAGCAGCAATTGCATCACCAAAACCGTTTTCAGAAAAATGCTCATACTGAGAAAAATATTTATAATAAGCATATAGATTATTTGCGCAAGAAGAATAAGTTTCATTATTCGCTAAATATAAGTATATCGTTTTAACATTCAACTCTTGCTTCACATCTTTCTCTGGTATCAATGTCCTCACATCTGTCTTTGGTCTTACTTTCCAAAGTTCTCTTTCTTTACCTGGCACAATTTTATCAGGCGATTTATTAACAGAGAAATCAGATAGAAACGTATCTTCTAAACTCATAGTGTACATATGCTCAACAAACTTATCATCCCATCCAAATCTAGAAGGAATCTTATCACGATAAACCTCAAATTCCTCAAAAAGAGCTTTAATATAATCAAGATTTAAGCAGTTTGCTACTTCTTCCACATTCGCCTCATCCAAACTGCAAAAATACAGACCCAACAATCCATCCATATAGCAATTACGCAACAAAAGTCCCATTGGTAATTTATAGAACGTTGCTCTTCTCTGCAAGACAGAACACTTTGCCAACAATGCTACAGAAATAAGGGTCATTGTATGCCGCATCAAAATAGCATGCAATATCTTATCCTTTCGTTCCCCTTGCCACTTGGACTTTTTGTGGAAAAATTCAGAAATATCCGAAATCAACTCCAGACACCTTTTATTTATCACAATCCATTCTTTATATACCTCTATATCTTCATTGTCCATAAAAAAATCTCCAACATTAAGGAACTCGCCAATTATTGTTGATTGCCTATTAAAGTATCCCGTACACCTTGGAAATTATGACCACAACAACATTTACACTCAGAATGCTGCTTACATCTCTGATTTACAATTTGTCGTTTTTGGTATATCATTTGTTTAACAACAACAGTATCCTTTATTACAAAATGCCTAACAACAACAGAGTCTTTACCAGCCATTGTTTCTTGCTCTACATAAAAAGCTTTATAAAGACAAAGAAAGACCAGAAGAAGCATCACAACAATAAAAACACAAAAACCAATAATATATGAATTTCTCATAAACGCTAACTATAAATGCCCATCAATATGTCATTAAAAACTTCGGATCCTTCAGCTGCTTCAAATTCACGCAAATCCAATTCTAAATCATCAGAAAGCTGAAACGACCTGTTACGATGAAATGCATTTGTATATGCTTGAGTTTCTGTAACCATAGAATTCAAGTCAAGTTGGTAACGATTCAAAGGCTGACTATCAATCCCATATTTAGTATTTAATCTTGTCATCAAATCTGTTGACAACTTGCTCAAAGTTGACATTCTTTTCTTAAAGTCTTTGGCCTTTACACGATGACAATAGACCTCTTGCATCACATTCCGATAACCATTACGTAAACTCAATAACTCTGAGCAAAAATAATCTCTAAGTTTTTGCTCTGTATCCAATTTAGACTGAATACTTTGAACAACCCAAATTGCCAAGAATCCACCTACTGCCATAGCTATAACATCTACGGCTATAGAAGCCAATGATATCCAATCACCAGTAGATAAGCTTATGATTGAGAGAAAGGTATCCATTCTTTTTCCTCCAATTTTCCATTAATAAGCCTGTACCAAGAACCATGTCGTTCTGTTATAGCTGGCTCATCTTGCTTTTCCCGTCTTTTTTCCCAGGTAGGATAAGTTCTTTCATTTACAAAAACTTTCCATTGTTCTTCTTTTTCAGAAACAACACTTAGTGTTTTCTTTACAACTTCTAAACCAAAGTCATATACTAAGTTGCCAATGGCTTCATCTATAAAAGAAGGAGTATAGCCACCAACAACCCCGTCCAACACAAGATACAACTTATCTTTTTTCTTATAAGCCTCAGCAAAAGCCTCATTTAATTTTTTGAAATAAAAATCTTCCCCAGAAAAATCACTAACAGAACAGTGTCTTAACCCCGTCACTTGTGAATAATCCGTAGCTATCGTAAATTTCATATCTTTCTATATTTTATTGAGTTAAACAATCGGCATTAACGCTCCAACTATATAACGTTCCGATTAGCCCATTATTGTATGAAGCAAAAGATTTATCATTTGATTGATTAGAAAAATCGAGCAACACATTATTGGTAATAACATGAAGTTGAGAAATGACATTTTTTGTATTACAACCTTTTATAAAAGGCAATCCCTGGTTTCTATTTGAATCATTAGACCGCGAACCATAATAACGATTAAACACGCCTTCTAAAACCTGGCAATTGTCTTTATTTTGTATAAAATCCGTCAACTGTTTATCAACACGCTTCTTCAATGAACGCAAAATACCTTGACCTAAATCTAAAGCCACAAAATCCACATGTCCATCTTCAAACTTAGCACCAATCGTCCAGTTCTTGCGAACGACATTACCCCATTCTGTCGAATTACCACAAATTTCTTTCAAAATTGCAACATAATCATCAATATCAGCATCCTCTCGAACACCCAAATGTTCTTTCGTTTTATTTAGCAAATTAACAAAAGACAGCAAATTATCACCTGTTATTCTATCTTCCCCACGCTGAACTATCATGATTTTACTATTCCCTGGTTTATAGATTTTTCTATTATTCTCATCATACATCTCATTAAAGAATCCAGAATCGACAATGAATTTATATGCATCTATATTCGAAGGGGTATTTCCATGAACGTTACACCCTCTTTGTGCTAATTCTTCACAAATTGCCCCTAACATAAGCGTTGCTGGGAAATCAACCAGTTCAACATTTCTCATGTCAAGTGAAATTTCCTTATCTCCAAAACGAGAAAGGTAAGAGAACTCCATATGATAAAGCTTTCTAAAGAATTTAGCGCATCCTAAAGGATTAGATAACAATCTAAAATCCTTAGGCACAATTTGCACGAGAGGTGCTTTGCCTCCCTTTTGGCTAAGGCTATTGATTTTAGCCTCCTTGGACATTCGCTTTCTTATGATACCCAATCTCAACTTAATTTTCTTACGGCGTAAACATTGGCGATGCAACTTTTTCTGCCGAATGTTAGATTGGCGAATCAAATAAGTTCTTGTGGTTTTGTTATAACGTACCATCATTAAAAATTAACGTAAAACCACAATTGGTACTAGCAAACAAATGATTTTCCCAATAACAAGATTCGTTATTGTCATTATATCTTTCTTACCCCTTTTGTCTCAGGATAATTCTTTAAGACCACGTCCACCATTTTATTATAATCCTCAACTTTCTGCTTATCCTTCAATCCCAATATGAACTTGTATAACCACAATGGTGCAACATTATTCATAAACCACCAAAATGAGATAAAAAAGCATCGCTTAGACTTATTCATCTCAAAATCAGCATATTTTATAGGCGTTCTCCAGGTTTCCCCATAAGTAAAAGTCAATGCTTCTTCATAATCAATAGGAACCCAGAATTTATCTCCAAACAATTCATATTGCGTTAAGTTCTTCATGTACTTTTCTGGATACAAGAAACCTCCAGTACCTCTTACCCCTGGATAAATTTCAAACATCACATAAATGTCTATATATTCACCATTTCTCATGATAGAATACAAATCCCCTCTTCTGTCATATCTGATAAGTTCAAAACCAAAAGGACGAATCACGTGAAGGAAATTCAAGAATTTATCCTTATCCTCAGACAAAATGATCACATCGATGTCTTCGTCATGCTTGATTAATCCCTTCTCTCTCACAGCACCCAATAGAGAGCCAAAGAACAATACAAATTTAAAGTTATTTTCCTTTGCTAATTTATTTAATAACAAAAGGTTCTCCTTTGCCTTTGGCACATCTATTTTCTTTACACCCAAAAACAAAGACACAGGCGTATAATAATATTTTCCTTGCGGAGTTTCAATATACTTTTTCATCCTACTTTTTTATTTTAAGTTCCACTTCCTTTAATTCCTCTGGTGTATCTATCTCATAGATACCCTCTATCTCCCTGACATGAATATCCATCTCAGGATAGATGTCCAAGACCATATTGTCCCAATAGAGTTCCGCATAGTCCTTATTGGCATATACCTCTTCCATGTGAGCAATGATTTTCTTACAGTCATCAGCCTTCCAGAAAGAGATACCACTCATCAAGAAACCATTACCTGCTCCTATTGTAATCCCTGTTAATTTATTATTTTCATCCACTTCCAGTCCCCACTCATTCTCATACTCCTTTTTCTTGGCGAAGTAAGTAGATTGAGATACTTCCGATAACAACACGTTCTTGTCCATATAGACATCACCCTCCATCACGTATGTATCATGGAAACGGTCTCTTACTATATAGAGTGAATTGATATTGTTGCAAGTATCATAGCGGTCATTGATAACGATGTCCACGCCATACTTGTCCTTGAGAAATTCCAAGGCTTCTGCCTTGTAACCAGAAATCAAGGTAATGTCATCAATACCCTTCTCTTTCAAAAACTGTATCTGGCGTTCCACCATTGGTACGCCGTTCACCTCAACCAAACACTTTGGTCGGTCATTGGTCAAAGGGCGCAGGCGTGTTCCCATGCCTGCTGCCAATATAATTGCATTCATAATTGTTATTCCTTATTTTTCTTTCGAGAAACCAAAGTTGCCACAGCAACTCCTGCCACTACCATAATAGAACCTACGATAATATTCACAGACAGAGTACTGCCCACGATAATAAAGGTAAATACCACTGCCCAGAACGAATAGGTGACATTCAAACACAGAGCCTTTGCAGCACCAATCAAGTCTATAGCTGTGTACCAACAGAAGAAGGAACTCATGCCTATCAAAGCTGTGAAAAGCAATGTCAACCAACAAGCCATATCTGAGAACACAGCCTTCGTACCTTCAATCATATCACCATAGCCACCAACCATCATTGGAGCCACAATCAAGATATAAACAATACCCGATGTCAACTCTCTGATAAGAAGAGCCAACTGAGGATCCACATTGCCAGCTTTCATTCCATAGCCACAGACCACACCTTCCGTAGCCCATCCAATGGCAGCAACAGCAGCCAACATGATACCACCAACGATATTCACATTTGCATCACTCTCTGGAGTATAACCGATATAAATGATGCCCAAGATGCAAATCAAGAGTCCAAGCCAACCACGCAGACGAATCTTTTCTTTCAAGATAACCATCGCCAAGGCTGAGCCTAAAAGAGGATAGAAAGCCGTAACTGTAGCAGTAAGAGCCGCACCTCCCTTGGCTATAGCCAACATGTAGAAAGTCATGGCAAGAGGACCGCCAAACAAGGCTCCCAATGCACAATATAGTCCATCCTTCGATTTGATGGCAGGAACAAGATCTTTCAAACGTCCCTTGTATCCCATGATGATGAGCATCCATAATGCAGCAAACGCATCATGAAGCATACTACAGATAAATGTTCCTCCGATAAGGAGTACTGGATTCTCCACAAAGGGAGCCATTGCCATGGCTACACCTATCAATACAGTGTCCAATCCCCATGTCATACCAGAGAGAACACCTGTGGTATAACCCTTGCGCAACTGCGCTGATGTATTTGCTTTCATTATTGCTTGATTTTCTTTAAATTTTCTATTGCTCTCTGATATCTATCCATTCCGTAGGTGCCAAAGTCATCACCTTGGGCTTCCTTGACGCAAGTCCATACAGCCCAGAGATAATCCATGAGAATCTGATAGATTAAGATTTTCTCCCTCGCATGCTCTGGCTCCTTGTCATCGAAATAATGACTGAGGAAATAATCTTGGCTCTCATCCGTGAAATGGCTCTCTAAGAACAAAGCTGCGATGTCCCACATCGGGTCGTTCATACCCGAATACTCCCAGTCTATCAGATAGATGGTTCCATCCTCAGCTTTGAGGAAGTTTTCCGCCACCAAGTCATTATGACATGGCTTTACAGAAACACCCAACTGGTTGAGATAATCCTCCAAGGCAAACACCTTCTCTCTCACCTTCTCAAACCCATCATACATCTTGCCCTCTGCCTTGACCAACAAATGCTCATAATTGAGAATTTCCTTGAAGACATTAAACTCATTGCCAAAGCGTACATGTGAATGATGCAGGGTTCTGAAGATATTGGCGATTTTCTTCATGTTGGATGGACGCTGGATGGTAGCACCATTCAGGGTTTCCGCATTCTTTACAAAGTCGGCAAGTTTGATGCCTGTCTTTGCATCAAAGTATCTCACAGGTGGGTTGATGCCCATCTTGCAAGCCTGCAACGAGTTCTGTTCCTCATTACTTCGCTCAACCATGCCCTCCGAACCATTGCCTGGCACACGGAGCACATATTCATGAATACCCTTAACCACCTTGAAGTTCTTGTTGGACATACCACCTATCTGAGTAATCTTCACTCCATTCTCGATTTGCTCCCTTGGGAATATAACCTTCAGATAAGAAATCAAGTTCTCATAATCAAACGGATCCTCCTTTCTTCTTAGTTTTGGATAAATATAGTTGCATAGCTTATTGAAATCCTCTTCACAATCTACATCACCCCAAATCAAGTTGGTAAATTTGATAAAAGGTCTGTCCAACACATCTGTAGAGTCAAAGAGCAAGTACTCGTAGTTAAGATAAGGATTATTACTTCTCTGCCATCTATCCATCATCTGCTCAAAGGTGTGCTTGGATATTTTGACAATGCCCAACAGCTCACCCTCAAAGTTGCATATCTGATGGCGGTCTTTGCTTATCTTTGTGATATAGCAATTGCGAGTTTCCACAAAAGCCTCATCGCCACTACCAGACTCTTCCGTGATGGCAAAACAATTCTCATTTTTGGTCTCGGATAGAGCCTTCAACACCTTATATTCATAAAAGGTATCACCTTCTACGAGCAAAAAATCCTCATCGATGTATGGAGCAGCCATCGCCAATGATCCCATGGAAGAGGTAAACTTGTAGTCAGGATTCAATACCAATCGAACGGTATCAGAAGCATACTTTTTATACAACTTAAAATCATGCCCCCCCACAAGAATAATATTTGTATAACCCAAGGCTGTCAATGCCTCCATGGTTCTGTCCATCAAACACGTTTCTTGGTAGTAAGGTTTTAAAGGATAAGGAATGCTTGTATCCTTGTCCTGTCTTGCCGATAAAATAACTGCTGTTTTCATTATATTCCAAAATAAAGTGACATCGTAAAATACGACTTATTCATATAGGGATTCAGCACATAGCTGGCACTGACTGGGAGTTTATAGCTACCAAACTTGAAAGCCGTGCTATACTTGGCATTGATATTGACCACGTCAAATCCACTTTCATTATTGGTATAGAATCCTTTGTTCAAGTTGGCTCCCACACACAAGGCTATCTTGTTGTCATCATTAAAAGAATGAGTATAGCCTACTTCCGCATACGAAGAATACATCTGCTTGCCATCCGCATTCTTGTCTGCACCAAAGATATAGGTAGAAACCGTTACCCACAAAGGTATCTTGGTACCTGCCCAAGTAGCGTAAGCCTCTACCCAATGACCAGTCTCTCGATTGCTCAACTTAAAGTAATCGTCCTTTTCTCCTACCGAAGATGGATAATAGTAATCTGATACACCGACTGTAAACTCATTAGAAGTATAAGACACGCCCAAGTCCACCTCCTGATGGCTACCATCAATGGCGTATGCACCCATGGCAAAAGCATTGAAACCATGGGTATTATAGCCAATCATAGGAAACACCGTAGGGGCGGTTCCGTATTCTATACCACGCCACATATACTTGGTGGACAATTCCAAACTTGCAGAAAAGGGAGAATCCTTCAGATTCTCAGCTGCCTGCAATGCCGATGTGCCCAAAAAGACCATCAGTGATAAGTTACATATTCTTAGGAAATTCATATTCTATTATTGTGTAATATTGAAAAATTGATTCAACTCTTGGGCTAAACTTCTCTCTACAACAGATTGCGTAAAATTCTCTTTTACTCGATCATACATTTTTCGAGAGAGTTCATCTATCATATTATTATCAATAATCTCTTCAAAAATACGAACAAATGATTGTACCTCAAAATCTTTGGCAACCAGTCGTTCATCACCAACTATGCTTGGCAAGAAATTATTACTGCTCACAACAGGGACAAGTCCCCACGACATCGCCTCATTCATCGCATTAGAATGTCCTTCACAAGGCTCATTAGATGGGAATATAAAGAAATGCTGCGACTTCATGATTTCGCAGATACGCTCATGGCTCGAACGCCCCTCTTTCGTGATCCTATCTTTATAAGGAGAATTAGCGATAGCCTGCTCCACACGCTTAATATACTCAGAATTGCCACCACCAACAATCGTTAGATGCATGTTGTTATACTTTTTGCATAACTCATTAAACACTGCAATAGAAAGCAGTACGTTCTTTTCGGCATCAATTCTGCCAAAATAAAATATATTGATTTCATCATGTGTTCTTTTTGGCAACTCAGATGGAGCAAAACCATTTTCTGTATAGTTCGGCAAATAAAAGGTTTTAGTATGGGGAGCCACCGACTTTATCAAAGCCATATTCTCATATCCCTCGGTCATAACCTCATCATACATCTGCATCATCTTTGCAAAGAGTTTCTGATAGTTTGGAGCACCTTTCTCGTAAGCCCATCGAGCCTTACCACCTGCTAAATACATGATATTTCTAAAACCTAAGATACTTGTTACTTTGGTTATCAGATAATCAAAACGGAGTATCGAACCTGCGTACCCCATATATAAAGTAGCCGCATTTCTCTTCTTTCTAAAAAGCAAGAAAAAGAAATAGAGAATTGGATCTATCATGACAAAAGTTGCCATGCTCATTCTATCCAATAGCCTATTTTCAAAATACTTACGATGTCTATTGAATATATGAACGTCATACCCCAACTGCTTCAATACACCCAGCAACCTACGTGCAGCTGTCTCACCTCCACCACCAGGCAACTTCTTTAAGTTACCAAAACTGGCAAAAAAATAAATTGTTTTCATCTTGTTCTTATTTTAATTACAAACATTCACGTTCTCTTTTTCAACGCTCTTTTAACAAATAAGAATAATTTGCTATAAACCCACAATACACTACATAACTTATGAACTGTAAGCCAATACATAATAGCATTAGGAAGCGAAAGATATTTCGTTTTATACTCTGCACTAACTTCTCGCCACACAGGATGTGAAATCATATTTTGCAAAACAGCATATTTTCTTTTTTCATTCGAAGCCATAAGATTCGTCATCTGAGCTCTTCCATAGCCGATGATAAATCTATTTATTCGCAGCATAACATCTACATCATTTCCCAACTTATTAATCAATAAAGTTCTCAATCTCACATATCGTTCAAACTTGTCTTGGCTGAAAGTTGCAGTTAAAGATGTATCATTAAGGCAATAATAATAAGAAACAAAAGGCAAGATGACCATACTATTGCTTTTTGACAAAAAATCTATCTGAAACGGAAGATCTTCACAACCATAATCACGCTCAGAGACAAACTTTAAGTTATGCACATCAATGATAGACTTTTTATAAAGCGAGTGCCAAACCGACATATAATGTTCACGCTCTTTCTTTTTAATCGGCAAATTGGCTATCATATCCAAAGCATATTCAAATGTTTTCTCTTTAGAAAGAACCAACTTTTGACCTTCAACCTCTACATTATCCCAAACACCTGGTACAAGTTCTATTTTAAATCCTGTAAAAACAGCATCACTTTCATATTGCTTTACAGATGTATACATTTTCTCATATGCATCCAATTCAACATAGTCATCACTATCCACAAAAGCGACATACTCACCTGTTGCAATTTCCAAACCAGAATTGCGAGCATAGCCCAAGCCACCATTCTTCTTGTGGATTACTTTCACTCTCTCATCTTTCTTTGCATACTCATCACACATCTGAGGACAATTATCAGGTGATCCATCATCCACCATGATTATCTCTATATTCTTCAATGTCTGATTCAACAAAGACTGCATACAACGATCAAGATACTTCTCAACATTGTATATCGGTACTATAATACTAACTTTTGGCATTATGATTTTCTTTTACGAACTTTACAAAATCATCAAAGCCATGGAATATAGCATGATGATGATTTTTCCAAATTTCAAATTGTTTAGAATAGAATATATTTCCATAAGGATAATCATATTCTTGGAAATTAGAGCCATCTACGAAACAAGGATAGTCATCATAGAAATCTTCTTTCTTGAGTTCTTTGCCAGAAGCCAATATCGCTTGTGCATACTCAATGCACTCCTCAACATAGGCTTCTTTTCTCTTTCGATAATAATCCTCGTATGTTCCAACGACCTTTGCAGGGATGCCTACCGCAACACTATTAGAAGGAATATCCTTGGTCACAATAGAACCTATACCAATGATGACATTATCACCTATAGTTACACCTTTAAGTATTGTGACATTTTCTCCAAGCCAGACATTATTACCAATCTTTACCTTACCATGACTTGGGATAAACTCTTGATGTGAATTTACAAAACACCAAGAAGCCCAATCGTGTGTCAGAATAATTGTACCCCTGTGCAAGAAAACATTCTCTCCTATCTCTAATAATTCGGGACGACTCGTATCTATCTGAATATGTTTTGGATCAAGGACGTATGTTCCTTTACCAATCTTTATCCCCCCAGATTTATAATAATTAAGAAGTCTATCGCTGCTACTTGTATAGTAATAACGATAAATCTTGTTTGCGATTTTTTTAAAAAGATTCTTCATATTAACCATTATTTATCCCATATGAACAGAGGAGTATCTTTCCAGACAAACAAGAATCTAATATACTCCCAAGCCCAATAGAAGAAACCCAACATTAAAATTTTATCAAAGACAGTGAATATTTTGGAGCGTCTGTAGTACAAAACAAGTGCCATTGGTACAAACCAATAAATATCCCAGCAATGGGCTACACGTCTTACAATCTCCAAATTATAAAAAGTCTCCAAGATGATTGTTCCTATAATAAAGACATTATATAAAGCCACATATAACTCTATATTTTCTCCCAAAGGAAATGTTATATTATTGCTCTTTTGTTTATCCCTATATAAAGATGTATTGTGAAACAATTTGTTACCCAAATATATCAAAGCACAACATCCTACCGTCTCAAGTATCTCAATAGAGATATTCCTTGTATAGATATCATTGATTGCGTCCGCAGAAAACCATCTATCAGCATTCTCTGTATATCCAGCAAACTTATCACTTGAAGAGCCCAAAAAGTTTAAGATAGAATTCAGATAACCAAAGTCAAAGGTCTTTGATACATAAAACTTACCAATCAACAATATAGGTACCATGTAAATCCAAGGCAAAGGCCTTCTTAGAAATATCATGGCTAAAGTAACAATGATAATTCCGACTATCGCAATGGAATGGATAGAATATGCAATAATTGCCAAAAGTACAAGTGGCAGCAAACGCTTTATTTTTATCTTTTTGCTCAACAATTCATCAATAATGCCATTTAATTCTGCAACGTACATAAAGATAAAAGACATGGCTAACATCTGCCGAATAAAAGCCTCATGCATAGATATGATACTCATCAAGAATAAAGGGAACATATACATTGCATATTTTCTCATCGGTCTCATCATTGCCATTGCCCCGCAAATGAATGGAAAGGCATAGAACATAAAGCTAAGTTCGGGAGAGACTCCGATACTTTTTAACACATTATTAATTGAAGTAAATAGTACTTGATCTTCTTCCAAATCATACTTATACACATCAATATAGTGCATATAGTCCACACCTCTTCCATACCTAACTCCTTCGATCAAAGTGAAGAAGAGTATAGCCCACAAGCAATACTTCCAATAAGACTTCCCTTTGGAAATCATCTTGCCTTCATAAATCATAATTCCCAAAAGGAATAAGTTTAAGAAGTCGTAAACTAAATCGAAATTAAACATAGAAAATTAAAATACTAACAAATCAATATTATTTATATGTCACACGATCATCCCCCCATACATTTCCCATTTTTCTATCAATGTAATGAATACATAGTTTCTTAAATATTATATTACTCATTATAATTCGGCGTATAGGTTCCGAGCAAAAAGATTTCACAACTTTATTTGAGATTGTTTTTTTTATACTTAACTTCTCCACAGCAGACAAATATATAGGATAATTTTCTTTTAATCCACTGCACATGTAAGACTGTGTGATAAAATAAAACAATGAAAGTCTTGACTTTTCAAATTTATCTCCATCTGAGAGCAAAGCATAGAATCTTTCTATAAATAAATCACATGCAGGTGTGTAATCAATAACTTTTTTGTTATTTTTTTTACAATTAACTCGGTAATAAGCATCAGGGATACTTGATACCACAACCTCATATTTTACATTCGGAAACAAAAATGCACGAATAGTCATCTCTGGATCTTGGAATCTCGGAAATTCCTCATCAAACATCAAATTTCTCATGAATTCACTTTTCCAAATAGGACTTGTTGTTTGCCACAAACAATTCAAACCAAGAAAATGTTTCAGTGGATCATCTACACCCAAGTGAGAATGAAGCTTATGTTTGCTAATATCATTTGAGAAATGATACATATTAAACACTGCAAAATCTAATTCAGGATGCTGCTCCATATATTTCATTCTCTGCTCCAAACAATAAGGTGCCAACAAATCGTCAGAATCTAAAAATATAAGATACTTACCTTTAGCTGATTTAATGCCCAAGTTTCTACATGCGTTTCCTCCTTTTTTCACAGATGAAGGACGCTTAATAAAATGAATTTTAGTAGATAAATATTTTTTTACCACTTTTTCACTTTTATCTGTTGAACCATCATCAACTATGATTAATTCCCAACCATCATAATTCTGATGAATGACAGACTCTATTGTGTCTGCTAAAAACATTTCACCATTATAGTTTGGCACAATAATGCTAACCAACTTATTCATAATATTTTAAGTTTTTTAAAAGCTATAACATCATACGTAACTACTCAGCACCCTCGGGCATGAGATAGTCAAGTAACTACTCATGCCCATAGGGGTACTGAGTAGTTACCATCATACTTCAACAACATCAAATAAATGCTCCTACAGATGTCAACGATAAACGCTTGTTTAACTTTATCTTAGGATAATTTTTCCAAAGAAGCCATAAATGTTTTAAAGGCATAACGCTTTTGTATTTTAAAGCATCTTTTATAAATTCAAAGGAATGTGCATAAAGAGAATTCTTTCTTTGAGGATCACTTAGCATAAGCAATACACTTGTATAATGCAAATGCATTTCCTTCTGCTTGGTCATTTTTCGATTCT
>OASD01000506.1_pt1 | contig 15212 bp, 21 predicted proteins | sample 1475531 | NCBI WGS metagenome assembly OASD01 (sample SAMEA3360668, study PRJEB22359) | human gut metagenome | biome: ENVO:urban biome; feature: ENVO:human-associated habitat; material: ENVO:feces | place: Bangladesh | collected 2011
GGTAACTACGCTCTGTAGGGATTTTCACCCCAGCATTAAAACATGCCCGTCATACTAAAAAAAGACGATAGAGTTTTTAATTTCTATCGTCCTATATTAATAGCAAAAATTAGAAATATCTATTTTTTTTACTTTTTATGGCTTTTTTACTTGTACCTCTATCATGTTCTTTAGGGTTTAACACCTCACAAAGATAAATCCTCTTGTCATCTCCATATTGAATATGCAATCGCCATCCAGAAATTTTATCAATATATGCTCGATATATTTTTTTTACCCCTTCAATTTTGTGCAGTTCAGACTTGGGGAAATTATTTGTTTTATGGCACTCATTATCTTCAAGTTCTGCCAATACTTCCACTAACTTTAACTTAAATTTTTCTGGTATAACTTTATTGCATTCGTGAATCACACCTAAATTATCTACTAATCCCTTAATTTCTGCCATTAGTTCTCCTCCTTATCATCATAATCTTCATTAAGCATTTTTTGATAAAGAGATTCCATAATACTACTTATCTCTTTCTTATACTCTCCTGGATTTGTAAGTGCATATATGATGACATCCATTCTACCAAAAATAGGATCATCTTCAATAGATAATATTGCTCTATTATTCTGATCTAATCTTAGAATATATAGTGAAGAATCAAACCCCCTAATTTTTTTAAAAAAGTGTTCCTGGATTAAGCCACTTTTCTCTCCTTCTATAAACATATAAACATTGTTCTTAATTTTTGTAAGAAATTTTTCTTTTTTTGTGCTTTCCATTTTCCCTAATTTTTTCATAGCTTTATTAGTAAATTTTATATTTAATTCATGCTCCATTTTATTCTCCTGCAATAATTTTATCTTGATACATTTTATATACCCTTAACCTCTATTCTAAAATCTTAATAATATTTGTAGATTCTCTAGTAATAGGCTTATCTTTAGCTTTCAAATAATCCTCCACATAAAACAAGTTTTTCTTATCATAATCTTCCAGTAACTTGTAATTCTTATGTTTTGTAATATCAAATTTATCAGATAGTAAAAGACTTACTACCCTTAGCTGGTATATACACGAGCCTCCATCCATAACAGTTATTTCATCTTGGCTCATAAGTTCCATTCCACTTTTTTAGTAATTTAGACCAAAAGATTTTTGATTTGATCTTGTTTCCGATGTGTTATATAAGTCTATAGTTTCTTTTCACCTAGAAAGAATGTAGAATCATTGTTATCAACTATTGTATCTGCATTGTCCTTGTAAATTGCTTTTAATCGAGATTGTGCTTGAAGTATTATACTTGCTGATATTTCCCTTGAGAGTTTTTAATTTCTATCGCCTATTAATACCTTATTTCTAGTCTTCTAAAATCGATACTTCAAGGTCTATCGCTTTAAATTTAACAGTTATTCCTACTTCGTCCTTTACTGTTTTTTCAAATAGCTCAGCTATATCATATGGAGACATATCATATATATCTTCATACCATTCATTGCTTTCATCGTACATTGTCTCACATATTGCTTCAATATAATTTTTCTTATCCATAGTGAGTTCTGTATCACTTTCCAAAATAAACTGCTCACTATTTATATTTAATATAATTAAAGATGATTTTCTATTTTCACACATTTTGCTTACTCCATAAAATCAAATGTTTAACCTATTTATTTTATAACTTGATTTTAACTTTACCTTATCTCTATTTGTTAGATACTCTTCCACATCAAACAAGTTTTTCTTATCATAATCTTCTAATAACTTATAATTCTTATGCTTTGTAATATCAAATTTATCAGATAAGAAAGGTCTTACGCCTCTTAGCTGGTATATACACTTACCGCCATCCATTACAGTTATTTCATCTTGGCTCATAAGTTCCTTACCAGTCTTTTGGTAATTTAGACCAAAAGATTTTTGGTTGGATCTTGTTTCTGATGTGTTATATAGGTCTATGGTTTCTTTTCCTAAAGTTTCAGATAACTCTTTTACTGTTGTTTTTTCCTTTCCTCCTAAAAAGAGTGTGGAGTCGCAGTTACCAACTATTGTATCTGCATGGTCTTTATAGATTGCTTTTAATTGAGATTGTGCTTGCAGTATTATGCTTGCTGATATTTCTCTTGAACGAATTGTCGCTATTAGTTTCTCAAATTTAGGAATTAAACCTATATTTGCAAACTCATCAAGTAGACACCTAACATGAACTGGAAGTCTTCCACCATACACATCATCTGCCTTATCACATAGTAGATTAAATAATTGAGAATACATTATTGAAACTACAAAGTTAAAAGTATCGTCAGTATCTGATATTATTACGAACAAGGCAGTTTTCCTATCTCCAATTTTATCAAGCTCTAATTCATCTTCACTCATTAGCTCTCTAAGCTCTCTTATATCAAAAGGTGCAAGTCTTGCTCCACAAGATATTAGAATTGACTTAGCAGTTTTTCCTGTAACAACTTGTCAAGGACTTTCTAATCATTTTTATCGACTTTTTGATGTTTTTCTCTCTCCATTTCTCTAAGCATTATGCGTTTTAATTTGTCTTGCATTGTTTCCGTTGCATTTTCATTAAAGTGAACAACAACCTCATAGGTTGCTTTACCAATTTTCTTTATCGTCTTTGTTCCTGTATTCTGTTCATTCTTATTTTCTTGCATATAGTTTTCCTCCTGTTTGTTGCAATTAAAAAAGACGATAGATTTTTACTTCTACCGCCTTGCTTAAAGCTCATATAACTGTCTATTCTGTTATCTGCATATTAAATTTTCAAATTCTTATTGTTTAACATTCCACCAAACATTGTATGATACATATCCTTAGAGGATTCTTCTATCTTGGTAATACTTGATATTTTATTTCCTGCGTCCTTTGATGAAGCTCCGCAAAGATAAAAGGCTTCATTTTCTGTTCCATAGTCTATTGCAATATATCTATCGTGATATTTTTTGCCTGCAACCTTCATTTTTAAGTTGATATTTGGATAATCTCTTCTAAAATCATTTAGGATGTTTTTTGTAAGCATATCTTTATTTTTCATATTGTCGCTAAAGACTATAATTTCAACATTGTCTTTTGCAGCTCTTAATAATTCTAAGGTTTTCAAGCCTATATAGTTATCTATTACATAAATGCTTTTCTTTGCTGACTTATATATTTTTGTATAGGCAACATCCGCTTCAATCTTATCTCCATTCATCAAAAGGAAATGCTTGTAAGTGTCCGGATCGATAAAATTATCCATTACTTTTTTCAAATCTTCTTTAGTAGCCATTTGAGATTTTATTTCTGCAATATCATTTGTGTTTTGGTTGGTTTGAATAGCTATTTGGACTAATTCTTTTGAACCGATAAAATCTTGATTTTCAATAATGAAGTCTTTCATCTGCTTAAATGTTCTAATTAAGGCTCTGCTTTGCGTAATCGCAAGTTCTCCCCTTAATACAGTCATAAGCATATAAATACCTTGTTCCGTAAAGGCATTTGGTAGGTACCTTGAGCCGCCCCAACTTGAGGTGAAATTTTTGCACCTCAAGTTTTCAAACTCATTCTCGGTCAATTGAAACATAAAATCTTCGCCTTCAAACTTTTCAATATTATTTTTTACCTGTCTATTAAAGTTTTTAGTTTCATAACCATATATTTCAGCTAAATCTGCATCAAGCATTACTTTTTGTCCACGAATGAAATATATTTTTTCTTGTATAGTTTTATCATCTACAATAACTATCTCTTTATTTTCATCTGCCATGAAATGCACCTCCAAAATTATCTAAATATCTTTTCCAATCCGCCACGCACTGCGTAGCTTTTTGAAATAAGTCTCATATCTTTTTATATTTTTCTACTCCACCTTCAGCTTTTCCGATGTGTTCTACATTTTTCACAAGTCCCTTATTTACATTTTCATAAAACCATCTGCCAATCAAAGCCGGCGGTGTTGCTATTAACTCTCGTAAAACAAATTCTTTGTCTTTCGGCAAAAAGCTTATTTTATTTAGTAAGGTATTATATAAGTCAACATAACTTGTATTTTCTTGTAAACTGCTACACTTACAATATTCACTAATACTTGGGTAATTACCCTCTATAACTTTTTTAGTTAAAATTTTCAGTTCTTCATCGTTTACTGTAAATTGAATTCGCATTTATATATCCTCTCTTTATAACTGAGTTTATTATCATATCACTGTCATTTTATCATAAATACGATGATTTTTCCATACTGCAATTTTAAGCCCTCACATGATGTTTTCACACTTAGCTATATTCTGATACCTCTTTTACCATTAACGCTCTAAAAAAGCCTCTCCACCGTCTTATATGAGATTATAAATGTTCTCCCTTGTCATAATCTTCAAGGGTATATACTGTTGATTTACTGCACTCCTTTAATTTCCCTTTATCTTGTTCATACCAATGAATTAAGGTCGCATAATGGTCTTTGTAGTTTCTTCCTGTGCTTTGCATATAAGTCGAAAGCTTTTCTATCATTTTCTCCCTATGACCTTGCATTTTATCCTTTAACTTTCCATATTCTTCATCTGTTAAGGAAACATTTTTATATTCTCCGTAAAAAACGGGGGATATTTTTTCTATCTCCCCCTCTTTTTCTAACTCTATATCTATTTCTTTCTCTATATCTCCGTTGCAATTTTGTTGCAAAAGGTTGCAATGTGTTGCATTAGTGTTGCATTGCAACGCTTTTTGTCCTCTCGATTTTCTCGAACGCCTTGTAGACGCTGTTTCTGAACCTATAAGACTTGGGATTTCTGTTAAAAAATACTCGTCATTTTCTGTGATTATCTCCATCAATCCTTGTGCCATAAGATAGTTCACTGTAACCATTACATCATCTTCTGTTTCATCAATCGTTAAGGCAAGCTCTTTGATAAAGTCTGTTTCTACTCCGTCATAATACAGTTTTCCACTATCTTTTAGGCTAAGCAAAAGCAATTTGAGGTAAATGATTGTATAGGTATCTCCTCCTGATATTCTTCTTAGTCTTTTTATTCTCTTGTCTGTAAAAAAATCTTCTTTCAGCTTTAACCAATAGTATCTTCTGTTATCTGCCATTTTTCTCTCCTCTCTTTTTCTTTCAAAAGGAAGTCGTGATTTACGACACCCTTTATAGTTAGCCCGCCCCAAAACAGGGCATCCTTATAAACCTACCATCGTGAAATACGACACCAGTTATATGCATCACTAAAACGAGGACTCATCTTTATCTATGCGTTCCCCAAATGGGTACGCAGCCTGATACACCGAAATAGCGTGTCAGCTTATTCATCTGACCGAACGATTTGTTCCGTCAGCTTTTATTTTTTATGTTGTCCTATTTTAGGATTTCATCTTTCTTGTTCTGTATATTTTTCTTTTGCTTTTTGTTTGTACTGCTCCTTTCTTTCCTGTTGCTCTTGGAATTTTCTCAGTTGTGCAATGACACTTGGCTTTTCTCCTCGCTTAATCGCCTTGTCAATCTCAATACTTAGGTCTATGCCATAATCGTCATTGACTGTCTTGACTGCATACTTGATATGGTTGATACTTTCGTACTCTTCTTTGATTGATTGTGATTGTCTGTTGAGTTTCGATATTTCATCTTCAAGGCTTTGGATTTCTTTTTTCCAGTCTTTAGACTTAATCGCCGATGAGCCTGTTATCTTTTCAAGAATTGCCCTTGCTCTTTTATATTTATCTATCTCGTCTTTATGGGAATTGTAAAAGCTGTCTTTGAATAGGGATTTACTGTTCCATTCCTCAAAGACTTTTTTGTTATCCTTGATGATGTCCGCATAGGCAAAACATTTATTTAAGTTTTCTATTCTTGTGGTTTTCGCCTTAATGTCTTGACTAATCTTCTTATTTTGGGATTGTAATGTGCTTATCTTTTCTTGTAGGTCGGCTATGGTTTTAAGATTGTTGTCTTTCAGATATATTCTTGCTTTGGAAAATCGTCTTAGGTCTGCACCTATCTTTTTGTTGCTTGCATAGGGATTTAAATTTCTTGCTTTTTCTCCCTGTAAGTCATAATAAATACTGATGTACTCATAGAGATTAAAGAGTTCCGCCTTGTTCTCATATTCTTCTTTTTTCTCCTGTTTGTATTCATCATATTTTACTTGCAGACTTCCAAGTAACGAACCTATCCAAGATGTAAGTTTGGATAGCTCCTCTTTTAATTTTCTAAATTCTAAATTCAAGGCAATGATTTTTCTGTTTTGGTTTCCTCTCTCTGTCAGTATGCCTTTTTTCTCCATCTGATAACTGCTTGTGCCTAAATGAATTTGAGGGAGTTCTTCTCTGCCTTGTTCTTTAAAGGTGCGTGGATCTATCCTTTTATTTATGTTGTTCCTTGCCAAGTATTCGTTTGCTTTCTTTGAAAAGTTTTCTCTCCACTCTTTTGCTTTGTCAGGTTCGTTCCAATCGTTCAAATTTACTTTTCTTGATTTATAGTTTCCGCTTTTCAGTTTTATCTTTTCTCCGTTTTCATCAAGGATATATTCTTTTCTGCATTTCGGTTTCCAATTCCCTTTTTCGTCTATTTCTCTAAGGGTAAGTAGGATATGGGCGTGTGGTTGTTCTTCATTATCACTGGCTGTAGGATTATGAATATTACAATCCGCTATCATACCTTTAGAGGTAAAATTTTCTTCTATAAATTCACTAATGAGCCTTATTCTATCTTCCTCATTTAATTCTCTTGGAAGTGTAAAGAGTAGATTTCTTGCAAGCTGTGAGTTTTTACTTTTCTCTATTTTTTCAACACTATTCCATAGGTATTCTCTGTTTGAAAACTCTTTCGGGATATGTTCCGGCAGAAATATTTTTGAGAATACAAGGTCTTCTTTTTTAGAATAGTCATGTGTTTTTCCATAGTATTCATCTTGTAATTTATCTCTTGCATTGTATGCAGCTTTTGCAATCACGCTATGCCCTTTTGACCTTGCCACAATATCTACATGGGTATGCAAACTTTTGATTTCCATTGTCTTTTCCTCCTTTATCTGTTTTTAATTTTGGAATTTTACTATCCTAATGTTCAGGTCGTATCTTCGCTCCCTTTTTCAAAGGGCGCAAAGATACACCGTTTGACTACGGTGCTTTGCGTTCCTGCGGAAAGCTTATAGCTCCGCTAAGGAAACAAAAACGCTAAAGCATTTTTATTTGTTCAAGGGGGCTACTCCCCCTTAGACCCCTGTGAACTTTGTTTTTTGTAGATTTTTCAAATCCACAAAAAAGCAAAGTGTTAAAATGTTTCTCACTTTGCTCCATCTCAGTTTCTAATACATTTTCTGTTTTTCTTATTCTTCCTCTGTCAGTTCTTCAAAATCATCATTTGCATTTTCCTCTTTAAGATTTGGATTTTCTTCTAAGGAGATTTCTTTTTCTTTTAAATGAATTTCTGTAAGTTCTTTTAGCTTTTCTCTATTTCGATTATCGGAAAGTACATAATCTAAAAAGGCATAGATTAAATCATTATTTGTTTCTTCCTGCATACCTGTAATTTCTCTTTCAAAGGCTTCAAATACTCCACCTTTTTCTACTTTTCGTTTCGTGTCCGCCTTTCTTTTTAGCTGTGATTTCTTTTGTCTTAGTTGCTTAATTTTGTTTTCCGCCTGTTCTTTTTTCTTAGTTTCTTTTTCCAACTGGCTCATTACATTTTCTAACTCTTTCATTTTTCATTCCTCCATTTCAATATTGTTGTGTTCCAAACAAAGAAAGGCTAAGCACCTTTCTTTGATACTTAACCTTTCAGCATTTTTTAGAATTTATCTTCTAAAAGTTTTCTTAGTTTTTCTAAAATCTTATCCCTCCTTTTTCCGATTGCTTGATAGCTTACTTTTTCTTTTTTGCCAATTGACCTTAGACTTTCTTCTTTGTAGAAAATGGCTTCCATTAACTCTCTTTCTTTTTTGTGAGTGTAGCTAACGCCTTGTTCAATTCTTCAATTTGCATTTTGACTTCTACAATTTTTTCTAAGTCTATTCTTTCATCTATGATATTGTCTACAAAGTGTCCATCGTTATCCAGTGTTGAAAATGGAATCACGCCATACTTCCAATCCTTTCTCTGAAGATATTTTTCATGCTCGGTTATCTTCCAATAGGCTTTATATACTTCTTCACTTACCTTAACCGCTTTTCCTTTGACATAAATGAAATATTCTCTTTTATCTTTATCCACCCAGTATTCCTCCTTTTCTGTTCTCTGATTTTGCTTTTTGAGAATAAAAAAGGAGGACTTCTACACTTTGGCGTAAAATGTCCTCTTAGGTTAAAAACTAATACTTTATATGATTTTCTACTTTTTTGGTTTTGATAAAATGATATTGCTATGTGTAAGCAATTACAAACATAAAAAAGGATAAATATATCTTATGCTAATAACAGAATTTGATGTTCCCATTATTTATCCCTCCATAAAACTTATATAAATCAAATCTTTCTCCCTTCTTAGATTAGTTTTTCCATGTTAATCATTTATTTTTAGTTGCAACATATTCTTCAAACATCTTGATAATCTCAGAATCAGAAAATCCTAAGACATATAGTTTTTCAAACAATATTTTTGTTAGCCTGTTCAAATGCTGATTTCTTAACTCAATTATTTTCTTCTCACTTTCAATAACAAAATATCCTTTACTTCCACGACTAACAATTAGTCCCTGTTTCTCAAGAACTTTTAAAGCTTTTTGAACTGTTGCAGGATTACATCCCTCCCTCTGTACTAAAGCCCTTATAGGTGGCATCTGTTGTCCCGGAACATAATCGCCTCTTAAAATAGACACTCTTAACGCTGAAGCAATTTGCAAATATAGATATACATTCATTTATTTTTATTTTTTCTTCCTCGTACGAATTTCCAATATGCAGAATATGGAATAACCGCAGCAAATAGAAGATAATATTTATTAGCAAACATATCAGGGGTTCCTTTTGCATTGAAATGAACAGGAATTTTCTCTGGAAGAAATATGCAAATAATAAATATTACAAACATCATTCCTATCAGCACTAATACATCTTTCAAAAATCTTTTTTTCATGGCAAATCTCCTTTCTATTTGTCAATAGCTTTCTATTTTCCTAAAATTTATCTAACCACCTTATAACTTCTACAAATGTATCCCTATTAATTGAATAATAGATATAATTTTTATATCTACTGTCGGTAATTAATTTACTCTTTTTTAATAAAGATAGATGATAAGATATAGTTGCTTTTTCTAATTTAAAATGACTTGCTATTTCTCCAGCAGTTAAATTTTTATTAGAAATAATTAATAAAATATCCATTCTAATGGGATTTGATAGGGAATCAAATATTCTAACTAAATCTATCATCTTTTATTCCTGAAATATTGCAAATAAACTTAATATTGAAATAAACACCATTATATCTTTTAATAATTTTTTTCATAGAACATCTCCTCCTTAAACTAAAAATTTAATCTACAAGTTTTTATATAAACGCCACCCGCAATAACGAGCAAAATAAGTGCTACTCCCAATAATGTAGGTACTATAGAAAAATGCAAAAACCAATGGAGAAGAATTGGTATAACTAACGCAGCCATTCCAATAATTGCAGACACAATAACAGGCATACTCTGTTTTACTATCATCATCTCACTTTCCCATTCAAAGTTGGGAAATTTTTTATTCAAAGAAATTCCAATCACTGTTATAAAAACGGAATAACAAATAGGAACAATTATTAAGCTGATGGTTTGAATAATGTCCATATCAAGCTTTAGCAAAAATATAAACACAGAAACAATATATCCAATTAAATGAAGCGTAAGATTTACTGCAATCTTAGAATTTAAAATCGTTTTTATTGAAATAGGAGAACTTTGCAAAATCCAAACATTTTTACCTTCTAAAGATATGGAAAATGCTGCCGGACAACTAAGTAAAAACATTGAAGCAATACACATAGGAGCAAAATTTGAAAGATATTCATTAACATTTTCGATTCCCGAATATTCCCCTATTTGTTGTAAAGAATTAAAAAGAAGAAATATGCTGAAAACACATAAAAGTATTACACCAAGACCTGCATTCAATACTGCCATATATGAATTTAGAAACCGTCCCATTTCTTTTTTATATAGGGCAAAAAATACTGATTTTCTATTATTCGAATTTTTGTTGTCAGAATATCTTGTTGTTGTTTTAGCAAGAGTATTAAGCAACCCATACTTCAATGAAACCACTTTGGCAAATATATAAAAAAATGCTATTGAGAGAACAATAAATAATCCTACTCCAATGTACATTGGAAAATTATAGTATTCCATAAATAGCTTAGATAACGGGTACAATCCGGTAATTTGCTTAGAAAGCATAATCCCAATACTATTTTCATTACCTGATTTCATAGCTGACACTGCAATATATCCAATTATCCCTATCATTGCAAATGAAAAAATTAAAGCAATAACATTTTTTCTCTTAAAGAAAGATGAAGCAACAACAATAATGATTCCCATACATGCTGCTATACACATAGGTATCAACGGAACAAAAATTATGGAAGTAAAATACAATACAATCTGTAATGCATTTAAACTTCCGTTTAACACCCAAACAATTCCCCCCGAAAGCATAAACATCAATCCTATTAAAAAATTCAATAAATACATAAACATAAACTTGCTGCTTATAATATCCGAACTTTTTACAGGCAATGACAAAAGATTTTCCATATCACGACTGCCAAATAAAATCCCATTCGAATAAAATATTGTCAAAAATAATATTGCAAAGCTTGATACCGATACCATATATGCCGGTATCAACTCCTGCTGTCCCAGTTGTACCAATGTTTTGGCTGTTATGATATTATAAACAAAGAAAAATATAGCAAGAGTTATTATTCCAAAACTTGCAATAACAATTGAACTTTGTTTTTTATTTCCCGGCTCTTTCATTTCGTTGATTGGAAAAAAATTTATCAATTGTGCTCTAATTAGTATCCTAATTTTGCTCATTATCCTGCACCTCCATGAAAAAAGTCTCCAAAGATTTATTGCCTTTGACTTCTTCTGTATTTCCGCTCGCAATTAACTTTCCATTTTTTATGATTGCAATTTTATTACATAATTTTTCTGCAACATCCAATACATGTGTTGAAAAGAAAATAGCTCCTCCATCTGATACGCATTCGTGCATTATTTTCTTTAGTAGAAAAGTTGCTTTCGGATCAAGTCCAACAAAAGGTTCATCTAAAATTAGTAACTTTGGAGAATGCACCAGTGCAGAAATAATCGCCGTTCTTTGCTTCATGCCATGTGAATACGAAGATATCATTCCCGAAAGATGTTTCGTCATTTCAAATAAATCGCCGTATCTCTGAATTCTTTCTCTGCGTATTTCAGTAGAAACTTCAAATAAATCTGCAATAAAATTGATGTACTGAAATCCTGTCAGATGTTCATATAAATCCGGATTATCCGGAATGTATGCCATTATTTTCTTACAAATAACAGGCTCTTCTTTAATAGAATGCCCGTCAATCGTTATACTTCCATTCTCAAAATCATGAATTCCAACTACCGCTTTTATCGTTGTAGTTTTTCCGGCTCCATTTGCACCAATGAATCCATAAATATCTCCAGACTGTACTGAAATGGATAAGTTTTCAACAGCCTTTTTGTTACCATAGAATTTACTAAAATTCTTTATCTCTAACATAATTTCCACCTCCATTGACAATTTGTCAGTTATTCCTTGAAATAAAACCGATAACTTGTTTAGCAGTAGCTATCGGCATATTATTCTCCTTGTAAACATTCTATTCTTTTTTTAATTACTAAAGAGCTTTTTCGTATTTAAGCTTTGTTCAAGCATTACCTTAAATGCATTTAAGTAACTATTAACAGGTTCTTTCTTTAGATATCTTATACTTATGTTATTTGAAACAAAAACATAAGCTGTCATAAGAAATTCTGCTGTTTCTAATGGATATTTTACAGAAAAAACTTTTTCTGTTATTCCTTGATTTATAATCTTTTCAAAATATATTGTTAGTTTTTCGACAAGTTTATGAGATAACTTATCTATCATATATTGATTTTCTTTAAGGTCAACAGTTTTTTGTAGCACTGTACCCTCTGCTGAAATATTTTCCGAAGATATAATTGTGACATCTATAAAAGATCTGATTTTTTCTATGGCAGTTTTATCTTCATCATAAGCAATAATATAAATATCTTTCAGTAGTCTATCTGAATATTGTTCTACAAGACAATATAAGATATCCTCTTTATTCTTAAAGTGATAATATAACAACCCTCTTGATATATTTACTTTATCAACTATATCCTGAGTTGTTGTATTAGTATATCCCTTCTCCATAAAGAGTATCATTGCAGCATCCATAATCTCTGCACGTCGTATTTCAGGTTCTTTTACATCTCTCATTTTATACCTCCTATTATTTATATAATACATCTAAACTGACAAATTGTCAATTGATTTTAATCTTGTTATTTTATGCTTTTTAATAGTCTTTTCTTAAACTCTTTAGCTTCTCCTGTTTTTTCTGTTCTCTCCTTTCCTTATACCTTTCCTCATACTCCTGTTGTTTTCCATTTGCTTTACGCTTTAGATAATTTTGATGAAGTCTGTCTCTTCTCTCTTTAATTTTTCGTTCTTCTTCCTCAAGTTTTGATCGTTCTTCTTCGCTTAACTCTTCTTTTGGCACTTCATAATTTCCTATGAAGTTAAAATATATTTCTATCTTTTGCTTTGATGTTTGACTGCCTTTCCTATCTCTTTCATGAATGATTATCTTCTTTACAAACTCATTTATCATTGTGTTTGTGAGATTATCAAAGTTTTCATAACGACTAATAAGGGATATGAATTTTCTTGCCTTATCTGTTTCCATTTCATATCTTGATATTACAAGCTCTAAGTCTTTAATCTCTTTACTTAACGTGAGTTGCTCAGTTTCATATTGGTTATTTAAAATTTCATAGCGATTATTCGGTATCTTATTTAAAATCATATCTTCATAAATTCTGCACATCAATCGTTCCAGCTCTTGAAGCCTGTTTTGGCTTTCTGTTAATCTTATCTTTTTCTTTTCTATATGTGCCTTTTCCTTTTCTTCCATTTCATTTTGAATGGAATGAATAAATGCTTCATTATCTTCATCAAGATAATTTTTTATATCTTTTAATGTTTCTTGGATAAGGTTTAAGACTACTTCTGCTTTTATCCTGTGAGCTGATGGACATAGCGTTCCGCAAGGCACTTTCTTATAATTACTGCAAACATAATAAGGAATATTCTTATAGTTATTTGTCCTATGAACATACATCTTGCTCCCGCAATCTGCACAATACATCAATCCTGTTAGTGGGTGATATTCGCCCCAACCATCAGGATACCTTTTTACATTTCCCTGTATTCTTTGTACATTATCAAAGGTTTCTTGGTCTATGATTGCTTCGTGGGTATTTTCAAAGATGAGCCAGTTATCTTCAGATACATATTTACTTTTCTTGTCCTTAAAATGCTTTCTTGTTTTGAAGTTGACTGTATGACCTAAGTATTCTTTTTTCTTTAGAATGCTTGCAATTGTGGAGCTGCACCAACGATAAGGATGTTCAAAGTTTTTGCTTTGATGTAATCCATATCCCAATTTTTGCTGATGATAAGCGGGTATATCTATTTTTTCGGCTTCTAATATCTTTGCTATACGATACGGGCCATTGCCTTGCATGGTCAGATTAAATATTCGTCTTACTATCTCGGCTGCTTTTTCATCTACAACCCACTTATCTTTGTCTTTTTCATCTTTGATGTAGCCATAAGGCGGGGTGCTTGCCGTATGCTTTCCGCTTTCTCCTTTTGATCTAAATGTAGATTGTATTTTTCTTGAAGTATCCCTTGCATACCATTCATTCATAATATTTCTAAAAGGGGTAAAATCATCTTCTCTGTAAAAGCTGTCTACATTGTCATTGATAGCAATCAGTCTTACGCCCTTTTGTCTTAATATCTCCATACATTGACCGACTTTGAGATAATCTCTGCCGAGTCTACTCATATCCTTTACGATGATACAACCGATATTTCCAGTATTTACTCCATTCATCATTTCCATAAAGCCTGGTCTATCAAACTGTGTCCCGCTTATTCCGTCATCTGTAAAATGGATGATGTTGGTTAAATTATTCTTACTTGCATATTCTTCAAGGATTTTCTTTTGATTAACGATTGAGTTACTTTCTCCTTCAAGTTCATCATCTCGACTTAATCTCTCATAGAGTGCTGTTATCTTTTCAAAATTCCTCACTTTTTCCTCCTTCCTCTTAATTTCTTAAATAAAAAAGAATTAAGAAGTGCATGTTTCACTAAAACAGTGATTAAGTGTTCTCCTTAATTCTATTACTCCTGCTGCCAGCTTATATTTCTTATATTGCTTAACTGCAAAATGACTTGGATCTTTCTTTTCAAGAGCTTCAAAGAGTCTATCAATTGGGTTCATATAGGTTTCGTCATCTTCTCTAACCTCACTTGCATCAATCATATACAAAAGTGTCTTAAAGTTCTTTTCTTCTTCTGGTGCTTCATAATAGATATAACCGATGAGAGCAGTGTAATATAGCTTTTCAGCCTTCACCCAGAAATCTTCTCCTGCCTTTTCTCCATCTCCCTTGGTGTTGGCGATAATTGTTTGGACAAGTTTTAAAATATCTTTTTCACTTCTCAAATAAGCAAAGGGATTGTATTTCATAGATTTTTTAAAGTTTATTGTATTTAAAATCTTTATGTCATATCCATTTTCGTAGAGCATTTTTCCACACTCTAACACAAGTGTCCCTTTAGGGTCTGTTACTACATAGGAAGAGTGCATTTGCATTAGATTTGGCTTTACATAAAATCTCGTTTTACCTGATCCAGAACCACCTATTACTAATACATTTTTATTTCTAGCATATTTAGGGTTTTTAGGTCTTGAGTTCATTGTAAGTCTTTCGGTATTAGTTATAAGAACATTGTTTTCAAACTTAGGGTCAATGTATGGAGCAATATCCTTACTTTCTCCCCATCTTGCAGATCCATACTCTTTGCCTTGCCTATATTTCTTTTTATTTTTACCTTTACTATAAACAATTAGCTTAACAGTAGCAGCAACTGATATACCTACTAACAAGTCCCTTGGATTAAGGCTTGGTATATAAGATAAAGTTCCTA
>OASD01000510.1_pt1 | contig 15172 bp, 6 predicted proteins | sample 1475531 | NCBI WGS metagenome assembly OASD01 (sample SAMEA3360668, study PRJEB22359) | human gut metagenome | biome: ENVO:urban biome; feature: ENVO:human-associated habitat; material: ENVO:feces | place: Bangladesh | collected 2011
TACTGTTTATGCGTTTTGTCCACCTATAAAACCCATTTGTCCACCCTATATAATCCGATTAATTGTACTTTTGCCACTGAAAAAGGATTTAAGAATTTTAAATAACCTATTTGAATAGTAAACAAACAACCTAAAGGCGTTAAGTTATGAAGTTAAGAAAAACTTTACTTTCGTTTGCTTGTGCTATCATGGTGGCATTAAGTTTCACTGCTTGTGGTGATGATTGGGGCCGACAGGATGATCCTGCTGGCGGACAGATTTACCCATCTAAGACAACAGTGGCAACTTATGACTTTGAGTATTCAGAAGAGAAACCTGAGTATTCAGACATGATAAGTCACGATGAGTCATGTGAGGTGACCAATGATGAGACCCTCGCAAGTAATGTATTGCACATCAATGGTAAGGGTGGTGCCAAGATTGCCAATCCTTTCAATGGTGTGAAGTTGCAAAATGGTGCTGCCATCACTTTCGCTGTAAAGATTGATGCAGCCGTAGCTGAGGACGGAACAGTCGCAGATGTTGACTTGACCCGACCTCTTATCTCATTTGGTTCAGATGAGAAGGATGCTGCTGGTAATGATATCAGTGCTCACTTCTATATCACTGCCAATGGTCAGGTGGTTTACAACAAGCCTACCCAGTTGCAGAGTTTGAACCTGAATGAGAATGATCCTGCTTCTGTGAAGACAGGTATTCTCTCTCCTAATGAGTGGCATTTCGTAGCCCTTCAGCTTTCTACTGAAGGTTACCAGCTCTACGTAGATGGTAAGAAGAGCCTTTCCGGTTATCAGACATCATCAAGTGCTACCTCTTTCAAGTACAAGACTTTGGTTGATTCCATCAACTCTTTACCTTATATATATATAGGTGGAGACAGCAAGTTGACAGCCGAAGAGACCAACACCGTATCTATCGACAATGTTACCCTGATTCGTAACATGATGGAAGAGAAGGATTGGAACAAGACCATTGGTGGTAATGGTGGTGGTGACGAAGCTTTCAAGAATGTAGAGTTTGTGAAGGAGGATGGTACTCCTACTACCGAAATCGGTACTTCTGATTGCTCTGCTGCTTGGTGGACTAGCTTCTCTGACTACTATCGTATTCCTGCAAATGGTTCTATCCACTTGAAGTTTACCAACCATACATCAGGTGCTGGCAACTGGAACAACTGGAACCTCTGTTTGAGTACAGATGATGTACGTAATGGTGGTAATTATTCAGAGTATTTTGTTATCCGTAGCGATGCATTTGGTTGGGGTAGTTCCTATGCCTCAGGAAAGTGGGATAATGAAGGTTATCCTGCCAATGATGATGAATGGGCTGTGTTCCGTCAGGATATGGAGGGTGCCAAGGTAGATATGACCATTTCCCGTTCTGGTACAGATATCAAGGTAGTAGCAGTGGCAACCTGTACAAATGGTAAGGTTTACACCGAAAGATTCACTGCTCCTTGCAATGATGCCAATGAGGTTCTCCGTGCCTTCCTGATTGTTGATGGTTCTTATCTTGTCATGGATACCAACGAGTGTCAGGCACAGACTGCTGTAGAAGTTACAACCAGCGAAATCGGAACTTCTGATTGCTCAGCCGCTTGGTGGACACAATTCTCTGATTATTTCCAGATTCCTTCCGGTGCTTCATTGCACCTTGGTTTCACCAACCATACATCAGGTGGTGGTAACTGGAACAACTGGAACCTCTGTGTCAGCACCGATGATGAGCGTGCTGGTGGTAATTATTCAGAGTATTTTGTTATCCGTAGCGATGCATTTGGCTGGGGTGGTTCTTATGCCTCTGGAAAGTGGGATAATGAAGGTTATCCAGCCAATGATGATGAGTGGGCAGAGTTCCGCCAGAATATGGAGGGCGCCAAGGTAGATATGACCATTTCCCGCTCTGGTACAGACATCAAGGTGGTAGCTGTAGAGACCTGTACTAACGGCAAGGTTTACATCGAGAGATTTACTGCTCCTTGTAGTGATGCCAATGAGATGCTCCGTGCCTTCCTGATCGTTGATGGTTCTTATCTTGTGATGGATCCTGCAGCTTGCTATATTGGAAAGCCTTTGTATTAAACGGAGACTGAACTTCAACAATAACATTAATAGAATAAACAATGAACAATAACATATTGCATAAGTTATTCTTGACCCTGACACTGGTGCTCCTTACTTTAGGAGCATCAGCACAGGTTACCGTATCTGGTAATGTGTCAGATGAATCAGGTGAGCCTATCATCGGTGCTACTGTTATGGAAGCATTGACAACCAATGGTGTTGTTACTGATTTCGACGGTAACTTCAAGATTCAGGTGAAGAACGAGAACGCTACTTTGAAAATCTCTTATATCGGTATGGTTGCTCAGAACATCCGTGTAGGCAATCAGCGTAATATCAAGGTGGTTCTCAAGGACGAAAGTCAGAAAATCAATGAGGTCGTAGTCGTTGGTTACGGTCATCAGAAGAAAGAGAGTGTCGTAGGTGCTATCTCTCAGGTTAGTTCAGACGACCTCTTGAATACCCCTACAGCCAACGTTACACAGGCTATTGCCGGTAAGATTCCTGGTGTCGTAACAACCCAGGTATCTGGTGCTCCTGGTGCCGATGATGCTACCATCAACATCCGTGGTCGTGCAACCTTCGCTGGCGATGGTGCTCCATTGGTAATGGTAGATGGTGTAGAGCGTGCTTTCTCTCAGGTGGCTCCTGATGATATCGAGAGCATCTCTGTATTGAAGGATGCTTCTGCTACAGCCGTTTATGGTGTGCGTGGTGCGAATGGTGTCATCCTCGTTACTACCAAGCGTGGTAAGGATATGAAGCCAGAGGTTAGTTTGACCAGCAACTTCATGTGGGGTACTCCAACCCGTAAGCCTCACTACTTGAACTCTTACGACTCTGTTACTCTCCTTGAGGAGGCTCTGAAGAACGATGGTCTTCCATCACAGTATTCGGCTTCTGACATCGAGATGTACCGCAAGAGCTGCGCCGGCGAGTTGACAGGTGCTGATGCGCTTCTCTATCCTAATGTAGACTGGTATGATGAGGTGCTCAACAACTGGGCTCCATCTCAGCGCTATAATGTAAGTGTACGTGGTGGTACGAAGCGTATGCGCTACTATGTATCTGGCGAAATCTACAACCAGGGTTCTCTGATCAAGAACCTCAGTCAGGATGCATACGGCAACTCTTCAAGCCCTGGTTACAACCGTTACGCTTTCCGTGCCAACATGGACTTCTTCCTCTCTAAGGATTTGACATTCAGCGTAAACTTCGGTACACGTTTCGAGAACCGTCATGGTTCTAACACCAACGAGAGTTCTACCAACTATGATATCTTCGCACGTATCAACCATACTCCAGGTTGGATCTTCCCAGTATCTTATGAGGTACAGAATGGTGAGACAACCAAGACTCTCTATGGTGGTACAGCCGTATATCAGGACAACGTAGTGGCTGCCCTTGCCAAGGGTGGATACTATCGCGGAACCAATACCATCAATGAGACCAACTTCATCGCAGACTACAAGATGGACTGGTTGACTCCTGGTCTTTCTGCCCGTGGTATGGTTTCTTTCGACTACGACTCATATTACAAGAAGACATTCGGAGCTGCTTTTGCAACTTACGAATTGAACGACCGTAACAACTTTACAAGTGCAGATGCTTATACCAAATATAATGTAGACGGCGACCTGGCTTACTCTAAGGGCTCTTCTACTACTTACAAGCTCTATATGGAGGGTCAGATCAACTACGCCCGCAAGTTTGGTAAGCACGATGTTACAGGCATGGTACTTTACAACCAGAATGACTACCGTTACAACTCAGACCTGGCCAAGCGCTATCAGGGTCTCGTAGGTCGTGTAACTTATGGTTATGATGACAAGTATTTGGCTGAGGTTAACGTTGGTTACAACGGATCAGAGAACTTCCTCAAGGGCAAACGCTTCGGTTTCTTCCCAGCATTCTCACTCGGTTGGCGTGTAACTCAGGAAGAGTTTATGAAGCCAACAGAAAACTGGTTGAACAACCTGAAGATCCGTGCATCTTACGGTGAGGTTGGTAACGACGTATATACCGTAGGTGGTGTGGCTCAACGCTTCCTCTATGAGGAGAAGTGGAACCAGATTTCCAACGATTATTACTTCGGTAATACTGGTAAAACCGGTATTTTCGAAAGCCAGTATCCTAACTATGGTGTAACATGGGAGCGTGCCAAGAAGTTCAACTTAGGTCTTGAGTTCGGCTTGTTCAACGGTATGCTGACCGGTAACTTCGACTACTTCGTTGAGAACCGTAACGACATCCTTACAGAATATTTGAGCCGTCCACAGTGGGTAGGTGTAACAATGGCAGCCGGAAACCTCGGTAAGACCCAGAACAAGGGTTACGAGTTGGAACTCCATCACTTCAATCACATCGGCAAGGACTTCACCTATAATATCGGTGCAACCTTCTCTCATGCAGCCAACAAGATCAAGAATATGGATGAGCCTGCTTACAAGACCGCTTACCGCAAGCGCGAAGGTCACCCAATCAACCAGTACTTCGGTCTGGTATGCGAGGGCTTCGTAACACAGGCCGACTTGGATAATCCTAACTTCCCTGTATCAACCTACGGAAACGTAAAGGTTGGTGACCTGAAGTACAAGGATATGAATAACGATGGCTTCATCGATGACCGTGATGAGACATTCATCGGCTACAGCGATATTCCAGAGAACACATACGCTCTGACACTCGGCGCCAACTATAAGGGCATCGGTTTCGAAGTAATGTTCCAGGGTGTAGACCATGTATCCCGTTACTATGACAGCGATGCGATGTTCGCCTTCCAGAACAACGGTAAGGTAAAGGATATCCACCTGAACCGCTGGAACCCTGCAAAGAGCGAGGCAGAGAACCTGGCAACAGCAGAATATCCATTGCTCCATTACGGAAGCAACGGTGACCACAACCAGCGCCAGAACTCATTCTTCCTGAAGAACGGTTCATTCGTCCGTCTGAAGAACATCGAGTTGAGCTATACATTCCCTAAGGAGTTGATCAAGCATATCGGTATGAGCAATGCCCGCTTCTACATCAATGCCAACAACCTCTTTACATGGGATCATCTCGACGACTTGGTTGACCCAGAGAGCAACGGTTCAAACCGTTACCCACTCTTGAAGACCGTCAACGTAGGTTTCAATGTCGTATTCTAATTCAAGAACATTCAAAAAGAATCGAAAATGAAGAAATATAGTATATTTGCTTTGGCGCTCGTTATGGGAGCAATGACGCTCACCTCTTGCGAAGACGCCTTCGGCAATTTCCTCGACAAGCAGCCAAGCAATGAGTTGACAAAAGCTGAGGTGTTGGGTAACTTCACTCTGTTGGAAGAGAACCACAACGATACTTACAACTTTCTGCTTCACGGTGCCAACCGTGTGAACAACTCATGGATGGATGCAGCTACCGACCTGGCTGAGTCAAGTATCGGTACATCAGGTACACGTACCACATTCAATATCGGTAACTATTATGGTGGTGGCGGTGCAGCAGAGCTGACTTCTCCTTGGGAGAGCCGCTATCGTGGTATCCGCAAGTGCAATATCACCATCAACACATTGGAGCAGGACACAGAGAACAAGCTTCGCCCTGCAGATATTGACGTAGAACTTTACAATTCACGTAAGGCAAACTATATTGCTGAGGCCCGTTTCCTCCGTGCCTATTTCTACTGGGAACTGTTCCTCCGTTACGGTCCGGTGCCATTGGTAACTACCGAGCTCGACCCTAACGGTGACCTGATGACAGGTTATACAGAGCGCCCTGACCTCAAGACCTTCATGGATTATCTCTTCAAGGAGGTGAAGGAATGCGAGAGCAGTTTGAAGACTTACGCAGAGACCAGCGATGCTACCTATGCAGGAGAGGTGAACCAGCCTACAGCACGTGCCCTCTATGTTCGCATGATGCTCTACATGGCAAGTCCACGCTACTCAGCACAGAGCGGTGTTACCTGGCAGCAGGCTGCAGACGCAGCTGCGGGCTTCATCGCTGACTATGGTGAGAACTATAAGTTGGAAGATCGTACCAACGGTGGTGTAGCAGCCTACAACAATGCCTGGTTGCTCAACACTTATACCGACAAGAACCCTGAGGTTATCTTCTTCCGCAACGATGTAGCCATCGGTTGGAGCGGTATTTCTACCGATACTCCTGTAGGTGAAGGTGGACAGGGTGGTCTTTGCCCAAGCCAGAACCTCGTAGATATGTATGATATGGAAGATGGTTCAGCTCCTTTCAAGCAGTATGATGCAACAGGTGCTCCGGTTTATGTAAACGGCAAGCCTATCATCAACGAAGAGAGCGGTTATACAGAGCAGAATATGTGGAAAAACCGTGATCCACGCCTCGCAGCTACCATTCTTTACAATGGTTGTGAGTGGGGTCAGGCTACCAGCACCAAGACCAATGTCATTGATGTGGTTTATGGTCATCGCGATAATCCTATCGGTAACCAGAATGCTACTCCAACAGGTTACTATGTACGCAAGTATATTCCTGAGACCATCCTGAGCAGTAACCACAGCGGTACAGCCAAGCGCCTCTGGAAGATCTTTACCTATAGCGAACTGCTTCTGAACTATGCTGAGGCATTGAACGAGGCAAACTATGCAAAAAACAAGACTAAGGTCTGCGACCTGCTCGACCAGATTCGTCATCGTGGCGGTATCATCGGCAATGTTGCCGATCGTGCAGACTTGAATTCTCAGTCAGCTATGCGCAACTTCATCCACAAGGAGCGTACCATCGAACTTGCTTTCGAGGAGCACCGCTGGTGGGATGTACGTCGCTGGAACGTAGCAGGCGATGCGCTCGGCCGTGATATCTACGGTGTAAACGTGGCAGCAGATGGCACTATTACCCGTAAGGTAGCCCAGCAGCGCAAGTGGCAAGACAAGTTCTACCTCTATCCAATCCCAGAGGCTGAGGTTTGGAAGATTGGTCAGGACTTCCAGAACGATGGTTGGAAAGAATAACTCTTTTAATGATAGAATCGTATGAATAATATTCAGAATATATATAATAAGGTATCTTCATCAAGCAAAGTCTTGATGCTGAGTGCACTTCTCTGTGCTTCAAGTTCTGTCTTGGCACAGGAGCAGGTGCTCAAAGGCCGAATCGTCAACAGCCAGGGTGATCCAATCCCTGGAGCTGTTGTCAACGTGGCAGAGGAAAGCCGCATTGCCCTGACCGATAAGGATGGTTACTTTACATTGAAGAAGGTAACTCCTAGCGATGAAATCTGCGTAAGTAGCGTAGGTTACAAGAATGCGCAGGAGAAGGTGACCACTTTTGACGGCACATACGTCATCAAGATGGAAGATGATGCAGACGAGTATGAGCATCTCGCTCCTGTTCCTTTCGGCGAGCAGAAAAAGAAAATCTTGACTGATTCCCGTTCGGTTGTTTCAGGCGAGGAATTGCAGAAGCATCCTGTTACTATTCTTCAGAATGCCTTCACCTCAACACTGAATGGTGTGCAGACCTACGAGTGGTCTTCTGAGCCAGGATGGTCGGAGAGCTTCCTCTTTATCCGTGGTATCCGTACCACCAACCAGAGTGCCCGTTCTCCACTGGTTATCGTGGACAACGTAGAGCGTGACCTCTCCTTCCTCGATGCTTATCCTATAGAGAGCATCACCGTACTGAAGGATGCTGCCGCTTCTTCTATCTATGGTATGCGTGGTGCCAATGGTGTAATTATGGTAACCACCAAGCGTGGTAATGCCGGTAAGACCAAGATTGACTTCACACAGGAGGTTGGTTTCCAGACCCTCGCCAACAAGATGGAGGTTCAGAACTCTTACAACATGGCGATGACCCGTAACCAGGTACGCTATCTGAGCGGTATGGATCCGATGTACACCCAGGATCAGCTCGACAACTACAAGTATGTATGCAACGGTGGAAAGTTTGCTGACGATGATATCCGCAAGTATCAGTACTTCAATACATCTTGGGCAGACCAGTTGTATCGTGAAGCTGCACCGCAGTATCGCACCAACCTGCAGATTAGTGGCGGTAACCAGCGTGCCCGCTACTATGTAAGCTTCTCTTATCTGCGCCAGGAGGGTATGTGGAATACCGAGGGTACTGAAATGAATGATGGTTACAGCACTCAGCACGTACTGAACCGCTGGAATCTCCGTTCTAACATTGATATCGATGTATCCAAGTATCTGAATGTATCTCTCGACTTGGGTGGACGTATTGATAACATCTCTCAGCCTACTGAGGGCGTGTTCAACCTCGTTACCTTCGGTGTAATCGAGGCAAACCCTATGGCTCCTACCCATAACCCTGACGGAAGTATCTATTCTTCATCTACAGCCAATAACCCGGTACGTTACCTGGGTGGTTCCGGTTTGGAGAAGAACCGTCGCCGTAACTTGTATTCTACCTTGAATGCCAAGTACGATTTGAGTCCTGTATTGAAGGGCTTAGGTTTGTTCGGTACAGTCAGCTTCGATGCATACGAGACTTTCGAGTCAACACAGACTGCTCAGATGGATTCATGGAACTACGACTATGATACTCCTGGTATTACAGATGTCAGCCAGTTCAAGTATACCAAATATACAACCAAGGCAGCTTTGAGCAACCCATCAGCTAATCAGCGTGGTTACTACTACAACCTGAATTTGTTTGGTGGTGTAAGTTATAAGAACAGTTTCGGTAAGCACAATGTAGATGCCCGTGCCTTTGCCCGTTACTACCGTAATGAGGAAGCCGGTTCAGATTACGCAACCCAGCGGAGTGCATCTTCAAACCGATATCTGGCATACAACTTTCAGGGAACATACGACTATGCCAACAAGTATATCGCCTCAGTCAACCTCTCTCGTATGGGATGTGATAACTTCTCACCAGACGATCGCTGGGGAACCTTCTGGGGTGCATCAGCAGGATGGGTACTCTCTGAGGAATCCTGGATGAAGAAACTTGGTTTCATCAATCTCTTGAAGCTTCGTGCTTCATACGGTGAGGCTGGTCAGTCAATCACTGGTGCAGGCCGTTACCCATATCAGAGTATCTATGGTACAGCTACCGGTTACGGTTTCGGTTATAACGGAACTTTTGTGAATGGCTATGCTGAGAGCAAGACCGGTAATGCCAACAGTAAGTGGGAAATCTCCAAGATGGTAAACCTCGGTGTTGACTGGAACCTCTGGAACAGCAAACTTTATGGTAGCTTCGATATCTTCAAGGAGTGGCGTTCTAACATCCTGGTATCACGTTCAACCATTCCTGAGACCATACTTGGTGTGCCTGTAGCACAGGATTCATACGGTAAGGTTGAAAGCCGCGGTTACGAACTCGTTCTCGGACATCGTGGCAATATCGGCAAGGACTTTAAGTACTTTATCGAGGGTCAGCTTACCTTCAATACCAACAAGATTACCGACATCGATGAAACTGCACCAGATGTAGAGTGGCAGCGCAAGGCAGGTCATAGAATCTATGACAATACTTCGGTAGCCGAACTCTATGAGCAGGCTCAGACAGGTACCAACCGTGTGGGTGGATGGAACATCTATAAGTTCGACCAGTGGGCTTCAGATCCAAACCTGATTGCAACCTCTCAGCAGGATGCCATCGACCATCCGGAAAAGTATCCATACAATAGTTTCTCTAATGGAGCACAGCAGTTGGGTACAGCGGTGTTCAAGGATATCAATGGTGACCGCGTGATCGACTCAAAGGATATGGTGCCAGATTCATACACCATCATTCCTGAGATGATTCCTACCTTCAACTTCGGTTTCGAGTACAAGGGCTTCGATGCCCGCATGATTGTGAATGCTTATCTCCGTCGCTCTGTATTCCTTTCACCAGCTATCAGCTACAGTGGTTGGAGTAACATGGGTACCCATGAGGTAACAAAGGCTTGGGGTTACTATACTGATGATCCTTCTGATCCTCGCAACGTGAATGCTACTTATCCACGTCCTGTATATAATGGATTTGATGCAGTTGATTCCGACCGTGCTACAGGTTCTTACCAGAACAACATCTGGGTACGTAATGGTAACTTCTGGTCTATCCGTAATATTGAGGTAGGTTACTCTTTGCCATCTAAGTTGATTTCTAAGTTGTGGATGACTAAGTGCCGCGTTTACTTCAGCGCTTACAATATTGCCACCTTCAGCAGTCTGCCAGATGATGTAGACCCAGAGAAGCCATTGAGCTACTGCTGGTGGTATCCAAAGACAAAGTCATTTACATTTGGTATTAACATTGGTTTCTAATCAATTTTATCAAAAACGAATATGAAAAAGATATTAGTTAATATATCATTGGCGATGCTGGCTGTAGGAGGTATGACCTCCTGCAGCGACATCCTCGATAAGGAAGTCGACTTGACTTATACCGACGAGAACATCTACAGCAACTACGACCGTACCCGTGGTGTCTTGGCAAATGCCTATACCTATTTGCCTGATGCCTTTGCGGGATATACTGATGGTCAGTTCCGTGCAGCTTCTCGTGACTGTATGACCGATAATGCCCTTTCTTACTGGAATGTGCATTACTATCACAGTGTGTTGAACGATTCATACGATGCAAAGAACCACTGGTTTGCCAATAGTTATTGGAGCAACGATCTGAAGGGCATCCGTGTCTGCAACGACTTCATTTCAAAGGCACGTGAGAGCGTAATCGGAAATGCAGAGAAGAGCGGTGACGACAACAAACTCTGCGACCGTTACAAGGCAGAGGCGCGTTTCATTCGTGCCATCCTTCATTTCGATATGATTGGCTATTTCGGTGCAGTGCCTATCGAGGATCATGTGTTGGATAATGCAGAGGCTGCTTCTATTGCCCGTACTCCAGCTCCTGAAGCATTGAAATGGGTAGCTGATGAATGCGATGCCATCATCCAGAGCGGTGCGCTCCCATTCCGTTACAGCAATGAAAATGAGAACTGGGGACGTATCAATGGTGCTGCTGTCTATGCATTGAAGTCAAGAGCATTGCTCTATCGTGCTTCTGCACTGAACAATCCTACAAATGATGTTACCTGGTGGCAGGAAGCTGCTGATGCAGCCCTCGCTTTCATCAATGCCAACAAGAGTTCTGCCAACCCTTATCGTCTGTACACTACAAGCGATAACAACCCTAACAAGAACTATTATGAGTGCTTCACCAGTACCCCTCACCTGAACCCTGAGTATATCCTCAGCCGCAGTGAGTGGAATACACGAGAAATTGAGATGTTCAACACTCCTTGTGGTTTCTCTGGTAATGTGAACTCTACCGGTCGCGTAAACCCTACACAGAATCTGGTTGATTCTTACGAGACCATCAATGGTCTTCCTATCGATCAGGATCCTTCTTACAACGACCAGGATCCATACAAGAACCGTGACCCACGTCTGGAGCAGACCATCTTCCACCAGGGAAGTATCTGGGGAGACAAGAGCCAGGACGAGGAGCGTGCAGTAGATGTATCTGTAGGTGGCAAAGACTATCAGGATCTTCATGGTGGTACCACTACCGGCTACTACTCTAAGAAGTTCGTTCACAATATGAGCTTCAAGAACCCTACCACATACGTTACCGCTTGCCCTATCTTCCGCTATGCGGAGATTCTGCTCAATGCTGCCGAGGCTTTGAACGAGGCAAAGGGTCCTGAGGCTGCCTACGACTATGTAAACCAGGTTCGTGCCCGTGTGGGTATGCCTGCTTACAAGGGTATGACCAAGGAGCAGCTTCGTGAGCGTATCCGCAACGAGCGCCGCATCGAGTTGGCTTTCGAGGATCACCGTTTCTTCGATGAGCGCCGCTGGAAATTGTTTGATGGCAAGAGTGCTGCTACAGAGAAGAGTGAGCCACGCTACAAGCAGGTTTACAACATCTATAGCGTTGTTGTAACTCCTAATGAGAGCCAGGTATATACTTATCGCAACGATAATACCCATCCTACTCGTGCGTTCTCTATTCCTAAGAATTATTACTTCCCAGTGCCTGATGACACTTACAAGAAGAATCCTAACTTAGGACAGAATGCAGGTTGGGAACTCTCTGATGCTCCTAAGAAGGACGACACCACTGAAGGTGGCGAGACTACTGAGGGTGAAACAACCGGTAAGTAATCTTTGTCAATATACATTATATATTTTAGGTGAGGTCTATGGCGAAAACACCATAGACCTTCCTTGGTTTAAAAAAATCATATCTTAAACTTGAAATCGTATGAAGAAGTTATTACTTTCTGTCATGAGTCTGATGGCGATGAACGGAGCTATGGCTCAGACGGCTGTCGGCGATAATGATCTGGCTAATGCATACGCTACCCAAACGATAACAGGGCGCATCGCGGTGCATGACCCTTCTATCGTGATGGATGTTACGGGCTCTACCACCAACCCTAAATATTATATCTACGGTTCGCATCTGGGCAGAGCCAAGACTTATGCTACGGGCAACTATCAGATATGGAACACCTTCAAAACGGGTGAGGAGAATGCCGGAACCAGCAACAGTCTTTTTGCTGACGTGAATGGTAAACTAGTGAACTTCAAGGACGCTTATTCCACCCAAATGGTGAAGAAGGTGAAGAACTATAAGGGCGAGGAAGTCGATTTTCCTAACTTCGATGCCCATGCCTGGCAGGCGAAAGGCAATAATGTGAAAGGCATGCAGTGGGCACCAGACGTCATCTACAACAAGACCATGAAGAAATGGTGTATGTATATGAGTCTGAATGGCGACAACTGGTGCTCTACCATCGTGTGCTTTATATCCGACGACCTCGAGGGACCTTGGATTTATCAGGGACCAGTGGTATGCTCAGGCTTTTCGGGAAGATATGCCCACAATGGTTTCGCAGCCTCAGGTGACTGGAAGAATACCGACTTGGCGATTGCTACAGGTTGCACATCCCTGCCTCAGCGATACAACACGGACGAATGGAGTCCTTATGGTCCCAACTGTATCGACCCATGCGTGTTCTATGATGACGATGACAATCTCTGGATGAGCTATGGCTCATGGTTTGCAGGCATCTTCATGATTAAACTTGACAAGGAGAATGGTCTTCGTGACTATACTTATACCTACCCATACCAGGTGAAGGGAGTAACAACTACAGCGGGAGCGGCAAATGCAAATGCTACCAGCGACCCCTATTTCGGCAAGAAGATAGCTGGTGGCTGGGGTGTTTCCGGCGAGGCAAGCTATATCCAGAAGGTGGGCAAGTATTATTATCTCTTTATGAGTTATGGCGGTTTGACGGCTGCCGGTGGCTATCAGATTCGTGTTTTCCGTTCAGAGAAACCTGATGGACCTTATAAGGACTGTCTGACCTCTATGGGCATAGGAGCCGTATATGACAAGCCAAGAGTCAACTTTGGAACTGACGCCAATCGCGACGAGGGTGTGAAACTCTTCGGCAACTACCAGTGGGAAACCATGCCTAATGCTGAATTGGCTCAGGGACATAACTCAGCCATTGTAGACCATAAGGGACGAGCACTCATCGTTTACCATACCCGCTTCATGAACAGAGGTGAGGGGCATGAGGTTCGTGTACATCAGCTCTTCGTTAACCAGGATGGTTGGCTGGTTGCTGCTCCTTACGAGTTTAGCGGCGAAACTTATACTGATAATGATATTGCTACCCAGCAGCTCTATGATGCAACAGAGGTAGAGGGAGATTATCAGATCATAGCTCATCCTTACCGTCAGAATACAGCGGCAATGGCTTATGAGAAACCTGTTACCATCCATCTCAATGCTGATGGTTCTATCTCAGGCGAGTATACCGGAAAATGGGAACTGGTGAGCGGTACAAGCTACATCAATCTTACCTTGAAGGGTGTTGCTACAGCCAATGCAGAGGTGAAGTTCAAGGGTGTGCTTACCGAGCAGACCATCGATTATACCAATATCAAGGCGCTCTGCTTTACAGCCCTCAGTTCTTCTGACGGTTTGGCTACATCAGGTGGTGCCAGCTTGCAGACTCGCGGTTTGAGTATCTGGGGAAGCAAGGCTGATGCCAAGGCGGCTATCAAATATACATTGGATAAGACCAGCGTTCCTTTCGCAGATGGTGCAACTTTGAATTCAAAGCCAAAACTCCCAACAGAGGGGCATCTCGGTGCTACCATTTCATGGAAATCAAGCAATCCTTCTATTCTGACCGATGAAGGCGTAGTAAAAGGCAAGGGTAAGGTAATCATGACCATGACTATCAGCAAGGATGGTTATGAATATACTAAGGATTATACCTTGAACATCGATGCTGAGGCTGAGGAAACGACTCCGGTTTACTATCCTGTTTCTGCACAGAAGAATACAACGAATGCCTATGCTACTAACCTGAGCCAGGATTATACTGTGAAGGCTGGCAATAAGGCACAGTTTAAGTTCTATAACTATACTGTGGGTGCAGAGTTTTACAAGAGTTGGGTATTGGGTGTTTCTAACGTAGCTCATGGCGCTGTTGGCTATAAGGAGTATGTTATGTTACGCAATGACAACTTTGAAAATATTGCCTGGAGCAACACAGGATGTGTCAGCGATTACAACTGGGATACATTTGCGAAGGATATGAATGGTTCTTTGGTAGATATGACCGTGGAATATGCAGCTACAGGCGCATTCAAGATGACTGCTGTGATTACCACAACGGATAATAAGGTGTATCATTATTCATATACAAAGACTATTACAGATAAGCCGTCTGAGATTAACGTGTTCTTTACCGGTGAGAACTCTTATATCGACGGCTCAAGCCTTTCTACAGGCATCTCGAACCCTATCATCATTCAGAAGAAGAATGATGGCAAGTGGTTCAACCTCTCCGGTCAGCAGGTAGACAAGAGCTACAAGGGTGTAGTGATTGTGAACGGAAAGAAATTTGTGAACAAGTAATTCTCTTATATATATAATAAGGTGTAATTATATGAAGATTTCTAAAATACTTTTGGGAGCAGCAATGATGATTGCTGCTCCTGTTGTTAAAGGCGGTTGTCAGATGATGGCACAGAATGCTCCGCAGAAACCGATTGTGGTAGATACTCCTTTTGTCCACGACCCTGTAATGGCGTATGAGAATGGCAAGTACTATCTCTACTGCACAGGTCATGGCATCACGCAGATGACTT
>OASD01000524.1_pt1 | contig 14977 bp, 13 predicted proteins | sample 1475531 | NCBI WGS metagenome assembly OASD01 (sample SAMEA3360668, study PRJEB22359) | human gut metagenome | biome: ENVO:urban biome; feature: ENVO:human-associated habitat; material: ENVO:feces | place: Bangladesh | collected 2011
AGAGATTAGAGATCCGATCACTCTGATAGCTCCGATGGTTCCGATAGCTAACAGCCAATAGCTAACAGCCAACAGCCAATCCATGGCTGATACATTATATGTAGTGACCTCATCTATGTCTTGCTTGTCGCTCCTGTGTAGCTTCTGACAGAGCGATTTTGATGCGTCACCCCTGGACGCTCAAATGTTGATTTGCTCTCTAGAAAGAGCTAGATCAGGCGAAGGTGAGCGCGTGTACCAGCGGACGACTAGTCAGTTGTCCGTCACGGTAAGCGACCTGACCATTGACCCAGGTAGCTACGATGCGATGCGAGAAGGTATAGCCCTCTAGAGGAGACCAGCCACACTTGCTGTAGAGGCTCTCCTTAGTTACTGTGGTCTCCTGATGAGGATCGACGAGGACTAGGTCGGCGTAGTAGCCTGTGCGTATGTAGCCTCGCTCACGTACCCCAAAGAGCTGTGCGGGAGCGTGTGCCATCTTCTCAACAACCAACTCAGGCGACCAAAGCCCCTCGTGAGCCAGCTCCAGCATCATCAGGAGGCTATGCTGTACGAGAGGACCGCCAGAGGCTGCCGTGAGCGCATCGCCCTCCTTGTCGGCTAGCGTGTGAGGCGCGTGGTCGGTGGCGACCACATCGATGCGACCCTCGACGAGTGCTTGGCGCAGAGCCTCACGGTCGCGAGCCGTCTTGACGGCGGGGTTCCACTTGATGCGGTTGCCTAGGCGGCTGTAGTCTTCGTCGGTAAACCATAAGTGGTGGACGCATACCTCGGCGGTGACGCGCTTCTTGGGCGTCAGGGGAGCAGCCGAGAAGAGCTCCATCTCCTCCGCTGTCGATAGGTGTAGCACATGTAGTCTAGCACCGAGACGCTTGGCACGCTCTATGGCACTATGTGAAGACTCGTAGCACGCCTCGCGAGAGCGTATCAGTGGATGCGTCTCGATGGGTGGGTGCCCGTCGTATCGCTGACGGTAGATCTCCTTGTTGCGTGTAATGATCTCCTCGCTCTCGCAGTGCGTGGCGATGAGCTTGGGCGCATGGGAGAAGAAGTAGTCGAGTGCCTCCTCGCTGTCTACCAGCATATTCCCCGTGGAGGCACCTAGGAAGAGCTTGTACCCAGGGATCAAAGCTGGGTCAATGGCACACGCCTCGGGAGCGTTGTCATTAGTCCCGCCGAAGTAGAAAGCGTAGTTTGCCCAGCTTGTCTCCTGAGCGCGCTGACGCTTGTCGAGGAGTGCCTCGAGGGTGACCGTCGGGGGCTTTACATTCGGCATGTCCATATAGGAGGTGACACCGCCAGCCACGGCAGCACGGCTCTCGTGCGCTATGTCGCCCTTGTTGGTTAGTCCTGGCTCTCTAAAGTGTACCTGATCGTCGATGCAGCCAGGGAGTAGCCAAAGCCCGTGCGCCTCCACAATCTCTGCTTCTTGGAGTAGTTCGCTGGGGAGGTCAGACACTTTGTCGACACCTATATGTATAGACTCAATTCGCTCGTCGGAGAGGCATACGGAGCCGACGACCTGCCGACCTTCATTGATAATGGTCGCTCCGAGTATGATCTGTCGCATATTACTTAGCTGTATTACGGCGCTTGGGGAAGCCCTTAAAGAGCTGCCAGTAGCGTAGCTTGAGGACGCCCGTGAAGGCTTCGCCAAAGATCGAACCATTCATCTTCGAGCTCCCGAGCTTACGATTGACAAAGGTGATGGGTACCTCCTTGATCTTAAAGCCTAGACAGTGCGCCGTGTACTTCATCTCGATCTGGAAGGCGTAGCCCTTGAAGTGCACCTCGTCTAGTCTCATCGTCTCTAGCACCTCACGTCTGTAGCAGACGAAGCCAGCCGTCGTATCTCGTACTGGTAGCCAGGTGATGATGCGCACGTAGACTGATGCGAGATAGCTCATAAGTATGCGACCGAGAGGCCAATCCTTGACCCCGCCACCCCGCACGTATCGAGAGCCCACCGCTACATCGTAGCCCTCCTCCGAGACGGCGCGTAGGAGGTGTGGCAGCGCCGAGAGGGGGTGACTGAAGTCGCAATCCATCTCAAAGATGTAGTCGTAGCCATGCTCCAGTGCCCACTCGAAGCCTGTAAGATAAGCTGTGCCCAGTCCCATCTTGCCGGGTCGCACGATCAGGTGCAGGCGATCGGCGTAGGTCGTCTCCTGCTGTAGCGTACGCACGATCTCAGCGGTTCCGTCAGGCGAATTGTCATCTAGGATCAGCAGATCGAAGGCTTCGGGCAGTGCCAAGACGGCTCGAATCATCTCGGCGACATTCTCGCGCTCGTTGTAGGTGGGTATGATGACAAGGCTAGCGTGCATAGCGTGAAGGGTATCTGTGAGTGGTCATGCGTAGGGTAGGGAGCGCGACTAGATGCCCCCTGCCACAGCACTACAAAGGTAGTAAAAAACTCTCTTCAGGTATCATGCATCAGCTCTCTGCGCTGTCTGGGATCACAGAGCCCTCTCTCAGCTCTACTTAGATGCGGTAAGCAAAGCCCGCAAAAGCGTAGATATTGTAGAGCGGGAAGGGCATCATCGTAAAACTCCGATCTAGCGCTGGCTCGAAGCTCATGTTGAGCTGTGCAGTCACACCGAGACGCTGATGAAAGAAGTAGTCGAAGCCTACCCTGACACCCATGTCTAGCTTATTAAAGTGGTCTGACAGGTCGTAGTCGACGAGGTGATCTGGAGAGATGGGGTCGCCATTGAGCGTACCGTCTCCATCGAGTGTTACCTTAAAGCTCTGTTGCATCAGATAGGAGAGGTAGAAGCCCACCTGCATACGAAACTTATCTTTGCTCGTATGGTAGGCGACCAGCATCGGGAGCGTGAGGTAGTAGTTGATAAACTCGGTGCTGTTATTGCCCGTAAAGAGTCCCCACGCAGCTTCCTGCCCATCGCCTATATTGATACGCATATCTGTGGCATGGGTACAGACGTACATACCCTTGCGCTCCATCTCTAGTCCCGTGTCTAGGTGCCACCCTTTGGTGTCGGGGAGGTGGTAGGAGAGCCATCCCTTGATGGCGATGTTCATGTGGGGATTCCAAGTGTAGATCTTGTCGATAGCCTTCGGCTTGGGTAGGGGCGTGGTAGCTCCGACATTGAGACCAGCCTTGATGCCAAACTCTAGGTCGTCCTTGTCTTCCACAGGAGCTTGTGCCCTCAGTAGCGGTGCCGTAAGGAGTGCGAGCAGGAGGGTAACTATCCCTGTGTGTAGTTGCCGTGTAGTCATATCTGTAGCGGATTACTTCTTGGTGGGTATGCCTAGTGTCACAGTAAAGTCGTCAATGCGCAGGCGACTACCGATAGCTCCGATGAATTCGTCGCCACGAGCACTAGACGAGAAGATAAGTGCCATACGGTACTTGCCTTTTTGCAGATCTATCTGCTTGTAGGCCGCCTCATTGACGATCTCCAGTTTGCTCTCAAAGGGAGTCCACGTACCCTCCTTAGTAGGCTTGGGGTGTATCTGCACCTTTGCTAGGATACGTGGATCAGTGTAGAGCGTCTTACCATTGAGGTAACTATTGTCTTGCGAGATATCGTAAAAGACGCAGGCGATCGTAGCCTCGTCCTGCTCTCCTTTGATCACCTGGTTACTCTTCTTCCCATCGACAAGATCTTTGCCAGGGAGCCACTGATAGTATCCCTTGATAGAGATAGGTATGGCAAAGACGGGCTGACCAAACTTTGTAGACTCTATAGGTTGGGTGGCCATAATGCCCTCATCCAGTGATCCGCAGTAGAGAGCTCCAGCGATGATGCCTTTGCGAACGATAGTCATTCCCCTAATGGTTTCCAGCTCAAGAGCTTGTCCCGTGCGACCAGATGTCAGAGGACGTACTGGAGAGGTGGGTTTTAGTGCTTTGGCAGCACCCACATTGCTTGCAGACATCCAGTAGGGGTCGCCCGCGAGTAGCTTAGAGAGACTCTTCTCTACGGGTAGCTGGTAGGTTCCCTTGGGCTTGACCCACTCGTCAAAGGTGAAGGTGACCTCCTTCAGCTCGATCTTGTCATCGGGATTAGGATCGGGGTTAGGGGCGGGGTTAGGATCTGGATTGGGATTAGGGTTCGGATCGGGGTCGGGGTTAGGGTTAGGTTCTGGCTCAGGTTTGGGCTTTGGCTTGTAGGTGCCGTTTTCGATAGCGATACGCTTAGCCTTTATAGGGTCTTCGCCACTACAACCTGCCGCAATAAGGAGGGCGAGCGTGAACAGGATGCCGAGAGTCCAAGAGATTCGTTTCATACTGTACGATGTTTTACACTAGGATAGGGCAAAGGTAACTATTTCTAGCTATATAGCGAGGGTTACGTTCGATCTACGATCCAGCTAATGATTCGACCAATTCTGAGAGGACCACTTACGATCTATTCCCCTTAGCGCGAGATCCACGTGGGGACGTTGTTTTTCTCGAAAAAGAGTGGTAGCTTTGTGGTAACATCAACTCTTAAACGATTCAAATAGTATGACAAGAAAACTACTATCTTCATTACTCCTACTCCTAGCTCTGAGCTACGCAGTGGCCGCTCAGCAGACAGGAAGTAAGATCACGCAAGAGCCGAAGGCACTACCTGCCGAGGCGTGCAACTTCTCCATTTACGGTACTAGTCCCAATGGGCGCTACATCTATGGTGGCAGTCCTAACTCGACAGCCTTCTGCTATGACACACAGCGAGACACCACCTCGCTCTTCCTCTCTGAGACGGGTGCTGAGAAGTATATGATCTACGCAGTCTCTGATGCTGGCGAGATCTTTGTTGCTCAGGATGAGGTAGGTGCTTATGTCTGCAATATGGCACAAGAGAAGCTACACGAGATCAAGACTCCTGAGAGCAACTGGCCTGACGTAAGACCTGTCTATGTGACTTCTGACGCTAAGTTCCTCGTGGGGTACGTGATGGATCCGACCTACGATCAGGCGAGTATGACGCTCCCGATCTATGGCACACGAGCTGAGGACGGCTCCTGGACGATCAAGACACTCCCCATGCTGGACAAAGACTATCTGGGCAACAAACCTAACTATACGCAGGCTTTCTTCTGTTCGTCTGATGGCAAGAAGATCTTAGGTCGACAAAACACCCGCAATGGCTCTGACAGACCACTCTTCTGGCAGCTGGATGAGCAGGGACAGTATCAGTGCTCTACTCCTTGCGACTCATTCATCTACAATCTAGATGCCCCACTGCCTGGTCCTGAGCCCGACTGGGACGACTTCGTAACGGCAGACTATGAGCAAGACTCGGTCCTATACAAAAATCAAGAAGCTGAGTTCAACAAGGCTCACAATGCTTGGCTAGAGGCGTATGATAAGGTGGTCAAGGGTGTCGCTCCTGATCAGGCTTGGCAGATTATGTCTCCGGCAAGTGGATACTGGATGATCTCTATCCAAGAGCTAATCGGTGAGGGGGATGACTATACGACTGTCTCTTATCCTGGAGCATTAAATGTTGCTGATGGTAGCATCGAACGAATCAACATCAAGGAGGCTTATGGCCTCGGCGGACTAGGACGTACCCAGGATGGTGGCTGGATCTGCTATCCCGATGGTAGTATGGATCCCAATGATCGTACGACTTATGTCGTTTATCCTGATGGCCGGAAGCTCACGATACTGGAGTATCTCAAGAGTGTGACGGGTAAGGATCTGTCTGAGTTCTTCACCTACTCCTACACGCCTGATGGAGAGACGGAGCAAAAGAGCATCACTGATATGGGGACCATCGCGATCTCTGCTGATGGCAAGACTATCGCAGCTTGCGCCGTGGATATGACGGGAACAAACTACTATCGCAATGCGTATCTACGTATTGACAAGCAATTCCTCGCTCAACCTCTAGGTGTTGCTCCCGTAGAGTTGCAGCCTAACGGACTCTCGATCCTCTGGCAGGGTGATGCACTTCTCTTCTCAGAGCCTGCTACGGGTGCGCTCTACCTGTATGACACGGCTGGTAGACTGCTAGACAGCTACACGCTGGCAGCTGCCTCAAGGCTCTCCCTGACAGACCTGGCGCAGGGACTCTACATCGGTCAGGTTGTCACGGAGCGTGGCGTTAGCACCGTACGATTCATTCGTTAGAAGACGTTTCTGACAAAACGAACCAGTCCCGCAAGGAGTCTACAGCTATGTAGTGCTCCCTGCGGGACTGCTTTATTTGTTGGTGCGAAGCTCTTGCTCGGTAGCGACCCAAGTGACGCCGACCGTCTTGATGCCCGCTAGTGTTGCCGCCCCGTTGATTGCCTTAGCTCAATGGTGTAGAGCCCCAGGTGAATCTACGGAGGCGAGGGTACGAGAGCCTCCGCAGAGCTACGATCCGAGCATAAGTGGAGCGTGCTGGGAGTCTCTAGTCAACTGTGTTATCGTACGATGAGCCATCCGCTATGCTCCTCGGTGATCACAAGGTACTTACCAGATGGATAAGTAGACAGATCTATCTCGCCGTGTCCCAGAGCATCTGCCTGAATGGTCGCCATACGCTTACCCTCTTGCGTATAGATAGAGATGTCGCTGTAGGGCTTGAGACCATACACTCTCGCTAAGTCTCTTGCAGGATTGGGTGTGATTGTGAGCTCCTGTCTCTTCGTCGGATCAGCTATGCTATTAACACTGCGGAATGTGACGGTGATCTCGACATCCTTGGTGACTAGGTAAACTTTGTCTTCCGTTATGTCCTGATCTCCAACCTTGATACTCTCTAGTTCATAGCCTTCGTTAGGTGTCGCCTCGACCTTTATCTCGGTAGCAAAGGGGATCCGCTCAGGGTCAGTCACGTCTAGTACTTTTGCTGTGCCGCCCTCTCCGACAGATAGTGTCACGTGGAGGAATGTTGTGTCGCTCCCCTCGTATGGGATGAGATCCTTGGTCTCAGGGTTGAAGTCGTAGACAGTCCATCCCTTGGCGATTGCCTCTGCGACTTGAGCTTTGAGGATTACGTTTTGCTCGTTGTCGCTATGCGTATTGACTGCAACCAGTTTGGCAGACTTCTTTTGTGGCAAAGATGTCACGAGAGCCTGCATATCGTTGGGGTAGATACGATTCTCAATGCACCATAAACTGCCTAATTCGGGGTTTTGTGACAGATCTATCTTCTTTATCGAGTTATGCTCTACAGACATCACCTGTAGCTTAGGACAGTGTGACACATCAATCTCTTGTAGCTGATTACTCTCAGCTGCTAGTACGGTGAGCTGCTCAAGCTTAGAAAGGTCTAGCGCGGAGAGCTCGTTCTTGTAGCAATCTAGTCGTACGAGCTTGGTCTGTGCAGAGAGGTCTATATCCGTGAGCTTGTTATTGGCTACGAGTAGCCAGGTGATAGCTACGTTGTTGGCTAGGTTTAGGTGTTCTAGATTGTTATTTCCTAGATCTACAACCTTTACATTAGGACACCCACTCAGATTGATAGCTGTCAGTTGATTGTTGGCAGCCTTGAGCATTGTAAAGGAGGGGTGACTCTCTCCGAGCTTGAGGCTCTGAAGCTGGTTGTCAAAGCAGTAAACCTCGTATAGAGCCTTACATTTAGATAGGTCCAGCTGCTGGAGCTTATTTTGCTGGCAGTAGAGTCCCGATAGGTTCGTGTTTTCTCCTATCTTTAGCTCCGTGAGCTGATTGTCTGAGCAGTTGAGCGTTTGTAGACATGAGATGCCAGATAGATCTATTGCTGTGAGCTTGATCTTTTTGCATCCTAGGTCGGTTATCTCCCCCGTCAGCTTGATCGTAGGCGAGGTCACCGTATACTGATTACCTTCGAAGGTTGATTCGCCCGTAGGGTTGAGTCCCTCGATAATCGGATCCTCCCAGTTGTCTGTCTCGAAGGAAAGCCAAATGGTGTCTCCGACAGAAGTCTCTGTGGTGAGCACGATCGTTGGGGTGGTGGTCTGTGTCTTATCGCCAGGAGTCTGAGCAGTAGCCAAGAGTGGCCATGTCAGGAGTAAGGCACAGAGCAATGTTTTCGTAGCTGTTTTCATGACTTATATCTGTTTTTAAGTTGGTGTCGTCGGTAGCTTACCTATTGATTAAGAATCAGTGAATGAAGGAGTAAATCGGACTATTCACAGGCAAATATACGTAATTGCTTAGTACTATGCTACAAGCATTTGTCGAGCAAGTCTCACATTGCGGGCTCAGAAGTGGTGTGCGGGCATGATTGTGTAGCGGATATGGATAAAAAAGGAGGCCCAACCGCGGGATAGTGCGATTGAGCCTCCTAGTTGTATCGTCTGCTGACTCGGGGGCAGAGAGAGCTCTAGACGCTAGAAGTTGACCGAAAAGCCCATGTCCAGGCCTATGCGATGAATTAAGCTGGGCCCTGAGTAGATGCCCATCTTGTAGTCAACGCCAGACCGCCATGCCACACGTGGAGTAATGGCGCAAGAGAGACCAGCACCGACACCGACAGCACCCCCGACGAAGTTGTAGCCCGAGAAGTGAATCATCTGGAGACCTCCGAAGGCATTCAAAAAGAAGTTCAAATTATTCTGAGAGGGGAAGTAGTAAGCAACCTGTGGCCCTAGTCCGAGGCCTCCTAGTTCACCAGTACCCTCGTAGTGGATCGTAGCTCCTACGGAGAAGTTGTCCTTGACGAACCAACCTATAGAGGGATTCACTAGTACATTGAAGACACCAATTCCTCCTTCGATGGCAACAGCCGAGAGGCTGAGCGTACCAGTGACCTCACGCCGTCCCGCCGTCCTCTGTGCCTCTAGACTACAGACGCTCAGGAGGCTAACGATGAGTGCGATAAGCAATGTTTTCTGTTTCATGTGACTTATGTTATGTGATTAGTAGCTGATTTCTTGCGGGGTTCCTCACAGATCTTGCAAGGATGCATCGCAAAAGTACAAATATTTCAATTAGCGATAAGCAGGGCAGTATGTGGTGTCGCATTATTTAGTACCTTTGCAGTCACAAGTAGGGATTAGTCGCCTATGGGGCGGTAGTCTCTCTCGGGATGTAGCACAGTTGGTAGCGCGCCACGTTCGGGACGTGGAGGTCGGAAGTTCGAGTCTTCTCATCCCGACTCAAGGTGATCGTCGAAGTCGTTCGGCCATCACCTTTTTTCTTTGCCCTCCCGTCACAGCTCGGCGATGAGGAGGCTTCGTCGGGTCAGAGGGTTGGGAAGGTGAGCTCCCGCCCTAGGAGATGTATCTGAGCGGCCCGCAGCGGAGCATAGTCGATCAGTGGCTCGGTATGATGGCGCATGGCGTCGCGACAGTTCATAAGTATCTTGCCGAGGAGGTTTTGCCCACGCCACTCACCGATGGTCGACCAAGGTCCCAGTCTCATCTTGTCCTGCTCACTCTTTATGGAGGCTTTGTTCATTCCCTGCGCTGTAAGCTCGCGCTTCATCGCTGTAAGACGCTTTCTCAGCTCAGCATTGCGCATGCCCCACTTGGTGGCGGTGGCGCTGGTCGCGTAGGTGCTGTCCTCGAGGAGCATCGCCTCTGGCGGGAAGGCGAGGAGGAGCTTGCGAAAAGCTTCGCTCGTCAGGCACTTCTGCCAGACCAGGTAGTGCATCCATGGGACATTGAATGAAAGCCAGTCCTCTCGTCGCTCCTGCTCGTGTGCCTTGCGGATCTTTTTCTTCGCCTCCCAGCCATCATCACATGCGACGAGCTGACGCACGATGTCGGTGTGCTCGGGGGTGCCTAGCGAAAACATGCCAGCGATGTAGGCGCACTCGCTATTGTGAAAGTGCACTCCCTGCAGGTCAAAGCCAAAGCCCGCGACCATGTTGCCCAGTGCCAACGACAAGCCACGACGCACGTCACCACCACAGCGGAAGGCGTAGCAGTCGAGCGTGGAGGCATCGTAGACCTCTTCAGGGGTCAGGGCGGTGAGTGGGTGATCCAGCATAAGACGTCTTCGTCAACAACTTTTACAAATACAAAGCTACAAATATTCCCCTCAAGGATCGACTTCTTTTTGTGTCAGTCTTCTTTTTTGCTACCTTTGTGTTACTTCTGAGTTTGGCGTCCGAGGGACGTGTCCCCCCTTCGCCAAGTAATAAACATGTCACTCATGACTACTGAAAGACCTTTACGCTATCCCGATCCACGCAAGTCTGCGCGCTTTCTAAAGGATGTCCTACTCATCTTCGCCGGTGTAGTCGTCTACACGTTTGGCTGGACAGCCTTCATCCTCTCACAAGACATCACCTCGGGAGGACTGGCTGGACTGACCACGATCATTCAGCTGGCGACGAATATCCCAGCTAGCATGCCTTACAACATTATCAATGTCGGCTTGCTACTCCTCTCTATATGGATCTTGGGGTGGCGCTTCTCGATGAAGACGATCATCGCCGTCCTGATGCTTACCGCCACGATCCCAGTGGGACAAGCACTCTTTACCCCCATGGTGGGACAGGGACTAGAGGTGTATCACAATCTGCCCACCTGGCTGACCAGTACACTCCCCAACTTCGGGCCGCTCTTGGCTCCCGACGAGCCATTTGTCGCTCTGATAGTTGGTGCTGGGCTCTGTGGTGCTGGACTAGGTATTGTCTTCTCTGCCAATGGTAGTACTGGTGGCACCGACATAATCGTGGCTATCATCAATAAGTACAGCACGCTCTCTCTGGGACGTGCCATGATCTTTATGGATGCGATCATCGTCACGACGGGTGCAGTCGTGAGCCACTTCTTCGGGCCTCAGTACAGCTGGGGTACGGCTTTAGGCAAGCTTGCTTTCTCCTTTATCGAGATCACGATCGTAGGGCAGATGCTGGACTATATCATGGAGGCCAACAAGCAGTCTGTGCAGCTACTCATCGTCAGCACCAAGTACGAGCAGCTCAGCGAGGCTATCACCCGTCGTCTAGGACATGGCTGCACCATACTCCACGGCGAGGGCGGCTATAGTCACCAAGAGATGCACGTGGTGCTGGTGACCATACGCAAGAGCCTGCGCGGAGGCCTCTACCAAGTGGTCAACTCGGTAGACCCCGACGCCTTTATCTCCGAGTCTACGGTGCATGGCGTATATGGACAGGGCTTTGACTCGCTCGAGCGGGTGACTGGACGAAAGAAGAAGTAATTTCCTCCCTCCTCCCCTTTTTTGAAACTAATTGATGGAATACAAACCAGACCTACTAGATAAGATAGACTGTCCTCGATGCAAAGGCCTAGGGTCACGCTGTTGCAAGCTCTCGACCTTTGACTGGCTAGCTGATCTGCCAGATGGCGTACAGCAGCAGGAGATCGTCGAGGTACAGTTCAAGAATACGCGTAAGAACTACTACCGCAACGTGGATCATCTCGACCTCGAGCGAGGTGACTATGTGGTTGTCGAGGCTGATAGCGGCGGCTACGATGTCGGCATGGTAGCTCTCACGGGGACGCTCGTCTCTACTAAGATACGGGCCAACCATGACGAGCAGTATGTGGACAATGCGAAGGCCATCTACCGCAAAGCTCGTCCTGCCGATATGGATCACTATCGTGCGGCTAAGCTACGCGAGCACCCGACGATGATCGAGTCGCGCGAGATAGCCACTTCGCTAGGACTAGATATGAAGATCGGCGATGTGGAGTATCAGGCTGACGGGACGCGCGCCATATTCTACTACATAGCGGATCAGCGAGTAGACTTTCGCAAGCTGATACGGCTCCTGGCGGACGCCTTCCACATACGTGTGGAGATGCGCCAGATAGGGGCTAGACAGGAGGCGGGGCGTATCGGGGGTATCGGCCCTTGTGGTCGAGCTCTCTGCTGCGCTACCTGGCTCTCACGCTTTAACTCCGTCAGTACAGCTGCGGCACGCTTTCAGAACTTAGCCCAAAACTCGCTCAAGCTCACCGGTCAGTGTGGCAAGCTCAAGTGCTGTACCAACTACGAGGTGGACGTCTATATGGAGGCAAAGAAAGCCTTCCCCTCGAGTCGTACGCCCCTAGAGACAGAGAGCGGCACTTACTACTTTAACAAGTGCGACCTCCTAGCGGGCGAGATCACTTATAGCCTGGCGCCTAAGAGTCTCGAAGAGCCTGAGACCATATCCGTAGAGCGGGCTAAGGAGATCATAGAGATGAACCAGCGTGGCGAGACACCAGAGACACTCTCTGACCAGCAGGAGGCTCCGAAGAAGCCTAAGGACATACTCTTTGACAATGCGATCAATCGCTTTGACCAGCCGAAGAAGCGTAAGCGTCGCAAGACAAATAGAAAGAGAGAGCGCAGCAACACCGATGCGCCTAGAGCGAAGGATGGCAACCCTACGAGTGATCGTAGCGAGGAGCCTACCAACGCAGCCGAAGAGGGTCCAGAGAGAGCCGACTCGCACGAGGAGGGTGCCACGCAGCCCGATCGCAAGCCGAGACGCAAGCCTCAGGCGGGTGGTCGGCGTCGCCGTCCACGCACGAAGCCTCAGGAGGAGTAATCCACTACCGCTAGATCTGTTGCAGCTATGAGCAGAGCCTGCAGAAGGTGCATCGTAGGGGGGCTAGTTTTGCTAGCCGTCCTGACGCTTGGCTCTTGCCACTATGCAGCATATCAGGAGCAGATGCAGACTGCGGAGCTACCACAAGCTGTATGGTCTGCAGAGCACCGGGTCACCTTCGACAGCTTCGTCGAGCAGTCGCGGACGCCCCACACGCTCTACCTCTACGTGCGGTACAACAGCCGCTACGCATACACCGCTCTACCGCTCACCATCGAGCTCCGCTCCGCTCTAGGGTGGCGTGCTACGACCTCCGTGACACTACCCCTCGCCGAGCAGCCAGGCGTATGGGCTGGGGAGGGCTATGCGCTACGTCAGCGACTATATAAGGTCAATACCTCGCTGACCCCTCCTCACCCAGGGCTCTACACCATCGAGCTAAGGCAAGCGACGGGGCAGGCAACGCTAGCGGGCATCGAGACGGTCGGTGTCGCTTGGGTCGCTGCCGAGCAGTAGCTTCGCACAAACACAAATAAGAGACTGTTGCAAAAGTTAGCAGTCTCATAATCTTGCTTGCAAGATTGTCTAGACTTTGCAGAAAGGATGAAGCGCAAGGCGCTGAGGGTGAGGTCTGAAGGGAGCATACCTCCGTATGTGACCGAAGCCGAATCCCGAAAGCAACACAGCGATTCGCCTTTATGCGACAGTCTCAATAAAGCAGTCCCGCAGGGAGCACTACATCGCTGTAGACGCCTTGCGGGACTGCTTTGTTTTATCAGCAAATCTTATGACTAGCCTGATATAGAGATGACCTGCTGCTACATACAGACCAATTTACTCTCTTTGCGGTGTCTGCTACCTCGGAGAGAGAGGTGTAGCAGGATGCGTGATTAGAGCTTGATGCCTGGTATGGGGCTATCCACGATCTCGCCCGCTGGAGTGATGAAGACCTCAATGTCGTTGCCACGCTCTAGCTCGAAGGCGTAGTACTGTCCCTGTGGCGTCTCAACAAAGTGAATGTCATCATCAATAACATCGTTGGGGTAAGCCTTGGTTAGCGCATCCAGCACCGCTGCAGGTACCTCCTGCTTGGAAAGCTCCCAGCTGGTGTAGCTCCAGACGCTGCTGTCTGTGAAGTATACCTCCTTGTCACGACCCTCATGGATGATCTCTACCTCTAGCAGCCCATTCTCATAGTCTACATCTTTGATTTGGGCACCAGGATACTTTGACTCAATGATCTGTCGCACAGCATCTGGCAGGTTATAGCTTTTTGAGCCATTATGATTGTCCTGATCCTTACTTGGAGCGATGGAGATCTCTCCCGCTAGGGTAATATCAATCTTGATATCCTTCGCGCCCTTGAGCTCAAGCTCAAAGCGGTAAAACTCCTTGTCAGGGATGATAAAGTGCTCGATCTCGTCAATCGTGTAGTTGGCATACTCAGAGTTCTTGAATGCCGTGAGTACTGCCTCAGTTACCTCTGACAGTAAGATGTCTTCTGTACATGTGGAGATCCACGTGCCGTCCTGCTTGAAGAGGATCTCACGCTGTATGCGACCATCTAAGATCTCTACCTCGATCATGCCATCCTCCTCATCAATCTCTATGATGCGCGCATTGGGATAGGTTTTTTGGAGAAACGCCTGTACAAAGCTTGGCACAGATCCTACGATTTGACCCTCGTAGTCGTCTAGGTCTGCCTCTGCACGTACGAGAATGCCGTCAACGCTATAGAAGAGATGCATCTCCTGATTGCCTTGCTCCACCTCGATGCCATAGAGCGTCTCGGCTCCCTCGCGCTCGAGGCATACGACATCGTCTACCTTCCACTCGGCATAGATGCTCTACTTAAAGGCCTTTTGCACTGCTTCGGGTAGCTGATCAAAGTCTATCTCGCTCTCCTTGGACATGCGCCACGAGCCGTCTTGTGAGACAAACCACGCCTCCATGTCAATCTCATTGTCGCCCTGAGATGTGCTCGCTTGTCGGGTAGCAGAGGCTGGTAGCTTGAAGGAAGCTATGTCGTACTGTCCCTTGACGCGCCAGGTTACATCGGTGGCACTAGGGTAGAGAGCTGTGAGACTATTGATACTCTTCGTATTTGGTTCACTATGCTTTAGACCGCTGTCTTGATTACAAGCGACCAGAAGAAGCATACTAAGTACGAGCAGGGTTATTGCAAATAAGTTTCTTTTCATACGTTTTCGGGTTAATAGGGGGGATGAAACAAAGAAGCTGAACACCTCTCAGCTCCTCTACTAAGATACAAAAAAGAATCGAATGGGGCAAAATCCCGATATTCCTACAGGGCTGACGCATTATATACAATGAGCTCATGAACCTCTCCACTCCTCGCTTGTCGCTCATGTGTAGCTCCTGACAGAGCGATTATGAGGCGTCATCTCTAGCTGGGCAAATTTGACGTCGGTTTGTTACGATAATTTAGAACTGACTACATATCAAAACGGTGCCGTGTCGGTGAAAAGTGATTTCCACGTGGATATTTCAAAATCTCCACGTGGAGAATGAAAAATTCCTCGGAGGAATGAAATGAAACTTCGGAGGAATGAAATGAAACTTCGGAAGAA
>OASD01000526.1_pt1 | contig 14922 bp, 3 predicted proteins | sample 1475531 | NCBI WGS metagenome assembly OASD01 (sample SAMEA3360668, study PRJEB22359) | human gut metagenome | biome: ENVO:urban biome; feature: ENVO:human-associated habitat; material: ENVO:feces | place: Bangladesh | collected 2011
GGGGCTTATAATCCCATTTTCTACATCAGCAAGGTGTGTCTTTGTACCACAAATTGCCATTTGTACCACAAAGACCCTTGCCCCGAAGGGGGGGAGTATCTCACTCCAAAGTCGTGATTAGACAATCAGACATAACAATTCTATTCCGAAGTTTTATTTCCCCACCTTGCGTTTCAAGAAATAAATGATTCGGTTTTTGTATTTATACTCTTCTGCATCCAAATCTGACACATCTTCTTGTAAAACATTTAATAAATACATTGGTTCCCTTTTGTCTTTTGAACTACTCTTTTCTATTGGCACAGAATAATCAGGTCGGTAGAAAATGGGACGATTATAATCAGCTCCATTTCGCAATAAATAATAAGCTACCTTATATTTACCTATCAAAACAGCTTCGCTCAAAGCTGATTGACCAAACTCATTTTGGTAGTTTACATTAGCTCCTTTCGATACAAGCAATCTAACCAAATCTAATTTTCCTGTTTTAGATGCCGCAATTAAGGGGGTTAGTCGCGTGCTGTTTTCTTGTCTTCTTTTTCCTATTTCTATATCATTGACATTTGCGCCATATTTAATTAATATTTTTGTAAAAATAATGTTGTAATATTTAGAAGCACAAGATTCAATAATAGGGGATGTTCCATCAAAAGAATTATGTGTATTAACATTAGCCCCTTTTTTTAATAAGGTCTTAAACGATTCTAACTGCTGATTCATAATAGCTAACATTAAAAGAGTATTTCCGTACTTGACATCTCGATAATTGATTATTCTCGGATTTTCAGATGCAATCTTATTAATCTTTTCCGTATCTTCATCTTGTACAGCTTGGGCTAATTCCCAAGCTGTTGTATTTTGAAAAAGACGATAATCAGCACTAGATAGTTCTGTTCTATCAACGGAGTTATGCATATTATTGTTTGAACAAGAAAGTAAAAAACAAGTAAAAAATAATTGTATAATCATTGCTTTCATTATTTCTTATATTCATCAGGATTAACACCAAAATTTTTAATAATATTATCAATGCTATGACCATTATAAACAGACGGAAAATCTTTTGGCCATAAATAGTGTCTATTACCATTTACATCAGGCATTACAGAGCTGGTATTCTGCAACTTATTTAGTGGATCTGTCCGCAAAATATATGCTTCAATCTTTCTTTCAGATTTGAATGGAGTTCTCCACGTTCCCTCAGAATATTTTGTTATATCACTAACTCCTGCCGCATTAAAGGTAAAGGCTTTTCTGCCTTTTAGTTTATCATTGCTTGTAACTAAAGAGTTCAAGGCTGCTTCTCCACCACCTAAAGAGTGTCCAACATAATTTAACTCTTTACGACTAAGGGCATTAGATAGTTTCTTTGCATTATTTGCCGCATGTTCATATTGTTTAGATAAACCTAAAGGTTGTTTAAAATTCTCCCCCCAATCTTTTGATTCAACTGAACCAGCTGTAGCATATACGTATTCCGTAACTTTTCCCCCTACAACTCTTTCATAAACCAAAGACCTTAAACTTGTTTCATCTGTTAGTTTAATTCCAAAGTCTCTTTTAGAAACTCTCCAGCCCCCAGTTAAAATATCATCCTTTTTATCTCCATAAACGTGAGCTGCGATTCTAGCTGCTTCAGCTGGAGTTGGTTCGTGTCCGTCAGGATCTATAAATCGTATTGAATTATTGAAAAATGCAGAATAAGGACTCCAAGATGGCATTTTAGATGCTTTGGGGTCAACACTTATCCATAAACTTAACCTCGGCTCATAGTATCTCGCACCATAGTAGTACATACCTGTTTCCTCATCAAACTCCTTAGCGTTGAAGAGGTAAGGCGTGTTCCATGTGTTGTTGCGTTCCTCGATGAAAACTTCTCCGAACGGCACATACTCGATGTGCTGCGATACTTCGCCGTCCAAGTTGGTGATGTAGCTACTGCTGCCCAAGTGGTCAGGGTGGTAGTAGAACTGCATCCGCTCGTTTATACCAACGTCGCCAGCTCTTGTCTTGACCATCGCCCTTGCCTGTGCCGCCTCTGGCGTGTCGTCATCACTACTAAAGCCTTTGCCATTGACATAATCGGGATTGTCCTGACCGTTGTATGGCAAATCGAATGTCTTGTAATTTTCCTTGATGGATTGCAACTGCTGATTGTACTTATCCTTGTAGTTGACAGTCACACCGTCCGCTTCATTGCCAGCGTATGGTATTTTACGTGGGTCTACACCGTAGCTTGCCAAGTCGCCAAGCTTGCTGACGATTCTTTGTGAGCCAATGTAGATGTGCTTGGTGTACTTGCCACCTTGCCCTGCCACCAAGTATGGGCTGACATAGAGACTGAAGCGTGCCGTACCCGTGTTACCACCCGAAAACTCGGAGTTCACAAAGATAGCTTCGTTCTCACCGCTGGTCTTCGCTGTACGTTCGCCGTCAGCATCATACCAATAGTTGCTCACAAAGCCGTTTTCATCGGCTGCCAATAAGCGGTTCTCTTCATCCCACTTGTACTTCTGCTCACTTGCCTTGTCGTCTTCCTTGCCGTCACGCTTTACACGGGAGGTGTTGATGTAGACAAGATTTCCGTTGGCATCATAGGTGTACTTATGTCCGTTGTTGATATTCGTACTGTCTGTCGGCGCTTCTTCCGTGCGGTAGTTGATGTCACGGACACTGGCCAGTTGGAACTTCTTGCCCTCATCATTATTGTATGTGTAGGTGAGGTCATAGCCTGCATTGAGGGTACCGTTGAATTGTACGTTACTTTGCGTGAGGTGCTGCTTCTTGCTCGTGATGCGGTGCATGTTGTCGTAGCCCATCGCAAGGGTGTAAGATGCCGTCTTATTGTCCGTTCCCTTGTAAGTACCTGTTGCGCTTGACAAACGATACAGTGGGTCATAAGTATAGCTGTGGCTCATCTGTCCGCCTGCCTTGCCTTTTTCAGGAATTGCCGCTTTATTGACAACCGATAACACATTGCTCATCACGTCATAACCGTAGGCATTGTCCATGATGGTCTTGCCACCTGCATTGACTGCAAGGTTCTGTAGTCTGCGACGCTGTGGGTCATAGGAGTAGAAAGTCTCCGCTCCGTTACAGTATTTGAGATAGGTGCGCTGCTCAAACTTATCATAGCCTATCTTATTCACATAATCGTAGCCGTAGGACTTATAGCCACGCACATGGTCCACCTGTCCACCGAGGTTGTAGCCGTAGGTTACCTTCTCCTCATCGGGGTAAATCATTTCCAAGAGGCGGTTATGGCTGTCGTACTTCCACTGTGTGACGTAGGTTGCCACTGCCTGGTTGGGCACAATCAACGTGCGCACTGTCTTCAATACCTCACCCAAATTGCCGTAGTAGTACTCGATGGCACCGCTACCGTCCTCACGGAGCATCAGCCTGCCAACGCGGTTATTGGAAGAGGTGGCACTGCCGTAGTGGTACTTCACATTGTTTTCTGGATGGTCGGGATAGTTGATGGCTACCAACCTGCCGTAGTCGTACTCATAGTTGATGGTCTTGCCCTCTTTTTTGAGGTTGGCAGTCTGCTTGGTGAGTACATTGCCGAGATTGTCATAAGTAAAGGTGGTGATACCACTGGCAGGATGGTTCACCTCCGTGCGGCGGTCGCCCATATCATAGACGGATGTCGTGACGTTGCCCTCGGTGTCTGTTACCTTGACCAATCGGTCAATACCATCATACTCGAAAGAAGTGGTAATGATACCGTCAGGTCCGCTGAGTTGCTCGGTCTTCACGGTCTTGCCGCTGCCGTCGGTGTAGGTAGCCTGCTTACCGCCGAGAGCGTCGGTAACGAGTGTCTTGAGGGTGTTGCTGCCTGCATCGGTAAAGTATTCGGTCTTGGTCTCCGTGTTATCGGGAAGCGTCACCTTCATGGCACGGTCAAGCACGTCATAAACCGTTACGGTTGGCGATACGTTATCAAAAGCCTTGTTAAAAGCTGTCTTGCTGCCCACTGCCTCCGTTGTTGGATAGTAAGCCTTAGCCACACGTCCGAATGCGTCATAGACATTGCGTCCGCTGACAATCATTACGGTTTCGTCCTTGGGTGCGCTGCCTTTGGTAGCTGTCGTTACCACGCCGTCTTTCTTCACCTGAACAGGACGTCCAAAGCCGTCCACGAAGGTTACGGTCTCCATATCATCACTCGGGTGCTGAATGTCGTAATGTTTGGTCACTGCGTAAGCAGGTGCTGTGATGCCCTGAGTGCCAAAAGTAGCCTTGGGCTGATATTCGAAGGCAATGACATAAGGTACTCCTGTTGCCAATTCGTTAGGACCACGAACCGCCTTGATGCGTCCAAGGTTGTCGAGGTCGGTCTCATAGTTGAGTCGGTTGAGGTCTGTACGGCGCAAAGCCATGCCATAGCGGTAGTCGAAGTTGCCAGCCTCGCTGCTGTAGCCAAAGGCATCATCAATGCGGGAGACATACATGTTCATCACCGGTTCGTAGCGGTAGGTGTACCACATGCGCTGTCCCTTGGCGTTGGCAGGAAGCGTAGTTTTGGTGATGTTACCGTAACCGTCGTAGGTATAGTCTGAAACGGCAGTACCATTTCCTAACTGTTGACTAATCTGTGTAAGGTGGTCGGCATAGTTCATGTCGTACTTCGCCGATACGTGGTGGTATGTCTTGCCGTCTCCTCCCGTCACAATGACGTCGGTAGGCAGACCGATGATGTGCTTGCCCTCGTTGGAAGCATACTGAATGGCGGTCTGGTAATCGAACGCCCCCGTACCTTCTTCACCCAATGTGCCTTTGTCACTGAACTTATAAGATTTGAGTTCACCATGATAACCCGTGAGGTAATACTCGTTCCAAGCTTCAGAGGTGGTGATGCCGCTTGCCTGTCCCTCATACTGCTTATTGGCTGTATAGCGGAGCGGAACAAATGCAGATGCACGGTCGCTGCAAAGTTTCTGTTGCTTGGTAAAGGTGTACTTGTCACCACTGGCAGTGAGGTAGTAGCCATCGTATACGTTCTTCGTCTCGGTATATTTCTTGCCAGTAGCATCTTCCACTGATGCCGAAAGTTCTTGACCCTGCGTATAATAGGTGGATACGTCATAGAGCTGTACTGCCTGACGATAGATGACACTGTCACCTTTCTCGGTATCAATATTCTTCGTGATGACCTTACCAAAACCGAGGAACTCGCGCTCGTGGCGGTCTTTTTGTCCGTTAGAGTAGGCAAAGAGAGTCTTCATGAGTGGTCCGTCGTCGTGGATGCCATCATCAACGGTCACGGAAGACATCACCCACTTACCACCGGGAAGCCCATAGGTTGGTGCGCTGTGCTGATAGTCGAGTGTGAAAGTTCCTCCGAGGGAGTTAGTGACACTCTTGAGCATGTTCGTCCTGCCGATGGCAGAGCGAGTAACCTTCAGCTCACTTTCCTTGTCTGATTCCAATATGTCGAGATAGCCGTCACCATCTACATCCTGTAGCGAGTAGTGCGTACGGTTGATGCTGTGACCTGTTGAAGCACCAGGATTTGTAATAATCTTGGCTCCCACTCCAAATAAAGTTACAGGTATACAAATAGTAAATGCGCCATTAACGGACTCTGCCGTGGAAGAAGATTTTGTGAGTGCTGAGACACCTTTCCATTGGATGGGAGTATCGAAGCCCTGTCCGTTGTTCAGTGCAGCCATAATACCATTATCAGCCTGCCATATTCTGTCAGGAAGCCCGTCTGAGTTAATATCCATCAGGCTATACTCTTCTGATGTTTCCGTAGCAACGATGCCAATGCCTGCAGTGACGCTTGAGGAGGCGATGTCTATACCAATACCTCCGTTGTATGAAATGCTCTTTCCACCCTGAATCCTATCTATCTGCCAGTCTATCGGTTCGGTAAACGCATAGCCGAGATTCAGTCTTACCTTGTTGCCCGATTCTATCTTGTCAGGCAAACCGTCACCGTTGATATCCGTGAAGCTCTCTACGGCTTCGTCTTTATTAGTTGGTTTACTTCCCGAGATAGAAAACTTGCCTAACCATGTTGTTTGAGCTAGTTCCGCTAATTTTGCACCAGCTTTACCTCCTATAATATTAGCAACGGAAGAGATAGGGTTACCACCATAGCCCCAAGCATAAGAAGCATTATTAGAGTAGGATGCATTACCGATTCCGTTATACTTTTCTCCACTCATGCCGCCTTGGCTGTTGGTATATTGTATCGTGTTACCTGCTATGACATCAGGATAACCGTCACCGTTCATATCCATCATGGATACCAGAGACTTCATATGACCTTTGGCATCATTATAGGTAATGCCCATGGCACCACTCTGCGTATCGGTACTTTTGTTCTCCGATACCTGTGTGACAGCCATTGCACCGGTTCCCTGTAAACAGTCACCCGTTGCTGCTGCAACATCACCGCCACCTTCCAACGGATTTATAAGGACAACATCTTGTTCTGCCAGACGAGCAGTTCCCATCTCCTGACCTGTCATATAGATATATCCATTCTGTCCCATCCAACGGTTAAGTGTTTTCTGGTCTGTTGCTATCGGAGTGAATGCCATCGTTCTTGGATCAAGTTTCTCATCCTTACTCTTTGGGAGGGTGAGCAATGACTCATCTATCGGTTTAGCATAACGGCCTTCCGAGGCATTATAAACGAATCCGCCCCATCCTCTGAACATCGAACCGAATCCCTGATTGTCAGCTTGGGCGTAGACGCCTGCCTGTATGGAATCATTGTTGCCTACTTTGGCTGTTGCAAGAACCGTCTGTTCAGAGATATTACCTGAATAGGAATAGTCTACCCATAGTTTACCTGCACTCACATTGGTCAGGGTCAGTGCGTCACCTGACAGAGTTCCGCCACTGAGTGTATAGGTCTTCTTACCCAATAACTTGTCTGCTGTCTTGACTGTCATGGTTACCGTACCGCTGGCAGTTGACGGAACAACTGTCATATTCGGTGTAACAGTAAGGTTGGCAGCATCTGCAGCGAGGGTGAACGGTATTCCCTCTTGCACCATCTGTGGGAACATCGCATAATGGACAGCAGAAGTCATGATATGCTTCTCCTCATTTTGCATCGTTGTTTCTACCTGTGGCATCCATTTAATCTTTGACCAATCCACATTTGAAGTAGAAGTAACGCTGAAGCTCAAATACGGTAGTCCGTTGGGATGAGAAATAGACTCCCTCAGTTCACCGTCAAAAGATTCATTCCACGCAAAGAATCTGGTATAGATTTCCTGCTGTCTGTAGTTAGGATTGGCATTACCCAAGCTGTCCTTCTCATCGTTGGATGCAATGATTTTCAAAACAATGTCATCCGAAGTTACCAGCTTAGTAAATTTTCCTGCCAGTGAAAAGGATGTACCCTGTGGTATGACGATAGCAGTGTTAACATCGTAAACAGCACCTTCCTCAGAATTGTACACAGTTGAAGATAGTCCGTCAGGAAGTGTTTCATTTGTTCCTGTATAGGTGATGACAGGTGCCCATTTCACGTTATCAAAGGCTCCGTTGCTCATCTCCTCCGTTCCCGACTGGACACGGAAGTAGATACGGTCGCCTTTCTTGACAACAATGTTTTGTGCTGTAGCCTGATAAGCCGTAGCATCACCCTTGGCTATTTTCTTGTTCCAAAGTTCGCTGCTACCTTTCTGAATGGCAACCCGGACTCCGTCCGCCTTGGCATATTCCTCCGTATCATAATCACCGATCGGTGTCATAAGGCTAACCGTACCGGACACATTAACCGTACCGTCCTTAGGTGCCTGCCAGACACGTACCATATCTTCCATCGGAGAAGACTGGAGAAGTTCTTGCTGCTCGGCAGGGTCTATTTTAATGACTGAGGGGTCAATTTTACCTCCATAGATGATAGGACTGGGGGTATCAGCACTGCTGAGCGTAAAAGTAGGTATGGCATTACCCGCCTTATCAAACTCGATGTGATTGAAATATACCCTGCCGCCCGAGACAAGGTCTACCAGACCGTCACCATTGATGTCGGAGAAATATTCGGTCGTCTTGGTCTTGGTCTTGGATACATCAACACCCAAGACAGAAGTAAACCTACCATATCCCGGAGTTGCTTTTAAACCACCGGAATTTGTGGTACTCTTTGCCTTTGAAAAGCTTCTGATACCTTTTATTGGTATTCGATCTCCATAAGTAATTGGTTCTCCAGATACATTTTTGATTTGCGTCCTATAGAACAGAGTATTACCTTTACGAAAAACCTTATCAGCCAGCCCGTCTCCATTGATATCCACTAATGTTGTAAGACCATTCGAACTGTCTATAGAATAACTATATGAGCCACCCACGGTGTTACTTCTCCATGGACTTGTATCGGCAGGTCCTATGCCTGCAAAGAACGAACCATTCACGGACGTTCCCGTCGTCCCGCCTAATGCCGTCGGCTTGTCACTGAATCGTTTGGAATCAGAACCTAATCGATTGACAAAACCTGCATTAAGGTTGTCATCCTGCGTGTTCCAAACCTCTTGTTTATTTTTAAATGGTACATACCCTTTGTCGGACTGTACGTCGTCATAGTAGTCGAAGTTTTGGTAGGATACCTCCGTTCCCGCATCATCAAGGTGTTTCACACCCGTGAGGATGTCCTTATGGAAAGCACCTTCCTTGTAGGCAAAGGTATAGCTTCGGAGTACGGAACCATGGAAGTTGACTACTATCTTCTCCAACAGTCTGTTGGAAGAGGTGAGGAATCCAAAGCGTGCATTGTTGGTCTTGAGATGTTTTTCTTTCGTTCCCTCAAAAGTAACTACGGTATGGGGCTGTTGTCCGCTGTTACCTGCATGGATTTCCTTGAGATAAATGGCTTTCGCCATGAGTCCGCCACGAACAGGTTCGTCGGCTGTCTCATAGACATATTCTATATAGTCACCGTGTGTCTCTTCCACACGTTTGAGCTTCCACTCAGAGATGACTTCACGCTTGGTACCGCTGATATCGGTAATAGTACCTTTGAGTACGGCTCCCTCACCACCATAGATGTACTTGATGCCTTGCTTGTCGGTCACTTCCCAAGTATAGTCGGCAGGTGAATTTCCTTTACGGATGATACGACTGAAGTCACCACCTTGTCTGGTGTAGAACTGACGGTCTGCCTTACGTGCCATCTTCTCACCTCGGTGAGCAACACCCATTTTACCGTCATCCCCCATGGTAGAAAGCATGGAACCTGACATCAGGTAGGTCTCGGTTTCCTTTGCTGTGTCATAACGGGGTACACCCCATCGGGTGTCGAGCGTGATGGAAGGAACGGAGAGGTTCCATCCCTCACCGAGCCATCCACTGCCACCCTCACTGCTGTACTGAATACCTAAGGACGGTGCCATGCCATTGCGGGCAGGGGGCATCTCGAAGCCATACTGCAGGTTGGCGGAACCTCTGTTGTTGGCTGTCGGAGGAGTGATGAGATTGATTTTTGCTGTCGGGTCTGCCGCCTTGATGTCATTCATCATCGTCGGTGTAAATCCATCGGTCTGTGGAGATTCGGGTGCCTTTATCACACCATTGATCATATCGGTGAAGTGCGTTGTTCGTGAAACCACGCAAGCTGCTTTCTTATCCACCTTGACCTTTTCTAATGCTACCCAATGCTTGGTATCCTTATCAAAGTAATAGGTATTGATGTCATCTTCAGTAAAGCCACTCGGTATTCTTGTGCGGTCATACTTGATCTTGACAGTCGCACCTTTCCCATCAAAATGATTACCGTGAGGAAGGAAGCGATAACCGTCACCCTTGGCAGTGACGTTGGTCATACCATAGTCAAGGGCAGGCATATCCATTTCACGGAGTGCCGAGATGGAATATCTTCCAGCCTTGCTGATATCATTAGAGGTTACTGCCAATATATTGCCGCTGACACAGAGACTGTCCGCCTTGTGTGCAAAGAACAGTTTTTCTGCACTGCCGCCTACGGAAACGAAGGCACGGGCATAGTCCGCCTTTTCCCGTACGATGGGAACAATGGTCTTGCTGACGTTCTTTCCTGCAACGGTAGCTGCGAGGGTGAGCTGCTTCGATGCTGTGGGAATGATTCCCTCGAACTCGCCGTCTCTGACCGACAGAGCCTTACCGCTAACAGATACCTTCTGTACGTTTCCACGAACAAAACCGTGGACATAGGTCTGTCCACCGTAAACAACGGGAACGGTTGACAGGACGATAGCATCCCGCATATCTGCAGATGCAGGTGTTGTTTCTATGCGTACGTTTTTGACTGTATAGCTGTAGGTGGCATTCGATGGGATGGTGAACAAGACGGTATTCCTACCTTTCTTGAGCCACAGGGGATTGATTTCTTCTCTGACGGTCTTCCAGCCTTGAGACAACTCGGTGAGATAACCGCCAGCAGCCATGCGATCGTTGATGCTTTTGCTGATGCCAGCACCAGAGCTGACACCCTTGAGATCGTAGACAAGCCATGAGCGTGTATCGGCTGAAACCTTCTTGAGTACAATCTCAAAGAGGTTGTCCTCGGGATTGTCCGAAACACGCCCATCGGGCGTACCGATGACACCGGAGCCTATGGAAGCAAACTGCGTCACCGTTCCCGATGCAGAGGTGGCTGCTTTGACACCAGTCGATGAAGGAGCCGTGGTAAGACCTGGCTGTGCTTTCTTATCCGCTGATGCGGTTATATGTTCTCCTGACTGAGGATTAGGAGCAGTGGTTTCTTTATTGGTCGGCGTCATACTGCCGAGGTCGTTCTTGTCGGTGTATCTTGCAATGGCGATACCGGACACAGCGAGTGTTCCGACCGCCAGTGTCAATGCCAATATTTTTTTCATAGGATAAGAGTATAGTGGGGTATTTTATTTGTTCATCATCTTTAGGGTATATTCCTTCACTGGTGTGATGGCTTTCACGATGTATACACCCGTTTGAGGAAGTGTAAAGGTCGAGGTTTTTTCTGTTCCGCCTTCCATCTGCTTATTGAGAAGAAGCTGACCTGAAGCATCAAAGACCATCAAGTCTGCCGAATGAGAGGTTCTCATGGAAAGTTTTGCAGTAAAAGAATGATTACCGTTATCAATCACCTTGAATGCGCTGTCGTCGGAAATACCAATGCCGTCTTCACGGCTGCTTCTTGTCATGGGCTGGGATTCAACCGAACCTCCGCACTCACTGTTGATTGTCACCTTCTTGTCATATAAGCTGCGAAGAATAGTTTCAACAGAAACATCCGAAGATTTCGTCAGTATTGGACACGGCTGGTCGTTGACCAGAAGATTACTCAAAGAAGAATGGCGTTTCGTGAATATAGAACTGAAATGCCAACTGGAAAGAAGTAAACCTTTGTACTGATTGACACTCTTGCCGTTGATTCGGTAATCCAGATACTTGCCGCTGTATGTCAGGGACAGTACGTCGCCTTTGGCAACGGTAAACTGCTTTTGTTCGTCCTCTTTTCCTTTAACAATGACCGTAACTGTGGAACCGTTCACAGAGAAACCGAAGTCGGGAAGCCCGCCCAGCCTGATGACTGAACTCATACCTGCATGATAGACGGATGTCATGTCGCTGACACTCCACGAGAAAGTGGATTCAGGAAACTTGCCAGGGGAGTTAGCATATGACTCTCCTTTATTTTCAGACATGTTGGCTGTGAGCACGGTACCTCCTGTCTGAATGACATCAACGTGGTAGATACCGGGAAGAAGTTTTTTGATGGTTGCGTGGTCGGTAGTCATCAAGCCCGATCGCACAAGAGAGTCTGTAACTAGTCCTGAAACAGATTCAGCACGTACCTCATAGCGATAGGATGGATTGCCGAAGAGAACTTTCACATCAATACTGCCGTCTGCCTGTGGCTTACTACCTATGCAACTGGCTGGCTTTGGCCTCAGACGAGCGAAGACGCCATCATGATAGCCGAAGGTAAATACATCACTGCCGTTGCCGTCAGTGTCAAAGAATACGTTATGGAAGATAAACTTACCTCTCTTGGCATCCTGTTCACTGCAACGATAGACACGTACCGTCTCGGGATCCCATTCGCCCTTTCCCGTGCCATCAATCAGCAAAAGGGCATTGGATGCGTTTTTAACGAACTGCTTATCTTTCAGCAAATTCGTGGCGAGCTCAATAACATTACCTGTCACACCGAATCCACTGGCGAGAACGTCTCTGATTTCCAGACGATAGGCATTGTCAATGGGACGGATGAAAGCAATTCGCTTTGCTTCGTTTTCAGGAATATCCACAGTATACTTCACATCGCCTTCGGCTGATATGATGAGATGGAGCGCATTGCCTGTCTTGCGGATAATCATTCTTTCTCCTACGTTGATGGCACATAGGGCTTCTGTCTGTGGAATGCCTTTGATGATGGAATATACTTTTCCGTCTCTTATGCGATAGCCGTATACCGTGATGCTCTTCGCTTCATCCGTGAAGCCCACATCAAAAGGACTGAAAGGGCAAAGCATGGAAATGCTTCCGTCTGTGCCGACAAGGGGCTTGCTGTATGCTACGGCTGTCATGTCCTTGTCATTTTGTAGGAGCGAGGTGAAATGTCCGTCGCGCTCAAAGTAAAAGCCGTTGCCACCCCATACGGCCGTCGTGTCAGCCGTTTCGTGTATATTGGTGGATGTGAGCCACTTTCGGTTCATGACATGCCAAGAGGAATATTCCTCAGGTATGCCGATGGCGGTGTTAACCCCATTGTCACCCCAAATCATATAGGACCCGTCCGGAATGGGACTGCCATGTTCCTGCCCGATAACTAATAAGCGGGATTCGGAGGAAAGGTTATAGGGCTTGGACTTGTAATAAGTATCATGGAGAGAAGAATACAGAGGTGTTTCCTCATAAGAGGTTGTTGACACGGGCTGGAAAAGCAACTCAACATCCTCACGGGCAATGCCCGTTACGCGGTGATGGTATGCAGCATTAGCTGATGCATCCCAAATGAGATTGCCACGTGGATCAAGGTAGGAACCTTTCAGCGTGACGCCGTACTTTAAACCAAGGTAACTTTCAATTCTAAGCCGCTCAGTATTGGTGAGATGGCGAGAGAATACGATTGCCTCGGGGCTGTAGCCATCAAAGATATTATTGCCAATATCGGTGGTGCTGAAAGCATTTTTGAGATTGACATCCTGACCGTTATAGGTGGAACCAACAGAATAAAAACCTCCACATTTCTCACCCCATACAGAACGTGCAGGCTTGTTAGCTTTGATATAGGATACTATCCTGAGGGCACTTTCCTCAAATGTTTCCTTAGCTGTGGTGTCCACACTACCGTAAAGAAGATCTTGTCCGTATTCTTTTCCGTAATCCAATGTACTCGTGCCACTGACACCAACAGCTTTGTCCTTGGACATTAGGACACCGCTACCGGGACGACCACTCAACGTATACAGTACAGCATCCTTTTTGGCATCCGCAGGTTTGTGACAAAAGAGTCCGATAACGGTCGCCTGACCCAATGAACTGTATTTCATCAGGGAAACTTTGGGAGCATTTACTTGGGAGAGGTTAAGGGCAGGGCGGAAGTTAAACGTGCGCACATGCTGCTGGGACTGTATAAATTCCTTTCCATATCGACCGCTCTGTTTGTCCAAGATTCGTGAACGCACGGTATCCCCGGCATAGTCCTTCCAGAAGTAATTGCCAGTTAAATCCGTGTTCATGGGTACCGTCATGTGCCAGAGCTCCGCACCGTCAACGCCACCTGGCGACTGGGCTTCCACATATAGCGGGAAAGATAGCAGGAATAGACATAAGGATAGGTAATAGTTTCTCATAAGCTATTGTGTTTAGTGTCTTTATTTTAGACTTTCAAATAGATCATCAGGTAAGTCTTCAAAAAATATTTCTTATATTATAGGAAAATATGACGCAAATATATAAAACCAAATTGTTTACAACAAATTTTTCAGCATCTTTTTTCTCTGATTTTCATAATTTTTCCAATTTTTCCAATTTTTCCAATTTCATACAGTGAAGTTATCTATGAATTTCTTGAAATCCGTATACCTTCTTGTGAAAATTTATATCTTTGCAAACAAGAATAAAGAGTTCTTTGAGGCATTGCAAAAGAAAGAAGGAGAAAGAAACTCGCTCGTTTCCAAATCGTTCACCTTTTATTATTCTTATTTATGCTTTCCTTTTGTAATCAGCCGATTACATTCGCTTCTATTACTTTTATGCGGAGATTTGCGATTTTCGCACGGCAAAGGACATCGGTATCGACCGTCCCGAGAAAAACGAGATACTGCACAACATACCGCCCACGCCAGAGCAGGAAGAATTTATCGGCAAACTGATGGAGTTCGCCAAGACGGGCAATGCCACACTCTTGGGACGTGCACCACTGAGTGAGAGTGAGGAAAAGGCAAAGATGCTCATTGCAACTGACTACGCCCGCAAAAGATTCAAGAATTTTGTATCTTTCAGATAATCAACAAACTAAGAACGAATAAAGGATAAATGGGTTACGACTTGGAAACGAGCGAGTTTCTTTCCCTTTCTTTATTCTGCATTACTTCAAAGAACACTTAAATTGATAATGCAAAGATAATATTTTCTGATGAAAACAGTGTATTTTTAGAGAAATAAATTGTAGATACACCTTAAAATATTCACATCTAATTCTATTGGCACTTATTTATTCAAGTTTTAGTGTTGTTATTATGCTATCAAAAAGGCTCATAATCAATTATTTTACACTGTAAAGTAAGATAAAGAGAGAAAAATGAAACTTTTTCGGGAAAAATCATCAGAAAAATTTGGCGGATTGAAATAATTTGCATAACATTGCACTTATAAATACGAAACAAACGTTCTGTTTTTAATTTAGCAAGTATGAAATAATGGAAAAACAAATAGATAAAGAAAGCATAAGCAAAAGGGACATTATCCTTAATGAATCGTTCAGGC
>OASD01000534.1_pt1 | contig 14746 bp, 12 predicted proteins | sample 1475531 | NCBI WGS metagenome assembly OASD01 (sample SAMEA3360668, study PRJEB22359) | human gut metagenome | biome: ENVO:urban biome; feature: ENVO:human-associated habitat; material: ENVO:feces | place: Bangladesh | collected 2011
TTGGTATCACGAGGGCAGCGGTTCTTTCGAGGCTTCCGTCAATCCTCTCTTCAAGGAGCTTCCCAATGCCAACGAAATGGGTTGGTATGTATTGAAGGGAGATTTCCGTGTGGATCATGGAACTTGGTGGGAGGTTTTCGGTGAGCTTCACACTGGCGGTATCTGGTTGAAGAAGCTCAGTGTTATCGCTCAGGAAAACGGCAAGGAGCCTTCTGCCTTGAAGCTTAAAGATCCCAAGGGCAATGATATGCGTGTTTGTTCCGACTTCTTCTTCTACATCAACAATACTTCTGGGGGCGGCAAGCCTAAGTATAGTGAGATTGGTAAATACTTCTTCCTCCCTGCGTTGGGCTACTACCGCGATGGCGAGTTTTACGGCCTTGGTCTCACCTGTCAGTATTGGTCGTCCAGTGCTTATTCCGTCAATAATATTTGGACGTACAGCCTGTACCTCAACACATATGGTGCCCTGGAATTGGAACTAAACTCCCCCCGTAACTACGGGTTTGTGGCGCAGCCTTTCGAGTAGTCTCTCCCGATCGTTTTATTTTGAGCGGGCCCTTTAAAAGGCCCGCTCAAAAATACCGCCCTTGGCTGTCGATTTTTTGATAATTTCTACATCAGTGACCAAAAGAGACCTAAACCGGGTCTCTTTTTGTCATATATGCATCGTTTCAAAAATAAAGATAGGAAAATAGGAAAGTTCATATTTTATCGGACAATACCCATCTGTTGACAAAGAAATGAATAGAAGTGACGTATCTCAAAGGGATAGCTGAAAACAACTTGCCACACACGTGAGGTGTAAAAGCAAGAAACCGCCAGATGCAGAACGGCATGTACGATGGTGAGATAGGTCGGTAAGCACGAAAATAGGAGATAAACACCTATGATTAGTGTTTACCTCTTATTTGATGTGTACCGCAGCCACCGCTCATCTTCTCGCCATGTTTCGGGCAGCGATGGCTGACGTTTCTATTTCCTGACGATGACCGAACCGTTGGCTTGGTGGGTCGCCAGCACGAGCACCTCGGCTATCTGCACATGCGCAGGTGCACTGGCTGCGTAGAAAGCCACGTCGGCGATGTCGTCGCCCGTGAGTGGCTTGATGCCCTTATACACGTTCTCCGCCTTTGCATCGTCACCGTGGAAGCGCACGTTGGAGAAGTTAGTCTGCACCAGACCTGGCTTGATGTTGGTCACCCGCACAGCCGACTCGGCCACGTCGATGCGCAAACCGTCGGTGATGGCTTTCACTGCGGCCTTCGTGGCACAATAGACGTTGCCGTTGGCATAGGCAGCGTCGCCCGCCACCGATCCGATGTTGATGACATGGCCACGGTTTCGTTTCACCATTCCCGGCACGATGAACCGTGTCATGTTGAGCAATCCCTTGACATTGGTGTCGATCATTGTGTCCCAGTCGTTGAAATCGCCCTCGTATTCCTTGTCGAGGCCCAGTGCGAGGCCAGCGTTGTTGACCAGCACGTCGATGTCGGCCCATTCGCCGTCGATGCTTTCTACTGCCTTCCGTGCGGCCTCACGCTCCCGAACGTCGAACGTCAGCGCCAGAACGCTTGCCCCTTGGGCTTCGAGCTGTGTCTTGAGCGCCTCCAGCTTGTCGTGCCTTCTGCCGGTGATGATTACGTTATATCCGCCGTTTGCAAACTTCTTGGCGCATGCTTCGCCAATACCACTGGTGGCACCTGTCACCATTACAATTTTCTTTTCCATTGTTTTGTATTTTGATTCTTCAGTCTTTTGTCTTTATTGCTGAGCTGACGGTTGTCGCAAAGGGCATCTCGTAACTTTTACCAGCTAAGGATGACCGTTCGCATCGACTGGTTTCGCAGTCCGTCAGATGGTTTACGGCATCAAAATTAGTAAAAATCATCGAACTCTCAAAGCGCATTCTCCGATTTTTCCTTCACAATGTCATTATTTTATGGTCGATGTGCGAGAACTCTTCGGTAGGCCTTTCGCATTCTCTCTTTTGGCTTTTGCCGACAGGTTGTCAGCGGTTTTCTTCCAACGGTGTAGCAATGGTTGTCCAATAGCTCACCTTTCGCCGTGCCGAAGCTGACCTTTTGTGTGCCGAAAGCTGACCTTTTGAATATCCATTTCTATACTATTGATAATCAGTCAGTTGCAAATATGATTCTAAAGGGTGTTTTCTGTGGCTTCATTGGCTTGGTGTTGAGTGGCATTTTGGGGGATGGCGACGCTCGGCCAACGAGCCTTTGGCTCCCCGTTTCTGAACGCCCATCACTCTGTAGGATTGCCATTTACAGTCGTCTGCCTACCGAAAAAGCCATGTCGCTGCCCTTGTTGTGGGTGTTGACATGACTTTCGTTTTATGGTGGCTCGGCCGGCTGATGATAGGCACGGACCGACGGCATCAAATTGTCTCAATGCCCAGCAAACCTTCGAGGTTGGTCGGCACGTGGAAGCTGTCGCAGTTGATGCGTCTCATCTGTTCTGTGCCCTTCCGTGTGATGTGGAATCGCTGGCATCGGCTGTCGTGCTCGCATGCCTTTCGTCGGATGTAGCCTTTCTTTTCGAGCGAGGCTATCACCTTGGAGGCATTTGAACGCGTCAGGTTCAGTTCATCGGCAATTTCTCCGGAGAGCAGGCTTTCGCACTCCGAGAGGACGCAAAGCAGCATCACCTCGTTGATGTTCATACCGAAAGCGTCTTCCAATTTCAGCTCAAAGGCACCGATGGCACGATAGATGTTCCTTATTTTGCAGATACATTGATTGTCCATGATTTCCTGTTGTTGTGGGGCCGTTCTGTTTTCCGCTCAGGCCTATTTCAGCAAATGTTGCTTGATCATCTCCTCAAGTTCGGGCTTCATCTTTGCACCGACCGATGTGACGGGCTTTCCTTCCATGGGAATGAAGAGCAGGGTGGGGATGGTCTGAATGCCGAACATGGCTGCCAGCTCCTCGTTTTTGTCAACATCCACCTTATAGACGTCTATCTTGCCGTCGTAGTCGTTGGCTATCTCCTCAACGATGGGTGCGATCATCTTGCACGGTCCGCACCATGTAGCGTAGAAATCGATGATAGCGGGCTTGTCGCCCTTGAACTCCCATTTGTCGGACATCTTCTTAAAGTCCATCACTCTATCCTTAAACATTGCCGTTGTCATTTCTGTTGTCTTCATTTTCTTGTTCTCCTTTTTTTTGTTTTGTGCTACAGTCTCCTGTGCATTCTGTTGTTTAACTTCTTGTTTCTTGTTGGTCTTTGCGCAGCTTCCCAGCATGAGGGAGAAGATGGCAAGACCGATAAAAACTATTTTCTTCATTTTCGTGTCTCGGTTTTTGTCTGTTGATGTTTGTTCCACTGCTTGGTTGACTTCCCATCAGTCAGTGGACGCTAATGTTTCCTATGGAAAACATTACAAATATAGGGTTTATCTGTATATAAAACAAATTTCCAATAGAAACAATGTGTAGTTGTAACAGGATTTAACGTTAAGCAGTGGTGGCTTAACGGTTATTGTATAAATTCCAAACTTTCAATCCTTACACGGCAATCGCTCGTCGTCCGTTGGTCGGTGGGGTCATGTTCGGCTGCTCCGTCCGGCAACGAATCCCGTCGTCCACGCAGCTTGCAAGTTGAAACCGCCCGTGATGGCATCGACGTCGAGCAGTTCTCCGGCAAAGAACAGTCCGGGGCAGACTTTGCTTTCGAGTGTGTTGGGGTTGACGCTTTTCAGGCTCACGCCGCCGCAGGTGACGAACTCGTCGCGGAAAACTCCCTTTCCGCTTACGTGGTGGACATCGTTGGTGAGCGTTTCGATGAGCTTGTTGAGCCCCTTTTTCCCCATTTCGTCCCACGTTTTCTCCTTGTCGATGCCCGTCCGCTCAAGCAAGTAGTGCCACACTCTGGCCGTCAGCTCACCGGGATGTACGTTTGCCGTCAGCTTCTTGGGGTTCTGCCGTGCTATTTGCCTGATTTGCTCCTCCGCCAGCTGTGCGTTGGTCTCTCCGAGCCAGTTGATAGCCACTTCAAAATGGTAGTCGTGGTCGCTGATGTAGCGTGCTGCCACCGACGACAGCTTCAGTGTCGCCGGACCGCTCATGCCCCAGTGGGTGATGAGTAGTGGCCCGTTGGCGCGGAACTTTGTGCCGGGGATGCCCAATACCACAGGTTCGACCACTGCCCCCATGAGGTCGCGGAAGTTCTTGTCGGCGATATTGAACGTGAAGAGCGACGGAACGGGCGGCTCAATCCTGTGTCCCGTCTCCTGAAGGTAGGCCAGTCCTGCCATGCGTGGCGAACCGCCGGTAGTTAGTACGACCTTGTCGAAGGTGCGGGAGGGCCTGTCCTTGAAGTCCACCTCCAAGCGTCCGTCCGCCCGTGGCGCAACCTTCACGAGTTGATGGCGCAGGCACACCGTCACCCCGGCTTTGGCTGCGGTGCGTGTCAGGCAGTCGATTACGGTCTGGGAGCTTTGCGATCGTGGGAACACACATTGGTCGTCTTGTGTAGTCAGCTCAACTCCGTGCTGTTCAAACCATTGACAGGCGTCGTTGTTGTCGAACGAGTTGAAAAGCCTTTTCATCAGTTTGTCGCCCCGTGGATAGACGCTCTTCAGGTCGTTGATGCCGAGGAACGAGTTGGTGAGGTTGCATCTGCCTCCTCCCGACACGCTAACCTTGGCCAACACATGGCCGCTCTTCTCGAAGATGGTCACCGTGTCGGCCGGATGGCGTTCCTTTGACTGGATGGCGGCAAAGAATCCGGCAGCTCCTCCGCCAATGATGGCAACGTGTTTCCTGTCTGACATATATATAATAAGGTCTCTTTTCAGGTGGCGAAGTTAATGAAAAAGCCTGAATTGGGCAAGTTCTATGCCTTTTTTAGTAGGGCAAACGCCTTATGGTTAGTTACGGCAAAGAAAACGAGCGGAAAGAAAATGCTCGTTTGTGGGCGTATCATAGAGAGGATAATCCAAGGAAAAGCACACGGAAAAGGCAAGAATATAACAAGAAACACGGGCAAAGCGGAAAATCATTCTTGCCAGAATTTCAGATCATATTGACAGCTTAGAGATGCGCTAGGTGGCTGAAGCTACTCCCCATCGCCGACCAACAGAAGGAGTTGACGGAACAACCAGTTGTAGATGTTAAATAATTTTAAACCGATAGATTATTTTGCCTATTACGACAAATTATGTATTTTTGCAAAAGAATACGCTTATCCCACGTGCATAATGAAACGATTTTTCCTCTTGTTCCTTACTTCCGTTCTGTTTTTGGGTAGCGCCGTTGCGTCTCCCCGAATTAAATGGAATCAAACCTATCAGAATTATTTTAACCGATATAAGGACTTGGCTATCCGTGAGATGCTCCGTTATGGCATTCCAGCCAGCATAACACTGGCGCAGGGGGTACTTGAGAGTGGGGCGGGGCTGAGCCGTTTGGCCACCTTGGGCAACAATCATTTCGGAATAAAGTGCCACGGGTGGACGGGACGGACCATCTCGCACGACGATGACCTTAACGGCGAGTGCTTCAGAGCTTACGACACGCCTCTCGAAAGCTACGAGGACCATTCACTGTTCCTCACCAGGCGTCAGCGCTACAGCAGTCTTTTTCAACTCTCGTGCAAGGATTATCGTGGCTGGGCTCATGGACTGAAGCAGGCAGGATATGCCACCAACCCAAGTTATGCCTACAAACTCATCGAAATCATAGAACTCTACCAGCTCTACCAGTACGACAATGCCACGAGCTACGCCTTCAACGACGAGCCGAAGCAGAAAGAGACACGTCCGAAGCCCACCACCACCGAGCGTAGGAAGGGATTCGATGTCAACAGCGTCATTCACCAGTTGCGTCCTTATAACCAAAACTTCTATCTTGTAGCCCGTAGCGGCGACACCTTCAAGAGTCTGGCAAAGGAAATCGGTATGAGTGCCCACAAACTGGCGCGAATAAACGAGCGAGGTACGAAAGACATCATCTGCGACGGTGAAATCATCTGGACATGCAAGAAACAGAAGCGTGCCCCACGAGAGTTCAAGAAGCGTCCGCATATCGTCAGAAGTTCAGAGAGCCTCTACGACATCGCCCAAAAATACGGCATCAGGCTGAAAAGCCTCGTCAAGAAAAACCGACGGCTGGCAGAACAGGGAGTCAAGGTGGGCGACGAGGTGAGAATCTATTGATTAATAACTCGTTCGATGCAAACGTTTGCGCAACAAAAAGAGTAGAAAAGCACAATTTTTTTTGGCTTTCTAATGCAGTAAGTCGTATCTTTGCATCGTATTTAAGACATTAAAGATTTAGTCAATTAGGTAATAGATTGTAGGGATATCTAACTTTAAAAATAACTTTTTTCATTTCAATGAATTAAAAGGTATTTTAGCTCTAATAGGTAAAATAGATTGGTAGTTTGAAAATTAGTTTTTGTTGATTTGGTAAACCCCCATTCGCTGTTGAAGCAAGTGGGGTTTTTTTATGACCGTTCCTGTAAGGAGCGGTTACGTCTTATCATATTGGTAGCCATCGATTGATGATTATTCAGTCATCGTGCGGCCAGCAACGAGAGCGAATGGCGGTAAGGTAGCCGACTACCGAACAGCAATCAGTTCAACCCTGATGTCCCGTTCAGTTTACAGTTACGACCATTCACACAACTCCCAAAAGTGACCGCTTATTCTACTACTATCGAAGCCTTGCGGATGTGAATGTCAGCAAGAGGCCTGTCGTTGTCATCGACGACGGCTTGTTCAATGCGGTTAACGATTTCGAGCCCCTCCACTACTTCACCGAAAACCGTGTAAGTACCGTCCAGATGGGGAGTTCCGCCCACTGTCTTGTAGAGTTCGCGTGTTTCGGGCGACATCTGCACAGTGCTGTCAGTGTAGTGGTTGAGCCGACTTTGCGCCCAGTCCAGTTGTTTGTCGGAGAACTTGATGCCCCAGACGATGTAGAACTGTGTCGATGACGATGCCCGTTGAGGATTCACCTCGTCAGACTCACGTGCTGCTGCCACGGCGCCACGCTTATGGAGCAGTTGTGGGTAATGTATCTCTGCGGGAATGGTGTATTCCTCCGGAGTGTCGCCCAGCATCTGTCCGGGCTTGGCTGTCTTTGAGCCCAAATCTCCCGTCTGAATCATGAAGTCTTTGATGACGCGGTGAAAGAGCACACCGTCGTATGCGCCCGCCTTCACTTGCTTAATGAAGTTGTCGCGATGCTTCGGCGTCTCATTATAGAGCTGGATTCGTATGTTTCCGCTGTCGGTTTCGAGTAGTATTTCCGGTCGTTTGTCTGCCATTTGTGCGTGCGTTGTCAACGCTGCCAGGGCGAACAATAGGATAGTGATGGTCTTTTTCATTCGGATAATGTGTTGATTTCAGATTATTGCCTGTGCCACGGGACGTGAGTACCGATGCACTATTGGCAACAAATTTACTAAAAATCTTTCAAAAGCTCATTATCTTTTTCGTATCTTTGTGGTGAAATATACTGAAGGTGGGTTATATGAATTACCACCGCAGCAGAAAACAAGTTGGTTACGGGTTACGTCTTGCCTTCTTTTCTGTTCTTTTCAGCTCAAATGGCAAGTAGGTTGAGGTGCAAAAGATATAGATGCGGATAAGCATTCTTACACTTTGACATTGGAAAGAATCAGGAAACCTGACAAGAACAATTTATAGAACCCACGTTAATTTTGAGCTTTATGTTACTGATAAAATCTGTGAGAGGAAAGAAGCCTACATGGGGCGAGCGGTGTTTCATAGCCGAAAACGCCACGTTGGCAGGCGATATAACAATGGGCGATGACTGTTCGGTGTGGTTTGGTGCGGTGATTCGGGCCGATGTCGCTGGTGTGACCATCGGCAACGAGGTGAACATACAGGATTTGGCTTGTGTTCACCAGACGGCTGGTAGGCCAGTGACTATCGAGGACGGTGTGAGCATCGGTCATGGGGCAGTGGTTCATGCGGCGACTATCCGCAGCGGTGCGCTCATCGGCATGAATGCCACTGTGCTCGACCTTGCAGAAGTGGGTGAGAACGCTGTGGTGGCGGCTGGATCCGTAGTGCTGGCCGGCACGAAGATACCTCCTTGCGAAATTTGGGGCGGCATTCCTGCGCACAAGCTGAAGGATGCCGAGCCAGGCTTTGCACGAGCGTATGCCGATAGTTATCTCGAAACCAAGAAATGGTATTGAATCGCCGACGCGTCGTTACGACTATTGGCTTTTGATTTCTGATTGATGATTCCCTCTTCCTTATATACTGGTAAGCGGAGAGTATGTCTCCAATGAGGCATACTCTCCGCTTATTGTTTGTCGAAGGCCTTGATTTGCCGACAGAAGATAGGCTGTTGCCTTCCGCCGTTCGTCAGATGATGCCCCGCAGACGGTCGTCGAATGCCGACAGAGCGGCCTTTGCTCCCTCGCCCATGGCGATAACGATTTGCTTGTAGGGCACGTTGGTGACGTCGCCCGCCGCATAGACGCCCGCAATGGTTGTGCGACAGAATTCATCGACTTTGATTTCGTGTCGTGGGGTCATGTCGAGTTGCTCTTTGAAGGGCTCGCTGTTGGCTGCAAGACCTATCTGAACGAACACACCGTCGATACCGATGCTACGCTCTTCGTCGTTCGTTCGGTCCTTGACGGTTATCGCCGTCAGCCTCGTACCGTCGCCCTCCACCTTTGTCACCTGTGAGTTGGTGAAAATCTGCAGGTTGTCGAGCGTGGCAGCCTTCTGCTGCAGCACGGTGTCGGCTTTCGGATGGTCGCTAAATTCATAAACGCTCACGCTGCTGCAGATGCCCGACAGGTCGATGGCTGCTTCGAGACCAGAGTTGCCCGCGCCAATAACCGCCACGTTCTTGCCCTTGTAGAAGGGCCCGTCGCAGTGCTGACAGAAGTGGATTCCGTGTCCGATGTATTTCTCTTCGTCAGCCACGCCGAGTCGTCGCCAACTGGCGCCTGTGGCGATGATGACCGCAGGTGCGAAGAATGTCTCTCTTCCTTTCACGCCTATCGACTTTTCCTTTCCGCTGAAGTCAACATGTGTCAGCTTTCGGTGCTCGAAAATGTCGATGGGATAGGTGCCGATGTGAGCTTTAAGGTCAGCGGCGAGCTGCGTTCCGTTGGTCTGCGGTACGGAGATGAGGTTCTCTATGCCTGTGGTGTCGTTCACCTGACCGCCAATGCGTTCTGCCACGACTGCCACGCGGAGTCCTTTTCGTGCCGAATAGATGGCTGCCGACGCACCGGCAGGACCGCCTCCCACTACGATTACGTCGTGATGGTGTTCCACCGGTTCAGCGTTGTCGTCGGTTTCACTACCCACCATGTCCTCCAACTTTTGGAGAAGGATTCCAAGGTCGCCCCGTCCGATGTGCAACGACTCACCGTTGCAGTAAACTGCGGGCACGCCCTGGATGCCTAAGTCGCTCACCTCCTGCTGAAAGAGACCACCGTCTATCATTTCATGCCTGATGTTAGGATTAATGAGCGACATGAGATTGAGTGCCTGAACCACGTCCGGACAATTAGTACATGTCAGCGATACGTAGGTTTTTAGTGCTATGTTACCCTTGAGTGCCTTGATGCGGCGTTGCGTTGTCTCATCGGGGAAATTCTTTCCCTGACCATCTGCATTGAGAACGGCGAGCAGCAGCGACGTGAACTCGTGTCCGTTGGGAATGCCCCTGAAGCTGATGCCTGTCGGTTGGCCGTCTCTGACCAGACCGAAGCGGAGCTCCTGTCCTTCCACCTCGTTGTACTCAGCCTTCAGCCGATCGGAAACCGACGTGAACTCGTCGATGAACTGGCGCATTTCTGCCGTCTTTTCGTTTTCTTTGGCTAAGGCTACGTTGAGCGTTATCTCCGACTTCAGCGAGGCGAAGATGCCCTTCACTTGTTCTAAAATGCTTTGGTCTAACATAAGCAGCTATGATTTTAAAGACTCCTCCCATAGCGAGGAGGAGCAGTTGTCAAAGTATTTTTTCTCTTAAAGTTTACCCACGAGGTCGATGCTGGGCTTCAAAGTGTCAGCACCCTCGTTCCATTTGGCTGGACAAACCTCACCTGGGTGTGATTCAACGAACTGTGCTGCCTTCACCTTGCGCACCAATTCGTCGGCGTTACGCCCGATACTGTTATCTTGCATCTCCACCAGCTTGATGAGTCCCTGTGGGTTTACGACGAATGTGCCACGGTAAGCCACTCCTTCGTCTTCCTTATAGACACCGAAACCTTTGGCCAGTACGCCCAATGGGTCGGCAAGCATGGTGTAGTTGATTTTCTTAATGCTGTCGGAAGTGTCGAACCATGCCTTGTGTACGAAGTGTGTGTCGCAGCTCACTGAGAAAACCTCAACTCCCATCTTCTTCAACTCCTCGTACTTGCCTGCCAAATCAACCAACTCGGTTGGGCAAACGAATGTGAAGTCGGCTGGATAGAAGAAGAAAATCGCCCACTTGCCTTTGATGTCGTCACTTGAAACTGTCTTAAACTCACCGTTCTGGAATGCCTGAACCTTAAATTCAGGAGCTTGTGCATTGATTATTGTCTGCATAATTCTTTACTGTTTTAAATTTGTTTATTGCAAAGTTAGCTATATTCTACTCTCGCTCCAAATGATAAAATCAATGAGTTAATAGATTAAATCTATAATTATGGATAACCCATTGATTTACAGTCGCTTTGTGAATGAAAACAAATTTTCATCTCAGTTGTTTTTTATCGCCAGACGGTCTTGCTTCCCCAATCGCTCATTCGACCACAGGCTCACAACGAGTTGATGGGCTGATGGTTTCCCGACCGCTCTCATTCGTTTGTCGGTATCTTTACTGCCGTTCTTTCTTTGCGTAGCCCGCTATTTTTTTAAAGAACGATCAACAAACTGAACGGCAATCAAACAATAGCAGAAGTGACGTTGATGACAGAATAGGGATGAAGTGTTTGTGAGACGGGGGTAGGACTTATCAGGCCTAAAAAACGTGGGAACGAGTGATTGGCTGTAAGTTGTTGATTTTCAGTTAGATATATTTTACCATTCAAAAGGTGAGCTATTACCGTGCAAAAGGTGAGCTTTTGCATTGTGAAAGATGAGCTTTTGCCATGCGTTGGCTTAGATAGGGTTGGTGATGGGCGAGGATGGGACATGAAAAAGGGCTGAAACCCATGTTCGGATTTCAGTCCTTAGTCTGCTATGGATTACCCGTCAGTAGTGAGACGGTAATCGGAATCGGTCCGTTGGCTACCTCACAACGACCTTCTTTCCGTTCATCATGTAGATGCCCTTAGGCAGACTGTTGACGGTCTGTCCGGCATTGAGTCTTGCCACCTTGCGTCCCTGAAGGTCGAACACGTTGGCTGGCTGTGTGAGAACAGCTTCGTCGATGGCCTGGATGCCATCTGTCGTTGTGCCGATGATTCTGATCAGGAGTGAGTTGGTGGTTGCGTCAGCCATTTCATTGGCAGCAAAGAATGCACGGAAGGAGGCAGGAGCGAAGGCCGACTGATAGTCGAATTGAGAGCCTTGCTCGTTGATGCCGAATGTACGGCTGCTGTTCAGGTTGGTCGCTGAACTGTAGTAGGTGTAGCGTGGCGAGCTTGTCATGCATGGGTTGTCAGCGGTGATTTCCGCATCCTCGGCACTGAATCTTACTTGCTTGTTCACCAGTGCGGCGGGAACTCCGATGAGGTAGGGCAGATCCTTGCTCATTTCAGGTGCATGGCTGAAATAGACGATGTTGTCCTTCTGCTCGCTGAAGCTCATCAGCCAGAATTGCTTACCCTTGTCGGTAGCCGACTTGTACCAGTCGATGTCGTTTCCGTCAGCCGTTATCTTGGTTGCGTCGAACGGTAGCGACAGTGTCTCCCATCCCTTGTTGTTGCTCAGCGCCTGTTTCAGGATGCGGGTGTAGGCTATTTTCTCGGCCTTGAACGAAACTGGGCAGTAGAATGCCTTGCCGTCGGTCAGCTCAATGTTGGCCGCTACCCCGTTGACGATCACGTTTTTGTTCTCCAAGCCCTTGGTGCTGCCGTAGCGCGAAACGTAGTAAAGTGTGTTGGGGTTGCTGTTGGGCTTAACGCTCGTATAAACAGCGCTGCTCAAATCGACTGCCGCTGCTGCCTCGTTAACCACGATATTGCTGGTGGCGGGCTGCGTAAGCTCGGTTCCGTCGGCCATATAGCTGATAATTCCCTGCTTGAGGGTCACCGTCTTGTAATCCCTCATCTCCTGATAGCCCTTGAATGCGATCAGTGTGTATTGTCCGTCGGAGAGGCCACCGAACGCAAAATCTACGTCGATGCTCTCCCCGTTCTTGATTTTGGCGTTGACAGAAGTCAGATTGAGGGCATATTGACTTGATGAATCGAAGATGCCGACGTTGATGTTTCCATTGTAATCGCCTGCCGTACTCTTGATGTGGGCTTTGCCGCTGATTTTGTTGCCATAGACCGTGCCGGCCTGTTCGCCGTTGATGGTGAAGGTAGAGCCCAGTATCACAGAGCTGCTGTTAGCTGATGTGATGGTCACATCTCCTTGTTTGAGCACGTCCTTGCCCTCATCGTCGGACGTTACGTAAAGGGTATGTTTGCCAGTGGATGCCGGAGTGAACTGCATTTCCACCTCGATGGTCTGACCTTCCTTGACAGTGGGCGATATGAGTGCCACCTCTTCGCGAGTGGTTGATGCGGGTTCGGTGACGAACAGATAGAGTGTGCCGTAAAATTCGTGATTGCCATTGTTCTTGATGCTGAACTTCACGGGCTGGGGGGTGCGTGTCGTCTTGTCGCCGATGAACTGCAAATCGCCCAACTCAAGCTTGTCGGTACGGGTTATCGGGTCGAACTCGTTGGTTATCTGACCGTTCGCATCAACATGGACGATGACATACATGCTGGGGTCGAACGTCCACTCGGTCGTGCCATAGACACGGCTCACTGGAGTCAGCTTATAGGTCTTGTTGCGCTCAAGTTTCGAGAGATAGAGTCTGTGTGAATAGGAATACATAAACTTGAGAGTCTTGTTTCTCTCGATGCTGGTCGCTTCGCCTGAGATGTTGCCTTGGTCGTCGATGATTCCGACTGCGTAGTCGAATGTGCCGTCAATGCCTGCGCCATTGCTGAACTCCAACGAGATGAACCTGTTCTCCACGTCCGTGATACCCATTTTAAGACCGTCTTTTGGCAGATTGGCGGGAGCTCCCGGCTGAATGCCGATGACTGCTTGCTGGTCGATGGCATAACCATCGTTGGTCGTACTTGCGCCGATGCCTGACGTGTTGTCCGGGTTCAGTACGGAAATGAGGAAGTATCCGTTGCTCATGCCGCCCCAACCCCAATTGACGTGGTAGAGACCTTGACCATCGTAGCCGTCGATGACGAAGCAATGGCCGCCGCCAGTTGATGCGCCGCAGAAAACTACTGGTCTGTGCGCTTTCATTTCCTTGTAGAGAGCGTTGTCAAAGTCAACGGAAGTCATGTTCTTTCGGTCGATACAGTAGGCGGAATAGTCGAAATACTTGTAGAGAGCAGGTGCGATTGACTCGGTGATAGCTCCCGAACCACCTGCTGCGCCCACGTTGTAGTCCATCTTCACCGCAGCTCCCACCCATGCCATCAGGTCGGCCACGGCATCGACGTTGACCTTCGGGTCGCTTGTTCCGGTGTATTCAGGCAACATATCCTTCCAGCTCAGTGTTGAATTGGCGGGAATTTCTGGTACGGTAACATTCTTCGTGAACGTTGTATAGGTAGGGATGGTCGCCGTGGTCTTCTCCGGCCACTGGTGGTAGTACATCGTCTGTGCCATGGCAGTGGCTACACAGCCCGTGACAAATCGTTTGCTACTGGGCAATTTGCCCGACTTCGGACAGTGTTGGTTATAAGCGCCGTCCTGATTCCAGTTGCATTTGAGCAGCGGGCGTATGGGATTGCGCGTGGCATCGCCCTGTCCAGGAACGGTGGTTGACATATTCTCGTTCTGTTTGTCGAGTTGGTTGATCTGATCAGCGTAACTCTGCAAGAAACTCCTCATGTTCTCCGGAACGGAGGATAGGTTGAATGAGCCCGTATCGCTGTAACCGAGCACTTTTTCGGTGCGGTCGTCGCCCGATACGACAACGAATCCCTGTTCGCTGCCAGCATTGAATACGTAGTAGGCCGACGGTGTTTCGGTTTTAGCTTTGTTTTGCTTGCGCGGCGCTGCATAGGCCATGCGCGGTGTTTTCATCTTGATGCCCTTTGCCTGTAGGAATCGTTTTGCCGTACGAAGTGCATCTGATTTTGTTACTGGTGCCGCGAATACTATTTGTGCCGTAAAGAGCAACAGTAACAGTAGGTAATTTTTATTCGCCATAATGAAGATAATATTTAATAGTGTAATTTAGATTATTTGAAATTCGGCCACAAAGATAATGAAAAAGGATGTTATTCTGTGTGAAAGGTTAGATTTTTTTTCACTTTAGTTGCAAATTGTTTTTTCATTGGTGCATTTCCCCATCTTTTTCGGCATGTTTGAACGGGCGAGAAGGGCGGGGAGAAGTGCGCGGAGCTGTTCTCTTCGTTGTGAATTATTCTGCAACGGTTTCCCGTTGACTATGCCCCTGAATGTGAAAGATCACCTTTCGCATTCCAAAAGCTCACCTTTTATCGTCCAAAAGCTCACCTTTTGGACTGCGATAGGTAAGCTATTGTCTTTTCCTGAATTCACTTGTCAGATCTGACGATGTATTTCTGTTTTACTTGT
>OASD01000535.1_pt1 | contig 14729 bp, 10 predicted proteins | sample 1475531 | NCBI WGS metagenome assembly OASD01 (sample SAMEA3360668, study PRJEB22359) | human gut metagenome | biome: ENVO:urban biome; feature: ENVO:human-associated habitat; material: ENVO:feces | place: Bangladesh | collected 2011
TTAAGTTCATTTCTTACGCTGTATGGTGGATCCGTCAGTCTATCCTGCAGGCACTCGCCGAGCAGTCACGCATCGTGCGTCTGCCACTCAACCAGGTGGGACTGCAGCAGAAGATGAATAAGGCGATTGTCAAGTTCGAGCAACTAAATGGTCGTCGTCCTAGCCCGCAGGAGATAGCTGACGAGCTAGAGCTCCCCGAGGACAAGATTCGGGAGGCGCTCAAGGTGCAAGGTAAGCATCAGTCGCTTGATGCTCCATTTGTGGAGGGCGAGGACAATAACATGCTGGACGTCCTAGTCAATGAGGATACCCCCTCGACCGATAGCAGTCTGATCAACGAGTCTCTCTCTGCCGAGATAGATCGTATCTTGGATCAGCTGGGAGATCGTGAGGCGGAAGTGCTACGCTGCTTCTTCGGTATCGGTTGTCCTGAGATGACCCTTGAGGAGATAGGTGAGCGCACCAAGCTCTCTCGTGAGCGTGTGCGTCAGATCAAGGAAAAAGCGATCCGTCGTCTCAAGCAGTCTGATCGCTGCGAGTACCTAAAGGCCTATCTTGGATAGTCGCCTCGCTCGATAGCAGAGGCACATATCACGCTATCACATAAAGAGCTTCATTGGTCTAGCGTACGATCGTCGCTAGAGCAATGAGGCTCCTTTCCTATAAGACCCAATAATCTGATTATACCACATGACTGACAAGACAAGCTCCCCCGCAACTGACTGGCTGGGCTACTTGATGGGGCTCATCTCCTCCGCTACCTTTGGACTGATACCACTGCTGAGCATACCCGTGCTGACGCAGGGCGTGGCTGAGGGGACGGTGCTCATGTACCGCTTTCTCATCGCAGCGCTCATCGTTGGTAGCATTGTCGTGATACGTAGAGAGTCTCTGCGGGTATCGTTGCGGAGCTTCTTGATCCTGCTCGCCTTGTCGGTCTTGTACTTTTTTTCCTCCTTTCTGCTCATCGAGGGGTATCAGCACATGCCGTCGGGTGTCGCCACCGTGCTACACTTCAGCTATCCAACGTTTGTCGTGCTACTCATGTTTCTCGTCTTTCGTCAGCGGATCAACGTACTACAGGGGCTGGCCGTCCTCTTAGCTTTAAGTGGCGTGTCACTCATCTCAGGCTTCTTTGAGTCAGACGTGACCTCTATCCCGCTCAGGCCGTTGCTCACGGTGCTCTTCTCGGGCTTTTGCTACGCTACCTACATCGTCATCCTTAGGCACGCACGCCTAGAGCCGATGAGTAGCTTCAAGCTGACCACCTACGTGATGGGACTCTCTGCCATACTCTTTGCGCTCTTTTGCAAAGCCACAGGCGCCAGCCTCCTCTTGGACAATGAGACGCAATGGATCTACACCGCCCTGCTGGCACTCATCCCGACCGTCTGTGCTAATATCACACTCGTCTGGGCAGTGAATCGAATAGGCTCCACGCCGACCGCCATCATGGGAGCACTGGAGCCACTTACCGCCGTAGTCGTGGGCGCCTTCGCTCTAGACGAGGAACTCTCTCTAGGTCAAGGGATCGGCATCGGCGTCGTCCTAATGGCCGTCCTGCTACTCGTCGTGTCGCCACTTCTGATGCGCCGACTCAAGCAAGTCTAGCTAAAGTTGCTGCGCCAAGGCACGCGACAGATAGAACCTGTTCGTCTCCGAGACATAGACCACAGGCGTCGGGAGCTCTCGCTCCACCCCGTCAACCCAAGCTCTGCGCTGGTAGGCACGTAGCTCGATCTGGTGTCCCTGGTAGTGGATCGTGATCCGCTTCTCCTCGGGCTGGTCACCCGTCATCTCGTACTGACCTTGGGGAAAGAGCTCGTCGTGTGGCGCATAGTACTCCTCCGACAGCTCCAGCATCGTCTGACTTAGCCCAAGCTGCGTACGCATATAGTTGTGCAGATCAATGTTTGTCACACAACCTCTGATCGGCGTCAACCGTTGAGGCGTATAGCTAGCGAGAAAGACCTCTTCGCCCGTATGCCCATGCGTCGTAAAGCCAATGAGCAGGTGTCGCTTCATCCAGTCTACGAAGTACTCCTTCAGACGATACTTTTGGCTCCAGCCAAGCTCCTTATACTTAGCCTTGCGCTGCTCAGCCGATAGCGTCGAGCAGGCGTAGTCCTCCACCGCATTGATCTCTGCCAGCTCCTCCTCCGAGGGACGTATGCTGGTCCATAGGTAGAGACTGTCGGCTAGGTGTGAGAGCGCCGTCTGACTCGTCTTGCGACCCAGCTCCACCGAACTATAGCGAAAGCGTGTCAGTGGCATGATCAGTTCGTCTAGAGTCAGACGCGCATAGCCCTTGTCCACACGACCGATGCTCATACCACTATTGCCATGGTCAGCCGTCACGAGGACGATCGTATTCCCGTCTCGCTGCGCATAGTCCAGAGCTACGGCTACCGCCTTGTCAAAAGCTAGAAACTCCGTAGCCATCGCCACGGGGTCGTTGGCATGAGCCGCCCAGTCCACCTTGCTTCCTTCGACCATTAGGACAAAGCCGTTAGCGTTCTCCAGATTACGTATTGCCGTCTCCGTCATCTCAGCCAGCGAAGGGTAGCGCAGCGTATCCCCGAGCGAGCGACGATCCATGTCGTACGGCATATCCATCTTGTCAAAGAGCGCCCACATACCACCCCCACGATGCGTCCGCATAGCTGCGAGATCATCGAGGTAGAGTGCTATACCCTGACGGTTCAGACGCTCCTTGAGTTCGCTCGTCATCAGCGAGGTACCACCGCCCAGTAGGATGTCTATTCCGTTGTCCACCATCTGCGGGACGATGCTCTTGTAGAGCTTGCGCGAAGGCGTGTGAGCAGTACAATCAGCTGGCGTAGCGTGGGGAAACTCGCACGTACAGACCAAACCGATACGCTTGCCCTGCGTCTGCTTGGCAGCCTCCATAAGGGTCACCACGGGACGGTAAGCCCACGAGGAGTCCAGCGGTACTAGGTCATTGTGCGGATCGCTGTACGGATAGGTCGCGATGAAGCCATCGATCGAGGGCACGCCCGTCATGTAGCAAGAGGTCGTCGGTGCCGAGTCCCCGATAGGCGCATTGGAGCAGTAGGTGATGACGCTCCCCGAGAGATAAGGGTCGAGCGCTAGGTGCTGCGCCTGAGGATTGAGCGCCCTCTGATACCAGCGAGCCAGCGAAACCGTCGGTAGCGAGGTTCCGTCCGAGATGAGGAGGATCACATTCTTGGCGGGGCGCTCGGGTAGTGGGTACTCCTTCTGCTGCGCCACCAGTGAGAGCGTGGGGAGGAGCAGCAGTAAGATACGCAAGATGCTTTTCATAAAGGTTGTATTTAAGGTGTTGTTAGATTGTCTGTTGGTAATGCCTCGTACATCAAGGTGAGCCCGATGAAGTCCTCCACCGAGAGGCGCTCCGCACGGAGCGTAAAGATGTCGTGGTCAGCATAGGGAAACTCTTTGCCAAAGAGCGATTGCAAAGCATTGCGCAGCATCTTCCGTCGCTGTCCGAAGGCGGTTTTGACCACCCGCTTGAAGTTGACCTCGTCGCAGGGTAGCGACGTACGCTCGTTGCGACGAGCGATCATCACGCCCCCGTCCACCTTGGGCGGTGGGTTGAAGTCCCGCTTTGACACCTTAAAGAGGTAGTCGCAGTCGTACCAGCACTGGAGCAAGACGCTCAGGATGCCGTAGTCACGACCGCCTGGCGTAGCACAGAGTCGCTGCGCCACCTCATGCTGTAGCATACCCGCCACCGCTGGGATGCGCTCGCGTAGCTCTAGGATACGGAAGAAGATCTGCGAAGAGATGTTGTACGGATAGTTGCCGATCACCACAAAAGACGTGTCCGCCCGTCCAGGGATCAGCTCCTCAGCGGGTAGCTTGAGGAAGTCTCCCTCGATGATCCGCCCCTCCTGGCTTAGCTGTGGAAAGTGCTGGTGCAGATACTCAATACTCTCATGATCTATGTCGATCACCTGCAGGTCGTGCCCCGCCTCTAGGAGAGGCTGCGTCAGGACGCCCATACCAGGCCCCACCTCTAGGATCGGCGTGCCGATGTAGTCCGCCACCGAGTCGGCAATGCGCTGCGCTGCACCGAGATCGGTGAGAAAGTGCTGCCCCAGATATTTCTTCGCTCGTACAGATTCCATAGTTCTTTCGCTCGTTGTCATGTCAAAAGTACAACTTTTCCGTCAAGGGAGCGGGGAGACCTTAGAAATTAGAGGTTAGATGTTAGAGAGTAGAAGGCAACACATCTTTCGAGCGTGCTATTGATATTCAACCTATAGCCCCCATCACTATTGTATAAGTCCAAGTGATTACATACCTTTGCGTATGAAGAATGTAGGTTGAGCCAGGGGGAGATTTTGCCTTCTGCTGAGATCAACGAACCATCTTAAATCAAAATAGAAGTATGAAGCTGTACTACATCGTCCACAATGGACAAGAGCTAGGACCCTACACGCTTGAGGAGTTGTCCGCCCGAGGTATTACTCCTCAGACGATGATACGCGTCGATGGCATGAGCGATGCTTGTCCTGCTCAGACACTGGATGAGTTACGTCCCCTCTTTGGGTACCAAGCACCTGGCCCCAATCCCTACGCAGGAGCTCCAGCTTATGGCGCTGGCGCCCCGATGGGTAGCTCTATGCAATCACAAAACCGCCCCAAGATGCCACCCGACAATCTGGTTTGGAGCGTTCTCTGCGTTCTTTTCTTCTTCCCGCTAGGGATCATACCGCTTATCTACTCGATACAAGTCTCCACACTCTATGATAGAGGAGACTATGAGGGCGCTGAGAGTGCAAGTCGCAAGTCGCTCCAGTGGGCTAAGGGACTGGCCATTGCAGCCGCCGTGTGCGTAGGCATTACCATAGCCATCTGCATTATCATAGCTGTTATAGCCGCATCAGCTGTCTCGGCCACTTTGTAGACTCTCCGACAGGAGAGCTTGAGACTAATAGCTAGTCGCTCAAAGCTGGTCGGCTTCAACTAGCTAGTAAACTGCCTTTAGGTATCCACGTGAGAAATTGGATGTTTCTTACGTGGATAATTTTTGTCGCTCAGTGGGGAACGGACAAATAGTTCGGACTTATGAGTGGGTTCTTCCGAAGTTTCATTTGGTTCTTCCGAAGTTTTATTTCGTTCTTCCGAAGTTTTATTTCGGCCCTTCGTGGGGGCTATTTGTTTTCCACCGAGCTATTGGCGATTTCCTCCGTGCTGGCCTTAGACCACCCGATCTAGAGCGTCGCTTCCCCAAGGAGTATTGCTAAGACGGCCAACAGACTATCGCGTGAACTTGCTCGCTATCAACTAAAAGTAGCGAAGAATCTTTCATCGTTTTCATGTTTGGCTGAGTTTCGTTTCCACTTTTGGCGAAAAGGTGGTGGAGTAGCATCTTTAGGGTATTGCATATGTCAAAATAATTACATATCTTTGCGTACGAAATTGGAGATACTTAAAGAGTGTTCCTTTTTTCTGCTAAAGCTAGGCCTGAGATGTCATGCGCACTGGTTGAGTAGCCGACTGCTCAGTTGCAGTCTTACATTGTCTAGATGATCTCTGGCTAGCTAATAGTTGTAATCGCTCTGATGGCGATTCAGGCAACTACAACAACGAGATCTATTTCAAACAAACTTAAATAGGATAAGGTATGGAAACTATCAAATGCGAAAAGTGTGGATGCGTCATGGCGATAGCATCCGAGGTCTGTCCCGAGTGCGGAGCATCGGTGAGTCAAGGTGAGCCTAAGGCGAAGCCTCAACAATCTGGAGCCCAAGTTCCTTTCAAGGGCTTGGAGGAGGAACTGAGAAACAATCTCGCTCTGCAAGAGAAGAACCCGTCACGAATGGTCACTACCTATATTGACCGCTTCATTAAAGACGAGGAGGGTAAGCAGCGTGATATACTATATGACTACATTGAGATGGCAGCGGCAAATATAACCAACTGTGTCTTCAAGCATGAAGATGGTAGTGAGGTTTTTGCGGGAACGCTGAACGATGGCAAGAGGCACCTGATGATGCAGTTCTATTTCTCTGACGAGGATGAGGACTACAAGAGATTTCAGGCGCTGGAGTGCGCTAAGCTCTTTACCATGGAGGAGTCTCCAGCTGGGATCTACTATTACTCTATAGACTGTGGCGAAGACGTTCACCTAGCAGCAGAGATCTTCACAAAGGTCGCTATAGACGTTTATGAGCTACCCACCACAGTTCCTGTTGATAAGTTCTTCTCGTCAACATACGACACCAAGAGAGCTGCGGTTAAAGAGGCCAAGAATAGCAGTGTCTTGCACTACAAACCGACTAGAGGAGGCTTCTTCAAAAACGTAGGACGTGCTCTCAAATTCGCATTCCCAGAGTTCCGAAAAAAATGAGTGCTAATCAAATCATAACGAGTTGATAAAGGGCGCACTTATGACAAAGAAGTCAGTTGTCTCAGGTGCGGAGTCACCCCGCTCATCTGCTGTGATCAGGATGACCACACAAAAGGTGGTCGATGAGCAGATCTCCTTACGAGTAGAGGCTAGTGGAGCTGTATCTATAGATGGTGTCCAGGAGCCCCTTCACACAGATGGTCTGTATCATAACTATACGCTCACTGCTCAGGAGGTAGTCATCCGTGGCGAGGTTACACGCTTTGGCTGTCGTCAAGACTTTGAAGACGAAAAGGGTATAGCGACTTTAGAGTTTTCCCAGTGTGCTGCCTTAAGAGAGTTGGAGTGTAACTTTAATAAGCAACTAACGAGTCTGGATCTCTCTCAGTGTGTAGCCTTGACCACGCTAGACTGTAGCGATAATGATCGATTGACGAACTTAGATCTCTCTCTCAGTGTGTCGCCTTGACCACGCTGAATTGTAGCGATAATGATCGATTGACGAACTTAGCTCTCTCTCAGTGTGTCGCCTTGACCACGCTGAATTGTAGCGATAATGATCGGTTGACGACTTTGGACGTGACGAAGAACGTTGCCTTAACAGAACTAGACTGTAGTGGCAACGGGCGGATGACACGCTTGGATCTATCGAAGAACGTAGCCTTGACTAAGCTGTCTTGCGATTTCTCTGAACTGGAGAGCTTGGATCTATCGAAAAACGTTGCTTTAATCGAGCTGAATTGTAGGGGCAACTGGCGGATGACGAGTTTGGATCTATCGAAGAATGTAGCCTTGACTGAACTCAACATCAGTGGCAACAAACGGATGACGAGCTTGGATCTATCGAAAAACGTAGCTCTAACAAAGCTAAACTGCAACTGGAACGATCAATTGACGAACTTAGATCTCTCGAAGAACGTCGCCCTGACTGAGCTGGTTTGCGATTACACTGAACTGGAGAGCTTAGATCTCTCAAAGAACGTTGCCCTGACTACTTTGTCTTGCAAAGGCAATAAGCAACTGACGAGCTTAAATCTCTCAAAGAACATCGCTTTGACTACATTGTTTTGTAGAAACAATAAGAAGCTGACGAGCTTAGAACTCTCTAAGAACGTTGCCTTGGAAGAGCTAGATTGTATAGACAATGACCAATTGACAAGCTTGGATCTGACGAAGAATGTCGCCTTGACCCAGCTTTCCTGTTTTTGGAGCAATCTGACAAGCTTGGATCTGACGAAGAACGTCGCTTTGACTGAGCTAGATTGTAACTATAACGAGCAACTGAAGAACTTGGATCTGACGAAGAATGTCGCCTTGACTAAATTGGAGTGTAAAGACAACATTCAACTGACAAGCTTGGATCTTTCGAAGAATGTTGCCTTGACCGAGTTAGATTGTAGTGGCAACGAACAACTGACGAGCTTAGATCTCTCTAAGAACGTTGCTCTGAGCGAGCTTAGCTGTACTGACAAGGAGCAAACGATCGAAGAGCTATCAAGTCTCCCCAACTTGAAGAAGCTTTCGTATCATACGAGTTCAGACACTTTAGATCTCTCCAAGCTTGTTCATTTGACTGAGCTGTCTTGTTGTGGCACCAAGCAGCTGACAAGCTTAGATCTCTCTAAGAACGTTGCCTTGACAAAACTAGATTGTAGCAATAACGAGCAGCTGACAAGCTTAGATCTCTCCAAGCTTGTTCATTTGACCGAGCTAGATTGTATAGACAATGACCAATTGACAAGCTTGGATCTGACGAAGAACGTCGCTTTGACTAAGCTAGATTGTAGCTATAACGAGCAGCTGACGAGCTTGAATCTATCGAAGAATGTTGCTTTGACTGAGCTAGATTGTAGCTATAACGAGCAACTGACGAGCTTGAATCTCTCGAAGAACGTCGCCTTGACCAAGCTGGAGTGCAAAGACAACAAGCAGCTGACGAGCTTAGATCTATCGAATAACGTTGCCTTGACCAAGCTAGACTGTAGAGACAACGAGCAGTTGACGAGCTTAAACCTCTCAGAGAGCGTTGCCTTGACTGAATTACATTGTGGTGGTAACGAGCAACTGACGAGCTTAGATCTCTCTAAGAACGTTGCCTTGACTACATTGTCTTGTTACGACAACGAGCGTTTGAAGAGCTTAGTTCTTCCAAATAGCGCCACCTTGACTGAGCTACGTTGTAGTGGCAACAAGCAACTGGCGAGTCTGGATCTCTCTAAGAATCTCCTCCTGACTAGGTTAAATTGTCGTGACAACGAGCAGCTGACGAGCTTAGATCTCTCTAAGAACGTTGCCTTAACTAATCTACGTTGTGAGAACAATAACTTAGAGCACTTGGATCTCTCTAAAAATGTCGCCTTGACTGAGCTTAGCTGTACGGACAAGCAACAAACGAACCAAGAGCTACTGGACCTCACGAACTTAAGAGAGCTTACGTATCGTACGACCTCGGACACCTTAGACCTATCTAAGGCTACTAATTTGACAAAGCTAGACTGTAGTGGTAGCGAGCTGTTGACTAGTCTGAAACTCCCAGAGGGGACGTTGATGGAGTTGAACGTGACGGGGTGTAAATCATTGACGAGTTTGCACTGTCAGGACAATTCTCTAGAAGATCTGTTTTTCTCTGATTGTGAAGCCTTGGAGGAGGTTGACTTTAGCCAAAGCAGGCTAGTCTCTATCCAAATCGAAGGTTGTCCTAACTTGCGTACCATCCGTTGCTACGCTACGCTCCTCGAGGTGAATCTGCTGAAAGATCTAGCAAATGCGCTACCTGATCGAAGAGGGTTGCCTGCGGGAGAGCTGTATGCTTTTGCAGCCAATCAAGAGAAGCTGCTCTCTATCCATCTGCCTGAGTTCTGTCAGAGCGTTGCTGATAAGAACTGGCACATAAATATCGTCGAACCGAAGTAGTAAGAATTACTTGACGCAATATCGCTGTCCAGTAAAAGTTTTTTGAGAGGAACGAAAGAAGGGCCGATTCGACAAGGAGAAAGTCCTTCGTATCAGTAAGTCTCTAGGGGGAGAGCACTATGTCAAGCTGTTTGACATTTGCTCTCCCCTGATTGTGATTTATTGCTGTCCAGTCATCGGACGGCGATAATGTTCCACAGAAGCTATTGGGGATTCCCTTTATGTTGGCCTTAGACCATCCGCTCAGGAGCGTTATTTCCCCAAGGAGTATTGCTAAGGCGGTTAATAAGTATTCGCTACAACTCGCTCGTTACCAACTAAAAGTAGCAAAGATTCTTTCATCGTTTCCATGTTTGGCCGTATTCCGTTTCCACATTTGGCTGTATCGGGAACGGGAAGACACCTCTTAGGCTATTGCATACGTTGAGACGATTGCATATCTTTGCCTATCAAGGAGCGAGTATTACTTCGCAAAAGTGAACCTTGCCCTAATCCTACGCTTGAGATGTCACTGTCAATATAGACTGCTAAAAGCTCTCTACGAGGCAGGCGTCTCCCCTCTGTGGTAGCACGCTTGGCAGTCTCTGCCTAGATCAAGTCTTGGTAGACAGGTCTCGCTGAGCGTACTTGATCCTTTCTAACCGCATCAAGAGCTATGATAATTGGCTTACTATAGTTTATTGCATTTTAGACGAATCACAAAACACTAGACATAAAATTACTTATGAAGAAACTGAACCACCTCTTTTGGACTCTTCTCTTAGCTCTCTCGGCACTGCCTCTTTGTGCTCAGACGAGCTCTGTGATCAAACTGAAAACTTCGCTGGAGCCAAACGGCGATAACACCATCTGCATCTGGTCTCAGACGACATCGGGACGTATCTGGGTCACGGGAGCCAAGCTCCTTGATGAAGAATACCTAGATGGAGAGCCAAACTACTACACTATCACATCTCAAGAGATTACCATCGAGGGTGACGTGACATATCTAAACGTGGATGACAACCATCTTACGAGTATTGACCTATCGGGGAATACTTATCTACGGAGTCTCTTCTGTGCCAACAATGAGTTGGAGCAGATCGACCTTACGAAGAGTGGCTACTTAGCCACCTTCGATGGTCATAATAACCGATTTACATCGCTTGACTTCTCTGGAAATACGAAGATGCGCATTGTAAGTATTGATCGTAATCGCATCAGTGGCGAAGGTATGACCAAAACACTTGAGTCGCTCCATGATCAAAGTGCAGAAACAGGCGAAGTGAAGATCTGGGTGATTGACACGAAGGATGCAAACGAACAAAATGTTTGCACCAAAGAGCAGGTGGCTATTCTCAAGGGGAAGAACTTCCAAGTACTGGATTGGGCTGCAGGAGCTAATAATCGCAAAGGGATCCCTTACGAAGGCTCCGAAAGCTCCGAGAGCGTCCCCTCAATGACTCTCTCCTCTAATCGTACCTCAGGGTCTTGGATATTGGTCATAGATGCTGATAAGAAAGACCGTAGTGAAGTATGGTTGGATCTGAATGGCAATGGAACTCGCGATGCTGGAGAGCAGCTAGCTGACCGTGATTTCGGACGTTTTGTTATTAAGCCTGTGGCAGCTAAGGATCTGACGATTTACGGCAAAGTTACGGTCTTAGAGTGCCAAGATAATGAGATTACCGACATTGACTTGTCTAAGAATCCATTTCTTAAAGGGTTGAATTGCGGTAAGAATAAACTCACGGCTATAGACCTATCCTCCTGCAAAGCGCTAGAGAAACTTGAGATCTATCATATGGGACTAGCCTCTCTAGATGTCACTTCAAATAGCCACTTGCGGATCTTAAAGTGCTATGGGAATAACTTAACCTCCCTAGATCTCTCAAAGTGTCCTGAACTTACGACTTTGGGTTGTGACGAAAATAAGCTTACCTCGCTAGTGCTTACTCAGCAAGCAAAGCTTTCGTCTCTTATGGCTCATACGAATCAATTGACGCAGATAGATCTAAGCGCATGCAAAGAGCTGAAAAACGTTACGCTGTATGAGAACAAACTGGAGACGATCACTCTTGCGAATCATCCTCTCCTAGAGGAGATGTATGTGTATGACAATAAGTTGCAGGCTATAGATCTCTCTGGTTGTCCTGCACTGATGTACTTGAGTATTGGGATGAATCAACTTCACTCTTTGGACATCTCACACTGCCCGCTCATCAAGGACATCTTTTGCCCCAGCAATCAACTCAAGGATGACGCGGTGACCTCTCTAGTGGCTCAGCTACCAAATCGCGACAAGGAGGCTGAGGCTGGCAAGCTATACATCATAGATACAGACTGTAGTCCAGCAGACGGAAACTACTGCTCTAAAGAAAATGTGAAGAACGCACAGGCTAAGCACTGGCAGGTATATGACTTTCGCCAGGGGAAAAACGAGGGAGCCAATCCTTATGAGGGTGCATTGGACAAGGATATATACACTACAGATCAGCCGAAAGCTATACTGACCTCTCAAGAGCCTACGGGAAAATGGACCCTTCGTCTAGATGCCTCTCAAAATGTCAGAGATAAAGCTTGGATAGACAGAAATAACGATGGTGTATATCAGCAAGGAGAGGAGATCAAAGATTGGGATCGTGAGTTTACACTACCACGCACTACGACCGAGCTTACGATATATGGCAATATGGAGAAGCTCTACTGTATGTCCAACGATCTTACAAAGATAGATTGCTCTCAGCTGCCTAAACTGGCCCGGCTATCTTGTCGAGATAATCTCTTGCAGGAGTTAGACGTGAGTCACAACAAGCAACTCTTAGAGCTCTTTTGCTATGGGAATAAACTCACCACACTAGATGTCTCCCAGAATAAAGATCTAATTCGTTTGGACTGTGAGAAGAACCAAATCACAGCCCTCAATTTCAATGCTAATGACAAGCTAGAAGAGCTTTATTGTCACCACAATCAGTTGACTACCTTGGATCTCTCTAAGAACAGTCTCCTCGGGCGAGTCAACTGCGCTTACAACAACCTCACCTCGCTGAGCCTGCCAGAGCATAATCAGCTCCGCATAGTTAACTGTCACAATAATAAGTTATCCCAAGAGGAGACAAAGGTGGTGGCAACCGCCTTGTGTGATCGATCTGATCTACAGGAGCAGGGTATCATCGTAGCTGTGAATACGGTTGATGAGAGTGAGCAAAATGTCTGGACCGTAGAGACCGTATCTCTTGTCTCTGGTAAAAACTGGCTAGTCTATGATTGGAAAAACGGAGAGAACAAGGGAAGGAACCCTTATCTTGGTGAACCAAATCATATATCACAGATTACACCTGTTAGACATCAGATTAAGGTTGAGGGAACGACCGTTTGGGTAGAAAAGGAGAACCAGGACATCGTTCGTCTCTATTCCGTTTCGGGCGCACTGATCCTTGAAACTAAAGAGGATCACATCACCCTTCCTTATGAAGGCACGTTCTTGCTTTCTATAGAGGATGCATGTTATGTCATAACGATCTAGAGTTCGCGAACTTTATAGGTGTCTTCTTGACCAAGTAGCCAACACTTGAGATATCCACGGGAGAAGTTGACTTCACCCGTGGATATTTTGTTTGCGAATCCTTAGTCGATGGACATGCAAAGGTAATATAGATGACAATTGAGGCTGCACCCAAGTGTTCTCAAGATTCGTCTATAACCTAGACACGGCTCAACAGTCTCCAAAGATGAGCTATACAACAACCCCTCCAAATCTTTAGGACACAAAGTTCATAACCCATCCCTTACAGTTCGCGAATAGGAAGCATCACACGAATCAGCCCGTGAAGGTGAGTTAGGGGAGCGACTGCAGGGGAAGGGCGATACGGAAGGTGGTGCCGACTTGTAGCTCGGAGCGCTTGACGTAGATGCGCCCGCGGAAGTAGTGACGTATGATGCGACGTGCGAGCGATAAGCCGAGCCCCCAGCCACGCTCCTTGGTGGTGAAGCCTGGTTTGAAGATCATCCGCTGCGTGGCGCGTGTCATACCACGGCCCGTGTCGGTGATCTCGAGGTAGGCGTTCTTGCCGTGAGCCTCCGTGGTGATGGTGATCGTGCCCTTGCCGTCCATGGCGTCGACACCGTTCTTGACGATATTCTCCACGACCCAGCTCATGAGGTCGGGCGTGATGAGACAGTAGAGCTCCTCAGCTGCTGGCTCGAAGACGATCTCTACCTGTCTGGAGATGCGTCGCGAGAGGTATTGCACAGAGGTGGCGACCAGTCCGTTGAGCTCTATGGGCGAGAGCTCGGGTAGGCTGCCGACCTTTTGGAAGCGGTGGGCGATCAGCTCGAGGCGATTGACATCTTGGCCCATGCTCTCAATGATTTCGGGAGGTAGGTCGTAGCTCTTGAGCAGTTCGGTCCACGCCATGAGCGAAGAGATAGGCGTGCCGAGCTGGTGGGCGGTCTCCTTGCTGAGCCCGACCCATATGCGGTCTTGCTCCCAGTGCAGTAGGCTGCGAATGGTGAGGACGAGGATGATGATGTAGAGGATGAAGATGCCCGTCTGCAGATAGGGAAAACGTAGCAACCGCCTTAGGTTACTGCTGTCGCTGTAGTAAAGGTATTGGCGCCCAGCGGTGCCTAGGTCTATCTCAATGGGTGCATAGCCAGAGCGAAAAGCCGTGAGTCGCCTCGCCAGATAGGTCGAGTCACGAGCGACCGCCACGGAGTCAATGTTTTTGTATCCCAAGATATTCCCGAGGCTGTCTGTGAGGATGAGCGGTATGGTCGTGTTTGACTCTAGGATTTGGAGAGCTAAGGCATTGAGCTGCTCGTCGCTTTGGCTGGCTATGCACTCGGTCGCCTCCGCCCAGGTCTGCATCTTGAGCCGCTCCTCGTCGGCCATGCGTCTCACGAGTGGCTCCGAGAGAACGAGCGGTAGGAGTGCCACGACGAGCGCCAGCACGACAAGTATTATATTGGTAGGCAGGGTGCCGAGTAATCTCCTAGAAGATGACATGTGGGTGAGAATTAGAGTGGCGTGCGCTTGACCCCAAAGGGCACTTTCGGCGCAAAGCTGTATCTTTGTAACGGTTATCTCACGCTTTTATTATCGTCCACACACTTATGACCTCTACACAACACACGCGCCAGCGCATCGTCCAAATGGCCCACACGCTCTTTGTGCAGCAAGGAGTTGAGGAGACGACCATGGTCGCTATTGCTGAGGCTGTGGGGTGCAGTCGGCGCACGGTCTACACCTATTATAAGGACAAGCAGGCGCTACTCATGGCGGTTATAGAGCGGGAGATCAGTCTGATGAGTCAGTCGCTGAGCGAAGTGCTGGCTCGTCCTGCCGATGCGATTACTAAGCTGATGGTGTTGCTGGACAATCATCTGCAGCTGATCCAAAAGACGGTGCAGAGACAAGGCGAACACAATGCGAGCTTCTTTAGCGACACTTTCAACATCGAGCGCCTTCGCCTCAAGT